>OLRQ01001348.1_pt1 | contig 19232 bp, 24 predicted proteins | sample 1671971 | NCBI WGS metagenome assembly OLRQ01 (sample SAMEA3136631, study PRJEB25190) | human gut metagenome | biome: human gut; feature: human-associated habitat; material: faeces | place: Austria | collected 2013
AGGAAGTTCGCACAGAAGCAAATCTTTCTCAAGCTCAGCTTGCAGAAATGGTAGGGGTATCAAGAAATACCATTAGTTCTATTGAAACAGGACAGTTTAATCCAACTGCAAAATTGGCTCTAATTCTTTGTATTGCATTGGACAAAAAATTTGAGGAACTATTCTATTTTTAGGAGGTCATTATGGAAAATATTATAATGTTGATTTTGGGAGTGTTCATATCTGTTGTGGGAATTGTAAATATCAAAGGCAATATCAGCACAATTCACTCTTATAACAGGAGAAAAGTAAAGGAAGAAGATATACCAAAGTATGGAAAAGTTGTTGGAACAGGAACACTGATTATAGGAATATCTCTTGTATTAGGTTTTATTGTTTCGTTTTGGAGCGAAGAAATTATGGGATATATCATTCTGCCAGCGATTATTATCGGATTAGGTTTGATTCTTTATGGTCAATTCAAATATAATAAAGGTATTTTTTGAGTAGTAGATACAAAAATATTAGACAGAAAAACATCGTAGCAATACGGTGTTTTTTGTTACCCAAAACCCATAATTCAATACATAACCATAGGTTAGTACAAATACCTTATGTGCTTTTTTGAAAGGCTTAGAAAGGGATATTTACCCCGATTTTCACCCCGAGAAATGACACAAATAAGGCTTAATGTATATTCCATTTCTGAAAGGAGATGCGGATATGATCGGGCTAGTCTGCAATACCATAAGAAAGCTGTTCTGCATGAGTGATGAAGGCTATGAGATTTTTCTTATGGATCTGGAAGATTATAAAGCAGAGTTAGAAGATAATAAAGAGGAAGAGTTATTATGATCTCTTTAAATGCGAGACTTAAAATCCTCATTGTTGATCAAATTACTGTAGTATCTGTTTTTCCCTGCCAGAACATCATCATAGAAACCTTGTTTCCAGTCGATATAATTAATGGCATCTTGTATCTGCTGTTGTTGCGCCAACAACGAACTACGTTTTTGTTTAAGGATGCTTTTTCGTTCTGGAATTGTTGCTTCACCCTGAAGGCAGAGGGCAAGGTATTCTTTCATTTCATTAATACTCATACCACAGTTTTTTAAACAGTTTAAGCTGTTGATCCACGCAATATCTTTTTCATCAAAAATACGATGATTATTTTTGTCGCGTTTTACGTTAGGTACTAATCCCTGGTTACAGTAAAATTTCAAGGTTTCATATGATAACTGAGTTTGCTTGCATGTCTGTTTCATTGTAAACATAATGAGTCCTCCCAAAATATAAAATAAAAAACGTCAAATGTAAGCAGCAGTGAATCAAGAATTAACCTTTACATTTTACGAAAAAATTCAAAAAAGTACTTGACCGGTAGTAACAACCGGGTACTATAATTACATTATAACAGTAAAAAATGTTTTTATCAAGGAGAAATATATATGCTTTATAATCCTCAGCTTGAAACTTTTTTGTGTGTTGTAGAGTCAGGGAGCTTCAGTAAGGCAGCAGAAAAACTGTTTATTACAGCACCGGCAGTGATCAAACAGATCAATTCTCTGGAAAGCAGTCTGAATCTGCAGTTATTTGACCGTACCCATAGGGGACTTATTGTGACAGAAGCGGGAAAATCTATTTATAAAGATGCCAAGTATATTATTCAATACAGTAAAGAATCTCTGATCAGAGCCGAAAATACAATGCAAGGCGATAAAGAAGTCATTCGTGTAGGTATTTCACCAATGACACCTCCGCAGATTTTTGGCAGTTTATTTCCCAAAATACAGGAACTTTATCCAGAGATAAAGTTTCAGTTGATCCCGTTTGAAAATACTCCGGAAAATGCCAGAGAAATCCTTGGCAATCTTGGACAGAATATTGATGTAGTTGCAGGGATTTTTGATGATACACTGCTGGATCTTCGTAAATGCAGAGGAATAGAGATCAGCAGAGAAGAATTCTGCTGTGCAGTATCTATCCATCACCGTCTTGCTAAGAAAGAATACCTGGAAATCCAGGATTTGTATGGAGAAAATCTTATGCTGATCCACAGGGGATGGAGTGAATATATAGATATTCTAAGAGATGATCTCTGGGAACATCACCCGGAAATACAGATTGTGGATTTTGATTTTTACAATATGGAAACTTTTAACCGCTGCGAAAACAGTAATGATGTTTTGCTTGCTGTAAAGAGTTGGGAGAGTATTCATCCCCTTATGAAGATTATTCCCGTAAACTGGAATTACGGAATTCCCTTCGGACTTCTGTACTCCCAGAAACCCTCCAGAAAAGTTAAAAAAGTTCTGGATGCCATTGAAAGAACCAGAGACTTATAACCAAAAGTATATAGTGCATAACCAAATGAGACTTCTGCTGGAGTCTCATTTTTTTATAATAGAATAGTGAGAATGTTCATAAAGTATTGATTCATAATAAATGAACCAAGCAGTAAAAAGGAGGAAATTTGGAATTGAATAACTTTATTTTTGAAAACTCTACAAAAGTATTTTTTGGAAAAGGATGCGTGAAAGAATATCTTTCCTGTTGGGCCGGTAAATTTGGAGAAAGAGTTCTGCTCGCGTATGGCGGCTGTTCCATTAAGAAAAATGGTATTTATGAAGAAGTGACGAGTATTCTTGAAAAAGCAGGAAAAATTGTGATCGAATTTTCCGGAATCATGGCAAATCCTACTTATGAAAAAGTCTTGGAAGGGGCAAAGATCGCCAGAGAGAATGAGGTAGACTGGATTCTTGGAATTGGCGGTGGTTCAGTTATGGACTGCTGCAAAGCAGTATCCCTTGCTGCTATCAGTAAGAAAGATATCTGGAAAGAATACTGGGCAAAGCCAGGAATTATTGATTTTGAACCGTTACCTCTCGGAGTGATCGTCACTGTCGCAGGAACAGGAAGCGAATGTAACGGCGGAGCCGTGATTACAAACGAAGGACTGAAAGTAAAAACAGGTCGGGATTACCCGAAATGTAATCCGAAATTTGCTTTAATGGATCCGGAGTATACTTATACAGTTCCTGTCAGACAGATGGTTTCCGGAAGTTTTGATATCTTGTCGCATATCATGGAGACATATTTCAGTGAACCGGACGTAAGCAATGTATCTGATGATATTTCCGAAGCATTGATGAGAAATGTAATCCAGAATCTTCGTGTGGCAATAAAAAATCCAGAAGACTATACAGCACGCAGTAATCTTATGTGGGACGCAACTATGGCAGAAAACCGTATCATCAAACTTGGTAAAAAGTGTGATTTTGAATGCCATCAGATGGAACATCAGATTGGAGCTTTTACAAACTGCAACCATGGAGAGGGACTTGCAGTGTTGCATCCGGTTTATTATCGACATATTTATAAATATGGTCTGAAAAAATTCGTCCGTTTTGCAGAAAATGTCTGGCAAATCAGAAGAGGTGATATGACTGATGAAGCACTGGCAGAAGCAGGAGTAAATGCGCTGGCAGATTTTATCAGAGAGATTGGACTTCCGACCAGTCTGAAAGAACTTGGAGTTACGGAGGATATTGATCTGAGAGAAATTGCAGATTCCTGTAATCTGTCAGTTGGAAGTTATAAAAAAATGACACATGAAGAAATCCTAGAAATCTTCAGGGAATGTATATAAATCTGGGGTATCAGAAATGCACAGAAAAAAGAGATGTTATTTTATGGAGGGTTTAGTAATTTGTTTTTATGTTCTGTTTGCCTGCAGCGTTATCGTTGCAGGCAGTGAACAGGATTCGGCAGGGAAAGAGGACACTGGAAATAAGATGAACACGAAAAAAGAAAGAGAAGCTGTTTATGATCGCCATACCAAAGTTCAGGATGTAATAAATGATCCGGCATTTGGAAGTTATGGACGCCTGATCTTTCCGGTAGATATACAGATTGACAATAGCCTGGAACTGGAAGATGTAGAGGAAATCCTTCCATGGTACAGTGAAGTAAATCCGGACAAAACTGTGGAAATTGCAAATTATATGAAAAATCAGGCTACCAGAGATGAACAGATTTTTTATGACATTTATACAGATGAAGAGAAGGCAGCAGACCCGGAAAAAGAGGAGACAGGACTGTTCTTTTTCCGTGGAGATCCCGGAGAGAAGTTTGCTGTTTTAAATGCAGGCGGAGGATTTATGTATGTTGCCGGAATGCAGGATAGTTTTCCGCATGCACTAGAATTATCAAAAAAGGGATACAATGCGTTTGCTCTGATCTATCGTCCAGGAGCGCAGACTGCCTGTGAGGATCTTTCAAAGGCAATTGCCTTTATTTCAGATCATGCAGAAGAACTTCAGGTAGATCCGGATGATTATTCTCTGTGGGGTGGTTCTGCCGGAGCAAGAATGGCAGCATGGGTAGGCACTTATGGAACTTCTGCATTTGGTGAAAAAGAATATCCCGCACCAACAGCAGTGATCATGCAGTATACGGGACTTTCAGAAATTACAGGAGAAGAGCCGCCAACTTACGCATGTGTGGGAACAAGTGATGGCATTGCATCATACCAAACCATGTCTACGCGAATCAACAGGATAAAAGCCAACGGTACAAATGCAGAAATAGAAATCTTTAAAGGGCTTTCCCATGGTTTTGGACTGGGAGAAGGTACTGCCGCAGAAGGATGGCTGGATCATGCGGTTGAGTTCTGGGAAAACAATATGGAGTAAACCTGAAATGAAACCAAAAATAAAATTAAAAATATGCATAGATATACTGATGACAGCGGCACTGCTTTTTCTGATGCCCTATGAACTGGTTGGAAGAGCAGCACATGAATGGATTGGAACAGAGATATTTTTACTCTTTATCCTGCATCATATATTAAACAGGAAATGGACTGCCCATATGTTCAAGGGAAAATATACAAAATTCCGTATCCTCCAGACGATATTAGTGGCAGCAATTTTTATCAGTATGATCGGGAGCATGGTAAGCGGTATTCTGTTGTCAGAATATGTATTTGCAGCTATAAAAATCAAAGGCGTTGCAAATATGGCGAGAAATATTCATATGCTTTGTGCCTACTGGGGATTTATCTTGATGTCTCTGCATCTGGGACTACACTGGAACATGTTTCTCAAGATGCTTGACAGGAAAATACACCTCCCTGCCGGAAAGAAAAAATATATATTCCGGATTTTGGCAGGAGTAATTGCTGCCTACGGATGCCATGCATTTATAAAACGCCAGATTGGAAGCTATATGTTCCTGAAAAAACACTTCGTTTTCTTTGATTATACAGAACCACTGGTATTTTTTATGTTAGATTATATTGCTATTATGGGTCTTTTTATTATAGTTGGATATTACTTTAGCATGTTCCTGAGAAAAAAATCATAAGACACACATTAAACAATCAAATTTTTTTGAGAAATTCTCGCAATACAAGCTCTCTTAAGCAGATAAGATGATAATCATATTTGCCTGAGAGAGCTTTTTATGTTGTTGACATAATCTGTCTCAGGCAGAGATTCCATCTTATTAGTTATATATCCAGTTTTAACCTAAAGGTTCATACAGCAAAACCAAGAGAATCTTCTGATTCATCTGCCTGTTTTTTATAATAAAAATATAAAATAACTCATTCATTACTGACTGCAACAGACACCTGACATAAAATATACAGGAGAAGAGGGGGAAGAGTAAATGATACGCATGGCGATCGTAGAGGACGAAAAGATATACGTGGATAAATTGATGGAATATATACAAAAACTTCAGGACGAAAACGGATACCAGATAGAAGTTAAATGGTTTCGGGACGGATGTGATATAACAGACGGATATGGCAGCAACTACGACATCATTCTGATGGATATTCAGATGAAATTTCTGGACGGAATGTCTGCTGCCAGAAAGATCCGTGAGCTGGATCAAGACGTAATTATTATATTTATTACCAATATGACAGACTACGCCATTCGAGGATACGAAGTTGGTGCAATGGATTATATTGTAAAACCCGTATCTTACTTTGCATTTTCAGAAAAATTAAAGAGAGCTATAAAAAAGATCTGTACCAGGAGCACTCACTACATCTCTGTTCCCGTAGAAGGTGGAATTCGAAAAATAGATATTTCTACCATCTATTATGTGGAAAGCCACGGACATAATCTCTGCTATAAAGCTGAAGAACTAGAACTGGAAGTCAGAGGAACAATGAATGAACTGGAAAAAGTATTGTCGCCGTACGGCTTTTTCAGATGTAGTAAGAGTTTTCTTGTAAATATGCAGTATGTAGAAGTAATTCAGGAAAACCAGTGTATTGTACATGGTGAACGTCTGTCGGTAGGACGCAAAAAAAAGAAAGAGTTTATGCAAAAACTTTTAAATTATATGAACGAGGTGATGTAACCATGGAGACAATTTATCCTGATATTCCAAGAATTTGTACTGCTATGGCAGAGTGGATCATGTGCTTTGCTTACGTCTCTTTTCTTCCAAAAAGATATACCGGAAGAAAAAATATCCTATTCTGTATTATTGCATTGCTGCTGCAGATCTTTATTCTCGTTTCAACCGCCATTGTGCCGCTGTAATATTGGATTTTATGTATGATCCTGGCAGCAGGATATATGTTTGCATTTATCTATATGTGTTGCGAACTTACTACCGGACAGGCTTTGTATTGCTGCGCAATTGCATTTATACTTGCAGAATTTATCGCTTCACTGGAATGGCAGCTTTATATCTATCTTCTAAAATGGAACCTGCAGTTTCCGGGAGAAAACCTTATCCTGCTTGCGATTATTTATATTGGAATGCTCTGGGCTGTTTTCTATCTGGAAGTTGCACTTTTGACAAAAGAATTTTTACAGGAACTCTCTGTATGGGAACTTATCTCAACCGTTGCGCTGGTAATTATGACATTCGCTTTCAGCAACATCAATTTTCTGGTTGCAGACCAGCCTTTTAACAATGCAGTACGATTGAACATTTTTGGCATGAGCTGGATTCCAATAACTTTGTTGCTCCTACAGGAAACCGGGTACTTGATGTCATTTTGTCTGCCAAAGGCCAGCTTATGAAAAAACAGAAGATCCATTTTACATGTGTTGCAGATGGGGCTCTTTTGGATTCCATTCATGTGACAGATATTTGTACAGTCATTGGCAATGCTCTGGATAATGCCATAGAAAGTGTCCTCATGGTCGAAAACTCGGAGAAACGAATGATACACCTGTCTCTGACTCAGAAAAATGATTTCATCTTTATACAGATAAGAAATTACTGCGAAAAGGAGCCTGTCTGGAAAGGCAAAGAACTTCTTACAACAAAAAAAAATAAGAAAAATCATGGTTACGGAATAAAAAGTATTCGGTATTCCATAGAAAAATATGGCGGAAACATTACTACTGCTTATAAAGATAACTGGTTTGAATTATGTATTCTCATTCCAAATCAGAAAGAAGACGAACATTGATTCACTTATTTTTGCATTTTGTGCCATATATTTGTTAGTTGCGATAAAAACGAGCACAAATTTTTTATTATGATAAAATCCGTTACATCGGAAGAGAAACGGCCGTTTATCTGAAAAAAAGAAAGAAAAGAGGAAGAAAAAATGCTCGAACTTAACTGGAGTGACGTAGTCAGCACGATCACTCAGATCAAATAGTATCTGATAGCAATCGGTATTATCATTGCTGTCGCTGTTATTGTTATGGTTGCCTGTCTGAAGCTTGCAAAACATAAAAAATACATCATCCGTATGCAGGCATTTGTAGCGATGGTTACCGGAGTGGCAGTTGTGCTTAATCTGATATGTACAGGTCCTATGTACACCCTGCTTTCACTGGCATCCGGAGCAGTGAGCATTGGCGGCGGACTGGGGGATTTTATCAGTTATGAAACAGGATCTTTTCTTGCACAATGCATTAACTTCCCACTTCAGAGAAATATCACATTTAAGAGCCACGGAAATTTGGTATATCAGGCAATCTGGTATTTCATTGCCTGGATTGTGATCTCTCTGATCTGCAACGGATTAAATAATCTCTGGATGCCGGTTGCAGCAGCTTATGTTTCCCCTGATGTTTATAACATTCTGGTAACATTTATTACCGGAGGGGTATCCATGATCATTTTTTTCGTTGTGTTTAAAATTATATTCCCGGAAGGAGAGCAGAAGTAAAATGTCAGATAAGAAAATGTCCCCAAAAGAAAATGCAGCACCAGACAATACAAAAAATAAAAAGTCAAAGAAGAAAATGAAATTATGGAAAAAAATACTGATTGTTGTTCTGATCGTTGTTTTGATCATAGGAATTGCAGGTTTCTTTGTTATCCGGCATTTCTTTTATCAGCCGCCGATTAAGTCTGCAACAGGTTCTGATCAGGCTATTGTCGAAACTGCAAATGGAAAGATCCAGGGAAGTCTGGACGAAGATATTTATCAGTATCTTGGAGTCCCTTATGCGCAGGCAGAAGAACGCTTTGTACCAGCAGAAGATGTTCCGAAATGGGACGGAATATTTGAGGCGATTTCCATAGGTGCTATGTCACCACAAAGTGGAATGTTGGGAATGTCTTCAGGCAATCAGGAAGGAACGGATAATAACTGCCAGAATCTGAATATCTGGACTCCGGGTATTCAGGATGGCAAGAAAAGGGCGGTTATGGTATGGCTTCACGGTGGCGGTTTCTCTACAGGTTCTGCCAATCAGGAACAGTACAATGGAAAAGACCTGAGCGAAAGTGGAGATGTTGTAGTCGTTTCTGTCAATCATCGTCTTGGCGCAGCAGGTTTTCTGGATCTGTCTGCCTATGATGATAAATATCAGTATTCCGGAAATGTAGGATTAACAGATATTGTTAAAGCACTGGAATGGATTCAGAATAATATCGAAGATTTTGGTGGTGATCCTGACAATGTAACCTTGTTCGGTCAGTCTGGCGGTGGGGCGAAAGTACTTGCTATGATGACATCTCCATATGCAAAAGGATTATTCCACAGAGGAATCGTAGAGAGTGGTGCAACAGAAACCATGGGTGTTACTTTTGCAAGTCAGGAGGCTAGCACTCATCTGACAGAAAGAATCCTGAATAAACTTGGAATTGACAACAATAATATCGAATACCTGCAGCAGATAGACTGGAATAAACTGGAAGATGCCTCACAGGAAGCACTGCAGGAAACTGCTGAAGAGTTTCAGATTCCTGCACCGTTAAACAGTGGATATGCCATGGAATGGGGACCAATCGTAGACGGCGACTATATGCCATCTGATCCGGTAACAGAGGAGTCCTTTGCTGAAAATGGAAAAGATATCGAATTACTGATCGGAAGCAATCTGAATGAATGGACCAGACTGATGGGTGGTAATCAGGGCACTTTAAGTGAAGAAGAAATTCAGGCATTTAAAGAAGCCTATCCGGACAAAGATGAAAGCAAAGCAAATACAGTAGATACCCTGATAAGACTGCCTATGCTCAAAATCATGTCTCATAAAGCAGACCAGAATGGTGCAAATGTATATGCTTATGTATTTACATGGGATAATTCTGCACTGGGCGCGTTCCATGGTGCGGAAATCTCGTTTGTATTTGACCATTCTCAGAGCAGCAGTACTGCACAGAAACTTGCAGACCAGATTAGCCAGGCATGGGTTAACTTTGCAAAGACCGGTGTTCCGTCTGCAGAAGGTCTTCCTGAATGGGAACCATATGACCGACAGAATGGTGCAACGATGCTGCTGGATGAAAATTCAACTTTAGTATACGGTCACGACAGGAAACTGATGAGTCTGCTTGCACCAGATTATGTGTACTGATAATGATAAACATCAATGAAAAATATTAATTTTTGTAAAATTAAATTTGAAAACAGTTTTCAGACAGGAAAATCCCACTGCCATAAATATCAGCAGTGGGATTTTCTATATAAAATAACCGAAACATATCAGGAGAAATATGTTCCGGCCATTTTTATGGAGGTTAATAACATTTATAACGGATTACCAGTTTTTCTTTTCAGTTTCGCTTTTGTGGTTGTTTTTTCGCTCTTCTACCATTTTTGCGAACCATTCTACCATATTCGGATCATAGTGAGAGAAGATTCTCTTTGTTTTGCAGTCTAAACCTTTGGGTAAAGTCTGGAGAAGTAATAAGACAGTATAAACCCTGCGGTATAAACTACATAACTAATAGAAACTTCCAGTTAAAATGGAAAGATTATATAATATAGTCAGAAATAAAGTTGAAAAGGAGAGACAAAAAATGGAATATACAACATTAAATAATGGAATCAAAATGCCAATGGCAGGAATCGGAACTTTTCTTCTTTCACCGGATGAAGCAGAGAATTCTGTTTTATCTGCACTGAAAGAAGGTTATCGTCTGATTGATACGGCCAATGCTTATATGAACGAGAAAGCCGTAGGACGTGCAATTAAGAAATCTGGTGTGCCAAGAGAAGATATCTTTCTTGAAACCAAGCTGTGGCCGTCTTTTTATGAGAACGAAGATGCTGTAGAAAAAACTCTGGAAAGACTGGATACAGATTATATTGATCTGTTACTGATCCATCAGCCTGCAGGAAATTATATTGCCGGTTATCGCCTGATGGAAAAAGCATACAAAGAGGGGAAGGTAAAAGCCATCGGACTGTCGAACTTTACAAAAGAAGGTATCCAGGAAATTTTAGATATCTGTGAGGTAAAGCCAACTGTTTTACAGACAGAAGTTCATCCATATGATCAGAAAAAAGAGCTGAAAGAATTTCTTGCAAAAGAGGGTATTAAGATTCAGGCATGGTATCCGCTTGGACATGGCGATGCAGGACTGATGAAAGAGCCGGCTTTTGTAGCTGATGGAAGTAAATATAAGAAAAGTACAGCACAGATCATTCTCCGCTGGCACATTCAGGATGGAAACATTGTAATCCCAGGTTCCAAAAATCCAGAGCATATCAAAGCCAATCTGGATCTGTTTGATTTCCAGCTTACAGAAGAAGAGATGAAAGAAATCGTAGCATTAAATAAAAATGAAACCTATTATCATCAGACACCGGAACTTCTGAAAAAATATGTAGAAATGGTTCCACCGGTAGATGAACAGAAATAGGAATGAAAGAGGAGAATAAATTTATGAGTATCTTATTTATCAATGGAAGTCCGAATAAAAATGGGAATACTGTCGCATTGGCACAGACTTTACTGAAAGGTAAGGAATACGAAACATTGAATCTGACAGAATATAAGGTTTACAGTTATGGTCACAAATTCAAGGATGACCAGCTTTCTGAAATTATTTCAAAGATGAAAGAAGCCGATACAATCGTGATCGGATCTCCATTATACTGGCACAATATCTGCGGTGCTGTACGAAATGTGCTTGACCGTTTCTATGGACTGGTACAGCAGAATGAACTTTCAGGCAAAAAAATGTATTTTCTGTTTCAGGGTGCAGCTCCTGAGAAATGGATGATGGAAGCTGGAGAATATACCATGAAACGTTTTGCAGGGCTTTATGGAATGACATACATGGGAATGGCAACAGACAGATCAGAAGCACAGAAAATGTCTGAAAAACTATAAGGAGAACTCATCTGAATGAAAGCAAACAAGATAGCAATGCTTGGTCTTGCAGCTTTGCTTGGAAGTACAGTATATGGAAACGTCAGTGTTATAAAGGCAGAAAATAATCAGCTGGAAGAAGGGCTTGATGCCATTGAGGATGCGATAGGCAAGGGTAAAGATTCTGACAGTGAAAATAATTCTCAAAGTGCATCAAAAGGAGAAACAGATATGCAGGAAGGAAGTTCTGACAATACAATCGGAACTCCAGATGATTTTCCGGTAGCTTATGATTTTGGCAGTGGAAAGATCAGTGATTTTTCCAGAAATTATATGTTGAAAAAAATGCCGGAGCCAGAACAAAATGATACAGTTTTGAATACAGATGCAGATCCGGACAACATCCAGGTTCTCTATTTATGGGAAGAGGAAAATGTCCCTGCAAAAACAACGTTTACAAAAGACATGACTGGTTATTTTGACGACTGGGATTTCCGCCCTTATGTGACAGCAATTCCTGTTGCGAAAGGTGTAACGCCAAAAGGTGCTGTTGTACTGATGGCGGGAGGAGCTTATCAGTTCCGTGGAAATTATACAGATTCCCTGCCAACTGCAGCAGCTCTCCGCGAATACGGTTTCCAGACATTTATTGTAGATTACAGGCTTTCTCCGTATACTCAGGAAGAGGGGGCTCTCGATGTTGCCAGAGCCGTCCGGTTTATCCGGAAAAATGCAGATGTATATGGAATTGAACCAGATGATATTGCAGTCATGGGATTTTCCGCCGGAGGAATTCAGGCAGGTGAGTTTCTTATGCATTACGATGAGGATGTAAATGGAACAGCACTGGATTCTTCCTATGTCCCAGATGAATTAGACCAGATTCCGGCTCACGCTTCTGCTGACGGTATGATCTATTCTTTCTATGGAAGATTAAGTGTGGGAAACATGGATCCAGACTGGCTTTCAGAAGGAGATCTTCCTCCAACGTTCTATGTATACGGTACTGAAGATCCATTTTATGATCAGTTTGAGGAACAGTATGATGTGCTCAAAAATATGGGCATCCAGACCAGTCGGATTGTCCTGAGTGGGTGGCCCCATGGTTTCGGCTCCGATGGAGGATGGGTAAAACAGTATGCGGAATGGCTGGAAGAGATTTTCAAACAGGAGTGATGAGAAACAGACATGAATAAAAAGAAATTAAAAAGACTGCTGATCATAATCTTGATCCTCATAATCATTCTTATCGGTGGAGGCGGATATTTATTTATGGGCAGTAAAGTTACCGATGCCAGTGATAATGTGACTGCAGGAGCAGATGGAACTAAATCCCTGATTGTATATTTTTCAAGGATGGGTGAAATACCAGGGGAACCGGATGCAGTTTCATCAGCGACGGTAAGTTCCAACTCTGAGATATCCGGCAGTGATACCGAAGCCGCAGCACAGATGATCCGGCAGATCACCGGAGCAGATATGTATCAGATAAAGACAAATCGATATTATCGAAAATCATTTATGGGTACAGCAGCAAGGGCATGGATTGAGAATACTTTGAATATGCGTCCTGCACTGGCCGCAAAACCGGAAAATCTGGATGCGTATGACACGATTTATGTGGGTTATCCAATCTGGTGGTTTAATGCACCTATGGCGATTGGATCTTTTCTGGAAAGTTATGATCTTTCAGGAAAAACCATAGTACCATTCTGTACCAGTCAGGATAATGGAATTGATGTAAGCATGGATTATATAAGAAAGAATGCTAAAAATGCAGAAGTTCTGGAAGGACATCGGATTCACAATTCTGACTCTGCGGAAATAAAAACATGGTTAAAAGAAATTGGAACTATATCATAAAAAGCACAATATATTAGGGAGCCGGCAGAAAGGCTCCCTTTTGTTGTCTGATGAGTTTTAACCAAAAGGTTTAAACTGCAAAACATAGCGAATCTTCTTATCGAAAATAACCTGAGTTACAATATAGCTGTAAAAAAGATAAGAAAAAAATAAAAAAAGGAGATGCAAGAATGAATTCAAAAAAACGACTTTCCCTGCTGCTGATCGGTGCAACAGTAACAAGTCTGATGGGCGGAACTGTCAGCACATATGCTGCTGATAATACAGAAACAACAGAACCTCTCACAATTGCAGAACAGGGTATTTTTTCAGCGGGAGGAATTACTATTACTTCAGATGGTACCTTTAATCCGGAAGATCAGTGGGAAGAGACCGGTGCCGGTCAGACATCTCATGTAGATCATGCAAATGTTTTATACCAGATTCCGGAAGAAGAAACCAGTTTGCCAATGGTATTCCTGCATGGATATGGACAGTCACGTATGGGTTGGATGACAACTCCGGATGGAAGAGAAGGATGGGCAGAAATGTTTCTCAGAGATGGACATAGTGTTTATCTTGTAGATGAACCAAGACGAGGAGAAGCAGGGCAGACATCTGTAAGCGGTACGATCAGTACAAAAACTCTGGATCAGCGCTGGTATACACAATTTCGTATCGGTCGTTGGGAAGATGGAAAATCAGTTCCAAATGAAGGCTCTCAGTTTCCTAATGATGATAATTCTGTAGATCAGTTTTTCCGTCAGATGACTCCGGATACAGGAATGACTTCTGATATGGGTGGAGATTTTGATAATGATGTAGTTGCCCAGGCACTGGCCTCCACAGTAGATGAGGTATATGAAAGATCAGGAAAAGATTCTATTCTTGTAACTCATTCACAGGGCGGCGGTCCAGGCTGGACAGCTGCTAAATATACAGATCATATTGCAGCGATTGTAGCAATCGAACCAGGCGGAGCACCATCATCAGATTCAGAAGATTACCAGACAGTCCTTGAAAAGAAAATTCCAGTTACTATGTATTTTGGGGATTATATTGATAATGGTGATACTGTAATCCAGGCAACAGGTATGTGGCAGGGGATGCGCCAGGCATGTTACGATTTTGCAGATGCCTATACAAAAGCAGGCGGAAACTGTACTGTAGTCGATCTTCCGAAAGAGGGCATTACAGGAAATGATCATTTTATGTTCCAGGATCTGAATAATGATGTGATCCAGGAACATATTGAAAACTGGATACAAGAAAATGTAGAAGCATAAGTAAAGGAGAGGACAAAATGAAAGCAAAAAAAATAATTTCAGTTATTCTTACAGGTATTGTAGCAACAAGTATGCTTGCAGGATGCGGCAGCAGTTCCAGGAGTCAGACAGATAACACAGAAAGTTCTTCTCAGAATGAGGCTAGCAGTTCTTCTGCAAGTGAAACAGCAGATGCAACGGAGGATTCTGAAAATACAGAAACAACTGAAAGTACGGATACATCTGAAAACACAGAAACACCTACACCAGCAGAAACCGATGATTCCTCTGAAACAGCTGTTGCAGATGATACGGAATCTACAGGAAAAACTCTGGTTGTATATTATTCTGCAACAGGAACTACTGAAGGAGTTGCACAGACAATCGCAGATACAACAGGCGGTGATTTATTTGAAATCCAGTCGGTGGAACCTTATACAGATGATGATCTGGATTGGACAAATGATGATAGTCGTGTATCCAGAGAACATGATGATGAAAGTTTAAGAGATGTAGATTTGGTATCCACATCTGTAGATAACTGGGATTCTTATGACACTGTATTCATTGGTTATCCAATCTGGTGGGGGATCGCAGCATGGCCGGTAGACGGATTTGTAGAAGCAAATGACTTTACAGGAAAAGCGGTAATCCCATTCTGTACAGCAGCTTCTTCCGGCATCGGCGACAGTGGAAATCTCCTCGAAGAGATGGCCGGAACCGGAAACTGGTTGGAAGGCAAGAGATTAGACAGAGGAATTTCTGAAGACGAAGTGAAAGACTGGATCAGTGATCTTGGAATTTCTTCTGTAGAAAACTAAAACGAGACAACACATTTGACAGCAAACACTTTCAGAACCACTTAACCGCAGATAAATAAAATATATGAAAGAGCAAAAGAGATATCTGCTGATCAATGGAATTCGTGGATTGGCGATTGTAAATATGGTGGCATTTCATTTTTTATATGATGTAAATGAAATCTGGAATATAAACAGTCACTGGTATGAAGAAAAAAGCATTCATATCTGGCAGCAGGCAATTTGCTGGAATAATATTTTCACTGGTTAAATAAAAAAACGGTGAATAGAGGTAAGGTCAGATGAAAAAACAAGTGAAAATACAGATAGGAAAAGACGATAATATTTTATGGGTTTCAAAAGCAGGAAACTGTATTGCTTTCAAAAGTGTACCTGGATATCAGCCGATGACCATGGAGACTTCTAATGAACTGTGGGCATTGGTTGAACAACTTGTGACCACAGGTTTTAAAGTAAGATGATATGTGGCATATAGATGATCAGCACATTACTTTTGAAAAATCAGAAGTTATAACCCTAAGGTAAACACTTTATAAAAAATCGGAACTTCTCAGGAAACTTTGATTTTTTTATAATATAGTCATGTTGAAACTTTATAATTCTGGGATTGTACAACTGAACCAGAGGATATGAATCAAAAGCATAAGGAGTGAATGCCGATGAAGAAAAAAACAGCGGTGATATTTTTAACTGGATTAATGATTTTTACTATGTCAGGGTATTTTGTTAATGCAGCAGATACATCTGTAAAAGAAGAAAACGAAAACAGCAATATTTTAATCGCATATTTTACTGTCCCGGAGGATATCGACACCAATGGTATTGACGCAGATTCCGATGCAAGCGTAGTAGTAAAAGATGAAGAGGTTCTGGGAAATATGGAATATATGGCGTTGACCATACAGGATGCCATTGGCGGAGATCTGTTCCGGATTGAAACCAAAGAAGCATATCCGTTGGATCATGAGCCACTTGTAGATCAGGCAGCAGAAGAACAGGATGAAAATGCACGTCCTGAATTAGCAACTCATATTGAAAATCCGGAACAGTATGACACAATTCTTCTGGGGGATCCGAACTGGTGGGGAGATATGCCGCAGCCACTTTTCACTTTTCTTGAAGAATATGATTTTTCAGAAAAAACAATTATTCCTTTTAATTCACACGGAGGAAGCGGATTCTCCAACACAATTGAAGAAATAAAAGAACTTCAGCCAGATGCCAATATCAGTGATGAGGGCTTAAGTATTTCCAGAGACAAGGTAGCTGACAGTGTACAGGATGTAACAGACTGGGCAAAAAGTCTTGATCTATCAAAGGAATAGAGGTCAGAACAGTAAGAAGTTTCGCAAATAAATAATTTTAAGGGGAACAGACATGAGTAAAAGAATTTTAGGAAGGGATTTAGAGGTATCTTCCATCGGGCTTGGCTGTATGGGGATGAGTCATGCTTATGGAAGACCATCAGATAAAACCGAAGCTCAGAAGCTACAGAGGAAATCATTCGAAGAGCGCACAAAGTCTGCCCGCTTACAGCGGTACAGAATCGTTATTCTATGATGTACAGAAATTACGAATTATTGTTTCCGGTACTGAAAGAATTACAGATTGGTTTCGTGGCTTTTTCTCCATTGGCAAATGGTTTTCTGACCTGCAGATATGATGAGTATTCTACTTTTGAAAAGAGTACAGATTACAGAAGCATTATGCCGCAGTTTTCTTCCGCAGGAATTGTAGAAAATCAGAAGCTTATAGAATGGCTGAAAATTATAGCAGCAGAAAAAAATGCTACTCCGGCTCAGATTTCTCTGGCGTGGATGCTGGCAAAAAATCCGTTTCTTGTACCAATTCCAGGAACAAGAAATCTGAAACGTCTGACAGAAAATATTCAGGCAGAATCCATTCATCTGTCAGTAGAAGAAGTCACAGAAATTGATGATATGCTTGAACATATTCCGATGTCTCAGGTATTTGGTGGTTCAATAGTCAAAAAATAATATTCCACCCGAACGTCTGAGAAAGATGTTCGGGTGTTTACATATAACTGACAGGAGATGATCACACTATGAAAAATAAAAAACAAATGGCAGTAGTTCTGTTATCTGCAATACTTGGAATCACTGCAAATGCATGGTTTGTGCAGGCAGACAGCAGTGTAATCCAGGATGATCAACAGGAGCCAGACAACGAAGCACCCGATTCAGATAAAGTTACAGCAGGTACAGATACATACAAAGGTTTTCTGCTGGATAATGTCCTGCATTTAAGTGAAGAGGGAGATATTCATTATAATGTCTATATCCCGGATAGTTATGATGGAAGTAAGCCATATGCTTTATTCTTTACACTTCCAGGTTATGAAGGATTGTACTTTCAAGGCGTAGGGGTAAATATAAAAGCAGAAGAGTTTGGTTTCGCAGCTCAGGAATATAATCCGGAAATGATTATTGTTGCACCTCAGCTGAATGACTGGGGAGAAACTTCTGCGAGACAGACCATTGCTTTAACAGAATATTTTCTTTCTGCTTATAATATTGACAAGTCAAAAGTATATGCAGAAGGGTATTCTGGTGGCGGTGAGACCATGTCACTTGTAATGGGAATGAGACCTGATTTATATACTGCTTATTTACAATGCAGTTCCCAATGGGATGGTGCATACGAACCAGTGGTACAGGCAAAGACACCTGTATATTTTGTAGTTGGGGCACATGATGAATATTATGGTTCTGAGCCGTCAGAAGGTGCTTATAATAATTTGCGTGAATTATATCAGAAGGAAGGTCTGTCCGATGAGGAGATTGATGACTTGCTTGTACTGGATGTCAAGGATGATTCCTATTTCAGTGACCAGGGTGTTACCAATCAGCACGGACAGGGCGGCGGATTATTTGTAGAAGACGATGCTGTTATGGGATGGCTTTTTGGAAAATAAAGAAAATGTATGAATGATACAGAAAAGAGGAAAAAGAAAATGAAAGTATTACTTGTAAATGGAAGCCCGCATAAGGACGGATGTACTTATACGGCACTGTGTGAAGTATCAGAAGCATTAAATGAACAGGGAATCGATACCGATATCTTCTGGATCGGAAAGAAACCATTGTCAGGCTGTATTGCCTGCAAGTCTTGCATGAAAAACAATAAATGTGTATTCCATGACAGTGTAAATGAATTCCTGGAAATTGCCGGAGATTATGAAGGATTTGTATTTGGGACACCTGTACACTGGGGAGGGGCCAGCGGCGGCATTACTTCGTTTATGGACAGAGTTTTCTATACTGATCTCAATGGAGGAGGAAATCGCTTTCTGCTGAAGCCAGCGGCGGCGGTTATGTCGGCAAGAAGAGCCGGTACTACTGCAACCTGGGATCAGATGAATAAATATTTCGGTCTGATGCAGATGCCGATTATTACTTCAAGATACTGGAATATGGTACATGGGGTAACTCCGGAGCAGATAAAACAGGATTTAGAGGGTATGCAGGTAATGCGAGTGCTTGGAAATAATATGGCGTTTTTTCTGCACTGTAAAAATGTTGCATTGAAGATGGGAATCTCTATGCCAAAACAGGAACCAATGGTATTTACGAATTTTATAAGATAGTCATTTTTTGACTGTTGAATGTTATGAAGTGTTTTTTTATCAGCGGGCATAAAAAGGGGGTGACAATTTGGAACTTGAAAAGACTTTGTGGTCTGTAGAGGAATTCTGTACATATATGGGTTTTGCAACAAGATGTTTTGAAAAAGGAATGACCCCTCGGACAGTACAGGAGATT
>OLRQ01001354.1_pt1 | contig 19183 bp, 10 predicted proteins | sample 1671971 | NCBI WGS metagenome assembly OLRQ01 (sample SAMEA3136631, study PRJEB25190) | human gut metagenome | biome: human gut; feature: human-associated habitat; material: faeces | place: Austria | collected 2013
CCTACGGTAAAGTTTATTGATAATTGTAGCCTGCAGGTGCCGTCCGCAGCCACCTACCAACGAGTTGCGCGACACTGTTATGTCGCGCCTGCGTAGATGAACCCGCCTGTGTAGCAGAACGAAATCTGACACTGCGTAGAGATAGAGAAATGGGCGCACATTGTGCGCTCCTACGGTAGAAAGAATCCTCTGCCGTTCTCCTTTTCGAAGCGGTCGCCGGTCTCTGGTCTGCGCCGGATTCGGAAACAAAGGGAAACGGGAGTTAAGAGGGTAGAAACCGCAGGTGTCTGCCCTCTTGCCCGCCGCCGCGGGTGCGGTGAACCGCCCAGTCGTCCGGACGGCGCCCGCTCCATATCCGATAGTGAACAATTTGATGAGGATTTGTATAGCGACAATAATCTTCATGATAAAAATCTGCATTTCGTACAATCAATCTCTTGTCACAAACGACACGATTTGATAATATATAAAGTGTATTGCTGTTTTGCTTGCCAAATGACAAAACAGCATAATTGATTCTCTGCCGGGCGGCAGGGATAAGGAGGAAAATGAGGTTTCATGAGTAAGGTTGAGCAGTATATCACCAGCATTCCGGATTTTCCGAAGGAAGGCATCATCTTCCGCGATATCACCACCGTGCTCGGTGACGCGGACGGCTTCCATCTGGCGGTGGACGAGATGACTGCGCTGTTGGACGGCGTGGAGTTTGACGCAATCGCCGGTCTGGAATCCCGCGGATTCCTGTTCGGTGCACCGATGGCGTACAATCTGCATAAGGCATTCATTCCGATCCGCAAGCAGGGCAAGCTGCCGCGTGCAACGTCCCGCATGTCCTACGAGCTGGAATACGGCATGGAGACCATCGAAGTACACCGCGATGACATCAAGCCGGGTATGAAGATCGTCGTTGTGGACGACCTCATCGCTACCGGCGGCACGCTTGAGGCGGCTGTCCATCTGTTGGAGCAGCTCGGCGCAAAGGTCGTCAAGGTTGTCTGCCTGCTGGAGCTCAAGGGTCTGCACGGACGCGACCGCATTAAAACCTGTCCGGCGGAGACGGTTGTCGCTTACGAGGGGAAGTAAGCAAGGGTAATACCGCATAATTGAACAAGAGTGATTTGCAAGTAAATTTTGCGGTGTTGCCCAAGACATTTCACAGTAATCAAGGCGAAAGCCTGAAAATTAAAAAGGGGGTTATTCGATGTTTGAACGTGTTTTCAAGCTATCGGAACACAAAACCACAGTCAAGACCGAGGTCATGGCCGGTATCACTACCTTTATGACCATGGCGTACATCCTCGCCGTTAACCCGAGCGTGCTCGGCTCCACCGGCATGGATACCACCGCAGTCCTGCTGGCTACCGCGCTGGCTTCCTGCCTGGGCACGCTGTGCATGGCGTTTATGGCAAACCTGCCGTTCGCGCTCTCTGCCGGCATGGGTCTGAACGCCTTCATGGCGTACACCGTTGTTGCAGGCTATGGCTACAGCTGGCAGGTTGCGCTGCTGGCCGTATTCATTGAGGGCCTGCTCTTCATCGTCCTGTCGCTGACCAATGTGCGTGAGGCCATCTTCAATGCCATTCCGCTGACGCTCAAAAAGGGCGTTTCGGTTGGTATCGGTCTGTTCATTGCCTTCATCGGTCTGCAGAACTCCGGTCTGTGCGTAGACTCCGCTACGCTGGTCGGCATCATCAGCTTCCCGGAGAATTTCCACACCGCAGGCATCTGCGCACTGCTGACGCTGATCGGCCTGTTCTTCACCGCAGTATTCTATACCCGCAAGATGAAGGGCGCCATCCTGTACGGCATCCTGCTGACCTGGATCCTCGGCATGCTCTGCCAGGTGACCGGCCTTTACGTTCCGACGCCGGACGCAGGCTTCTATTCCCTGTTCCCGAGCTGGGGCATGACCGACTTCTCCAAGCTGGGTCTGACCTTCGGCCAGTGCTTCAACGTGGATTTCAGCGCAGTCGGCATCGTAAACTTCATCGTTGTCATCTTCTCGTTCCTGTTCGTTGATATTTTCGATACTCTGGGCACGCTGATCGGTGTTGCCACCAAGGCGAAGATGCTCGATAAGGACGGCAAGCTGCCGGGCATCAAGCCCGCTCTGCTGGCAGACTCGATTGCAACCTCTGCAGGTGCAATTCTGGGTACTTCCACCACCACCACCTTTGTTGAGTCCGCATCCGGCGTTGCAGTCGGTGGCCGTACCGGCCTGACCGCTCTGGTTACCGGCATCCTGTTCCTTGTATCCACGCTGTTTGCGCCGATCTTCACCGCTATCCCGTCCTTCGCAACCGCTCCGGCGCTGATCATGGTCGGCTTCCTGATGGTAGGCACCGTAACCGAGATCAACTTCGATCTGGACAACCTGACCGAGTCTATCCCGGCTTATCTCGCCATCATCGCTATGCCGCTGTTCTACAGCATCTCCGAGGGTATCTCTCTGGGCGTTATCTCCTACGTTCTGCTGAATGTTGCAGCCGGCAAGGGCAAGAAGGTTGCTCCGCTGATGTACGTTCTGGCAGTACTGTTCGTACTCAAGTATATCTTCCTCTAATTCAGAAATCGTAAAGATTGCAGAAGGCTGCCGAAGCTCGCTTCGGCAGCTTTTTTGTGGCATGAAAATCATGGTAAATATCAGAGAAAATAAGCGAAAACAGCGGAGATTGCAGTTGAACGGTGTCGATACTTGACAGAAAACGTAGGAGTTGGTAAAATATAAAACGACTAAATTTGGGCAGTATACCCGTTTATCTTGTATCCAAAGGGAAGGAGGCAGCGAATATGACACAGCAGCGCAAAAAGTGCGGAAAAGGCGGCTTTACTCTTGTAGAGCTGGTGGTTACGCTGGTCATTCTGAGCATTCTGTTTGCCATCGCTGTACCGAGCCTTCTGGGGTATATCCATCTGTCGCAGTTCCGAAAGAATGAATCGTACGCTAAGACCATGTATCTGTCGGCAGAATCTGAGCTGACCTACCTTCGTACCGGCGGTGAATGGGAGTCATTCTGCAGCAAGGTGAAGAAGGAAGGCGTGCTGAATCAGTCGTTTGATGAGTCGGATGAGGACCGGAAAAAGCTGGTCGGCCGTATTTACGGCATTCGTCTGGATGCAGGCGAATACGCAGAAGGCGAGCTGTCGGGTGACAGTGCACTCGTCGGTGCGCTTCTTTCGCAGGATACCTACGATAAAAGTGTGCTGAATGCTGCAATCTGCATCGAAATCGACGTGGAAAGCGGTCAGGTTTATTCGGTTTTCTACGGCACAAACTGCAAGGGACTGTACTACGGATCGAATGAGGACAGCAAACCGGCGGATATGTCCGGCAGCTGGCTGGATATTGATTACAGCAAGCGCGACCGCGATACGCGCCGGGAAGAACGGCTGGGCTATTACTCGGTTCAGGATGCAGTCAATGCTGTCAGTCTGGATGCGACTAAGCTGAAGATCACCTCGATCAATCTGGTAAATGGTGAAACCCTGTCGCTGAACTGGTCGAGCAATGTGAAGGATCAGGATCTGGATAAGGTTTATTACGAGGTCAAGCTGTACAGCAGTGAGGACAAAGCGCAGCTCCTGTCGATCAATATTCCGGGCAGGAATTTGAAAACGGGTTCGCAGTCGGTTGCGGTTACGACCGAGGACAACGCGACGAAGGATTATACCTTTCCCGTGGAATACGACCGTACCAACAAGCGGGCAACACTTGTGCTGGACGGTATGATGAATGCGAAGCTGTACGACCGGCTGGATAAGCTGTCCGCTGATAGCGAAGCAGCCTTCCGGCAGAGCAGCGATACCAGCATCACGCGTTTCGGCGGCAAACTGGAAAACCCGCTGAATGTTTACGCAGCTGTGCAGGTATTTCCGGACCCGAATGCAGAAAACACCGGCGGTGAGGAGTATCAAAAGAGTGACGCTATCGAATCCAATAAGGCGAACACGCTTTTCGGTGACGGCACCCGGTCGAATAACAGCCGGTGCGAGATCGAAACCTTCCGTCATCTGTCCAATATCCGTTATATGGATACGGCGGCGGAATTTGCCGTTACCGCGCGTTCGCTGGACTGGACGAGCGACAATGTAAAGGTTTACGGTACGGCAGCCCGCGGCGCGCTTTCGGTCTCCGCCGGCAAGGATATCGGCTTCCCGAGTATCCCTGCGCTGCGCAGCAATCAGACACTGGACGGCACAGGCGGTCTGCTGAACCGCATTGCCGGCGTGTTTACCGGCGGGAATGTCATCAGTAATCTCAAGCTGGATGAGACCTCGATTGCCGATGACGCAGAGTATCTTGGTCTGTTCCGGAAAAACGCAGGCACGATCTATAATCTGCGCCTGCTCAATCCGCAGGTGGAGATTGCCTCGGACAAGCTCAAGGGTGTCGGCGCAGTCTGCGGTTACAGCAATGGCTCTTTGAAGGGCGATAACGTGGACGGCACCCAAGCCAGGGTGAAGGCTGCGCTGACTTCGGCACAGGCGCAGGGCATCGGCGGTGTGGCCGGTGTGATTGAGGTCAGCGATTCTAAGTCAGTAATCAAGCTGTCTGCATCGGGTACCGTGACCGGTACGCTGCCGACCGGCGGTACTGCGCGTGGTATCGGCGGTATTGCGGGCAGCCTGACAACAAACGGTGCCGCAGTCAAGACCCTGACCAACAGCGCCGCTGTAACGGGCAATCGCTCGGTTGGCGGCATTGCAGGCTATTTTTCCGGCAAGAATCAGGCCACGGGAAAAGATATGGCTGACTGCCAAAATGAGGGTCTGATTCTCAGCAGCACGGCCGCGGACAATGATTCGCTGGCAGGACATTATATCGGCGGCATTGTCGGCTACGCGCATAATGCGTCTCTTTCGGAATGCAGGAGCCGTGCCGGATATGCGGACGGCTACACCTATAAGCAGGAGGATCGAGACAAGCTGCGCGGCAGATATGTCGGCGGCATTGTCGGCTACGGCGAACAAAGTGTGCTGTATGACTGCGAGACCGAGGCAAACGGCTACGTTCTCGGCAGCGAGTATGTCGGCGGCATCATCGGTGCGCTGAATCAGTCTGATACGCAGACGGCACTGCTCAGTGAAAACGGCACCAGAACAACCGTTAACGCAAGTTATGTCATCGGCAATTCGTATGTCGGCGGCATCATCGGTGAGAATAAAGGCGGTTCGACGATCAAAAACTGCGTCAATACAGGTGTTGCTGCGGGATACAATGCGTATATCGGCGGTATTTGCGGTGCAAATGAGAACAAGGCGGCCATCATAAACTGTGCAAGCTATGTTTCGGACACCAATAATGCGATCTACAGGCGTGTAACGGACTGGGGAGCTGTCGGCAGCTATGCGGGCGGTCTGACCGGCTACAACAGCGGCACGATCACCTTCAGCGACAAGGATAACGCAGTCTCCAACCGGAGTGTGGCGGGTATCGTTGTCGGCAGGCACTATGTCGGCGGTCTGGTCGGCTATAACGACACGGACGGCACGATTGACATCAATTACACGCTCATCGGCGGCCGTGTTGCCGCAACCGGAGATTGTGTCGGCGGTCTGGTCGGTCTGAATGCTTCGACAAAGCTGCTCGAGAAGAAGCTGACCATCAAGCCGAGCAGTGTGCAGGGACGGTACTATGTCGGCGGTGCGATCGGTGCAAATGTGGTCAACCCGGGAGAGAATGTCACGGTCAGCGGTCTCAAGGTCGATAACAGCCTTGGCACGGTCACTGCAGAGGCATTCTGCGGCGGTCTGATCGGTTATCAGCGCACCTACACGGAGAAAGACCGGGAAGGCGGAACGCTGTATGCGCTTCTGCCGGGCATCGCGGCAAACAACAGCAATGTGCCGGGAACGGTCACGGCTTCTACCAATACGCATACCATCACTATCACAGCGGACGGCAACAGTGCAAGCAGGCTGTCTGCGGTTTCCAACAACATGACCATCCGCGCGTATGCGTATGCAGGCGGCATTATCGGCAGCTGTGAGCCGCAGACCCGAATGAAGGTTGAGCACTGCCTGAACGCAGGCGGCTTTGACCGTCCGGCAGAGGACACCTTCCCGGACAGCAAGCTGAAAACCGGTGTGGATATGGTGTCCTATCTGCAGGCGCAGAAGTACACGGATGCCGCGAAGGCACTCTCCGATGAGCTGGGCAGCAGCGAGCTGCGTGTTTCCGTCATCGGCGGTGTGATCGGCGTCAACGGTGAGAATCATGTGATAGAGCACTGTGCCAGCAAGGGTACGATGAACGGTCTGAATGCCATGGGCGGCGTGGTCGGTCTGAATGAGGGCATCATCCGCGGCTGCACGCTCTCCGGCAGCATGGGCAGCGCAACGCAGGATTATATCGGCGGTATCGCGGGTCTGAATGTCGGCGGCAGGAAGGCGGGCACGACGGCGGGCACGATTGAAAACTGCACGACCGAGAAAAACTGCACCGTCACCGGACGTAACACGGTCGGCGGCATCGTCGGCTATAATCTCAGCGGCGGCAGGATACAGAACAATACCAGCAGCGCCAATGTCAGCGGTGCAGGCCGTGTCGGCGGTATTGCGGGCGAAAACGGCGGTGCGATCACGCTTTCGAGCACACCGGCAGGAAAGCGCCGTGTCAACGGCAGCGGCAGCGGTGTCGGCGGCGTGATCGGCGTGAATACCGCAACCGGCACGCTCAGTCCGGCAAGCGGCAGCGCACAGGGCGATGTCATTGCCGCGGATAACAGGCTGACCGTGCGCGGCAGCAGTATGGTCGGCGGTATTGCCGGCATTAACCGCGGCACACTCGGCGGCACGAGCATCAACTGCCTGACCAATCAGGCGGCAGAGGTCCGCGCAGCGGCGGGCAGTGCAGGCGGCGTTGTCGGCGCGCAGGAGGGCGCAAAGGCTGTTCTGCGGTACGCGAAGAATCTCGGTCAGGTGACCGCAAATGTCGGTGCGGCAGGCGGCATTGTCGGCATGAACAGCTCGAGCAGCACGGTCGAGAACTGTATCGGCAATGGCAGCGTCACCAGTAACGACGGCTATGCAGGCGGCGTTGCCAGCGAAAACTACGGTACGATCAGGAGCTGCAGCGTCGGCACGGATAACAGGGTAACGCTCATCACCCGCAACAAGACTGCGGCAGGCGCGATCTGCGCGGTGAACCACAAGGGCGGTACGGTTCAGGGAGCGGTACTCGGCGATCATATCACGATTTCCGGCAGTGCATTCATTCTGGGTGCTGTTGTCGGAGACAACAGCGGTACGGTCACGGAAACCCAGGTTTCGCAGCAGCCGACATACAGCGTTTCCGCAAGCACGCTGCAGGTCGGCGGTGCAGTCGGCATCAATCGAGCGGGCGGTACGGTCAGCAAGGTAAAGGTCACCTCGGATTTCGAGAAATTCACTAAGTATACCTATCTCGGCGGTGTAGTCGGTCAGAATAATGCAAGCGGCAAGGTAACCGAATGCACTTACTCCGGCACGATCGCCGAAGGAAAGAGCGCGGTCGGCAACTGCTACGGCGGCATTGCTGGACTGAACGGCGGTCTGCTGCAGGGCAGCACCGTTTCCGGACTAACGCTGACGGCGGACGGTGTGTACACCGCAACCTCCACAAGTTCGGCGGCAGAGAAGGAACGCCTGTCCTCGCATATCGGCGGCATTGCAGGCAAGAATGATGCGACTGGCATCATCAAGCAGTGCTACATAGACAATACCGGAACCGGCACGATCACGGTCAAAAACGGCATGGTCGGCGGTGTGACCGGCTATAACAAGGGCACGATCACCATGTCCGGCGATAAGAGCACCGAAAAGCTGATGAAAAACGTCACCAAGGTGAGCGAGCTGCTGGCGAATGCCAAGGCACAGAAGCTGTCTGCGGATTCCACCTGGGTAAAGTGGGCAGACTGGACGGATGTGGAAAAGCTGTCCTACAACGGCGGCAGCAAGAGCGTAGCGGCAGACCGCACCATGCAGATCATCGTATCGAGCAACGGCAATCTCGGCGGCGTGGCGGGCTACAACGCGCCGACCGGTGAGCTGAATCGCTGCGTCAGCGGCAGCTGGCTGCTGGTCAACAAGTCGGACGGCATCGGTGTCGGCACCGGCGGTATTGTCGGCATGAACGAGAGCGAAAAGGACCTGTCCTATCTGCTCAATCAGGCGTTTGTCGGCCGCCAGCTGAAAAAGCAGAATACCAGCCGCTTTGCGGGCGGTATCATCGGCACGCAGTCCAACAAGACTACAAGCGACTGGACGATTGAGAACTGCATCAATTATGGCACGGTTTACGGCTATCTGTCGCACTATTCGGGCGGCATTGTCGGCCAGTGGACAAATAACGGCGGCACGGTTGAGGATTGCTACAATTACGGCAATTTGCAGACCACTTATGCAGCCAACTGGGTCGGTGCATCCGGCGGTATCGTGGCACAGCTGTATCATGCGGCCTCCGGTCAGGATTTCAATATTCTGAGCTGCCAGAACCATGGCAGTATATATGGCCGCTGGGGTACCAACACGAGCCAAAGTGCAAATGACAGTGCCGGCATTCTGGGTAATATTACGGCGTATACGGCAAGTTCGGCCGCCATGGGACAGCAGTTCAATATCAATGTAGTGGACTGCCTCAATGCACCGGGTGTTAAAATTTATTCGGGCTCGATGGCTTCCGGTATTGTAGGCTTCTTCTCGGTCGATAACGCAACATCGAACAATGGTGCTTCCATTACGGCATCGACGGCGAATATCGTGCTGAATATCGACCGTTGCCGCAACTATGCGTACAAGGACGATTTGGTGGGTTATAACTTCCGCGCCGGTATCTTCGGTGACCGCTACGGTTCGGCTGCGACACGGAATACTTATATCCAGAATTGCTATTCTGTGCCGATCTTGTCGGATAACGGCATTATTTCGTTCCAGACTGGCCGTTCTACGCCGCTGGATGTAAACCGGGTGGGCAATAACTATTATTTCTTTGATACATGGGGGCTGACAGAGAGCGGGAATACAGCTGGCATTACTTATAAAACGGACGAAGCGCGCAACAACGGTGCAGGTGAATCGCGGCGTGGTTATGCGCGCATGGCTGCATATGGTGAGTTTGACGGAAAATTCTATGCGGCGATTGTTGGTCCGCGTCTGGATCCGACTTTGAACTTGACACAAAATGAGGATGCCCGGACAAAATGCGGCATTTATTACAACATGACAGATTCTAATACAAGGGTTGAAAATGGTATCCTGATCAGCAAATTCAATGATGGTACGGAAAAAATTACCGGACGAATCCTGTTTGAAATGCCGCCGGATTATTCTTATGATCAGGTACGCACATGGAATGCAAACAGCCTAATGCCTGCCATTAGCCAGAAAACCGGCAAACTGAACAACCTGTCAGGCGGAAAGATCATGGACGATTATGTTCGTGAGGCATACCGCACCATGGAGCACGGACAAAACAGCAAAAAGCTGGATACCTCGTTCACGGTTGACTTGAAACAGCAGACAGACGGCAGTTTCGATGTATCCATCGAGGATACGGACCGTCCCCTGTACTACGAGGGCAGGGTGTTCGTTAACGGCGAGGAGGTGCTGTCCAATCTGCGCTTTATCCCGAACCAAAAGGAACAGGGACAGTGGGACCCGAAGCTGAACGGCACACAGGCGTACGGCTCCGGCATCACCACCGGCACATTCCAGCTGCCGGCAAGCCTTGCGGCAGACACAGCAGGCAAGACCATTACATTGTCTGTTCGTGCTGTCAGTCTGTTTGAGGATACCGCGCCTTCTGCATGGAAAACTGCGGCGACGCAGGATGTGTCGGTGCTGCCGACACCGGATGTCAATATCCGACTGGTGAGCCATTGGAACAATGGCGCTAAATACCAGATCTCGCTGAAAAACCTTGCGGATTATGCGGTCTTCAGCAACTGGAAGGTCACCTTCAGGCTTGGCTCGCAGACCGTGACCATTGATCAGAACAACTATACCGCCGAGATCAGCGGCGATGATTTGAAGGAGCTGATCGTCACGGCAGCGGCGGGCATTACGAACGGCATTCAGCCGGCCTCTGTGACGGATACTATCCCGACCGACACGCCGAAGTACAAGCCGGACGGCAGTATTAACAAGCTGTCGGTATCGTACTCGGGCAGTACGGTGGATGATTGCACGGTCACGGCTGCACTGACGGTCAACGAGCCGCAGATGGAAACACCGCCGATTTACCGTATCGAGGTGCTCGGCACGGTTGGCACAAATGAGTATGTGTTTGCGTATGAGGATGTGCTGACCTCGGCGGGCAACACGGTTACGGCAAACTTCCGCGGCCTGCCGAAGGAGTATTTCGCGGAGAATGTCACAAATCGTCGGGTGCGTGCATGGTACGCCGCCTCCGGTCTGGGACCGGTTTACACCTATGGCGATACCCGGCAGGCCGGCGATGCATCCGTTACGCTGCGGACTTACAGCGCGGAGGGCGTTCAGCAGCAGGACAAGACCATTTACAGCCATGTTCTTGGCCATGCGACTGACTTTGCAAACTACATTAAAGCCGCGGCGCTGAACATCAAGCCGCTGGCAGCACCGGAGCTGAACGACCCGGTACTGATACAGAAAGATAACGGCAGCATGAGCTACAAATTCTCGTGGACACAGCCGAATGAGAGCGGAGCGCAATACACGGTCAAGCTGACCGGCATTACCGCGGCAGGCGCAAGAATCGGCATTCCGGTCAACGAGGTTTACGGTACGCAGGAGAATCCGAATACTTCCAAATCGTTCACCATCAGCGCGGACGACTGGCAGTACGCCGAGGTTGAGCTGACCGTTACCCGTCTGGGACAGGCATACGGCGAGGTTGGCCTGAGTACGACGAAGAAGTACGCTGTCAAGCAGCGCCTCGAGCGTCCGGGACAGCCATTGGTAATCAACCCGGATACCAACGAGCTGGAATACACCATCGGCTGGAGTGCCATCGGCAGCGAAAACGGCTGTGCAGGCTATCAGATTTATGTGCAGCCGGAGGGCGAAACGGCCGCTGCCCTGGGTGAGCTTGTGCCCGTCAGGAGCGGCACTTGCTCGGTAAGCCGCAGTCTGGAGGATTACGCCGGCAAGACCATCGACCTCTATCTGGTGGCGGTGGCTGCTGATGATTCCGGCTACGCGGACAGCCCGAACGGTATCGTGTACACGATGACCGTGCCGATGCGTCTGGATACGCCGAGCGTCAAGTGGTCGTACAACTGGAATGCGACAGCAAACAACCCGATTCCGGCGGCCGACTTCCGAAGCGGCGGCCTGCAGGTCACCGTTACGCCGAAAACCGGCACGAATAGTGTACCGCCCGGCGGCAGCACCTATCTGCTGCGGGCAAAAATCACCGGGACGGACGGCACAACGGTGACTTACCCCGTTTCTGCAATGAGCGAAAGCGGCGGCAGCTACGTCTGCAGCCTGACCGATCTGGATACGAAATACGCAGGCTGTTCTGTACGGTTTGAGGCCCGTATCTCGCAATCCGCCGGACAGGTAAGCTCGGCATGGGTATCGAGCGGCGATGTGGTATTCCCGCGTGTGAAGCTGGAAGCACCGAGCGCGTCGCTGGCAAACGTGAATGAGGCGCTTGAGGTCAGCTATGGCCCGATGAATCGTCTTATCAACACGGCAGAGTGGGATGCACAGCTTACCGCGCTCTCGTGGGACGAGGTGGCAGAGGCTGACCTGTATCGGATTGAATTGACCGATAAGGACGATCATTCCACGACTGTTACCGTCGATATGAGCGGGAACCTGCCGGAGATTATCATAAATGGTCAAAATACGTTTGCAGTTGCAGGGGATGACTGGTATACTGTAAAACAGGGCAGTGCGGTCAACGGCAGATACAGCCTTACCAATGGCAGCATTCGTTATTACAGCTATCAGCCGGATACCATGCTGCAGGTGAAGGACGGCACATTTACCTTGAAGCTGCCTAACATTTTCTCCGTGGTAACGCACGAGAATCAGACCCTGCAGCTGACGAATGGTATACAGATCAGCAGGGTAACTGTCATTGCGGACAGCAATAGCGACCGTTATACGGAATCCGATCCTGCTGAGCGCAGATTTTAGTTACGAAGGGAGGCGGCAGACATGAAGCGGATACGTCAGGGATGGAACACCCTGCGGCGCAGCAGGCGAAGCGGTGTTTCGCTGATCGTAGCACTTTGTGCTGTCGCCGTCCTGATCGGGCTTTCGCTCAGTATCGTGTATTCCTCATCCATGCTGCTCTCGCGGGCCAACCGCAAGATCGGCAGGGAACGCTGTTATCAGCTGGCGCAGTCCTTTGCACAGGTGCTGGACAGCGAACTGCAGGAATACAAAACAATAAAGCCGGAATTGGATACCAATTTTGCGCCGGAAGGCTGTTTCTACCGTGAAGTGAACAACATTTTAGCGGAAGATACGGGATTGGGTATTTACGATCCGGACCGTTCGGATGAAACCACTGCCTGCTATAATGCGGGTTCGACCGAGGATAACTACGGCAGGATTACGATTTTGCTCCGTGATGTTACCGATGTGCAGGACCCGATCACAGGCGATACCTTTGCATACGATGTTCGGAACGCAGGCACCGAAAAGGCAGAGCAGACAACCTTTAACAGACATCAGGTTTGGGTAGGCGTCAAGGCGGAAAAGGGAGCGGACAGCTACATGTACACCACAGAATACCGCCGAAAGGACAGTTTTCAGCCAATCTACACATGGAAAGGGGAAGACGGCGTCAGCGGACAGTTCACGGTCTACTGGGTAAACGGCCGTTTTTGCCGAAGTGCCAACGGCGAGGACCCGGTAAAACCCAAGGTCATTGGCGAGGGCAAGGATGCCCGCACGGAGCATGTGGAGATCAGCTATACCTATGATATCAACAATCCGACGTACAGCCGATACGAACCCATTCACAAGCCGGCAGCCCGGACAACCGGAGGTGCAGCCGATGAATAGACTGATTCGCGTGCTGCGCGACCGCAGGGGCGAATCCATGGTGGAAATTCTGGTTTCCACGGTGGTGTTCATGCTGCTGCTGGGCGCGCTGAACGGCGCAGTCGGCTTTGCCTCAAATGCGCAGCGCAAGTCGGAGCAGCTCCGCAGGGACGCGACCGAACTGCAGGAAAGCGTGCGCGGGAATGCAGAAGTCGCGGACGGCGAAGCTGCCGCGTACAATTTTAAGGTGACGACGTCGAACGGCGAAGATACCGATATTGACGCCTTCCACGTAAAGGTAAAAAAGCAGACCGTAAACGCCAAAACCGAGGACGGCAAAACCGTGCCCTTCTACCGGTTTGCGAAGGGAGAGTGACGGCATGAAACGCATTCGCTCAATCCTGCGCGGCCGGGAAGGCATGACGCTGGTGGAACTGGTGGTCGGCGCCGGACTGCTGTGTCTGGTCATCGGCATATTCAGTGCATCGCTGCGGCCGGCGGCCGAGGTATCGCGCCGCACGCAGGAGCTGAACAGCGCCGAGCTGATCGCGGACGACCTGCTCGAAACCGTGCGCAGCAAGGTGGAGACCGCCACGGATTACATCAAATGCTATGACAGCGGCACGGATGTGACGAATAAAACCGGCTCGTCCGAAGGCTCGGCGATCGAGTTTGGCTATGAGACCGAACAGGGATATAACGCGGCGGAGCTGCTGACGGCAGACGGCTGCGGACCAACCAAAATCGTGATTGCCGATAAGGACTCCGGTGAGCAGCCTCGAGTGGAAAAGGGTTATCTTGTCGAGCGCTATTATAAAGATGGCTACAGTCAGGATGCGGACGGCAATCCCATTGCCCGAGCCATGACGAAAACCTACGCAGAGGGCTTTTATATGGGTCTCCGCGCCGGACTGCATTTCAAAATCGACGAAGCAAAGCACACCGTTACCGCCACCGTGACAATTTACCGCGATAAGGATTTGACCGATAAAATCTATTCGGATTCGCTCATTATCGACCTGCGGTACGATATTCCGGTGAAAACCGAGGTGACGGCAACGAAAAAGCCGGCATAACGGCAATGCAATATGTGTAACTCTGCGGAGCACCGCCGCAGCTTACAGAGATAGAAAAACAAAAATGAAATTGGAGGAATAAGATCATGATGGAAAAAATGATCGCGCTGCAGCAGAAGCGCCGCAGCAAGAAGGGCGGCTTTACGCTGGTAGAGCTGATCGTGGTTCTGGTTATTCTGGCAATTCTGGCAGCGCTGCTGATTCCGGCGCTGACTGGTTATATTGATAAGGCGAAGCAGAAGAGAATCGTTGCTGAGACTCGTCAGTGTGTAATGGCAGCACAGACGTTGCTGGATGAAGATTATGGTGCTGGCAACAATACGGGCGCGCTGTCCGATTTTGCTACTAGCGGTAAGTTCACCAAGAAGAATGTTGCACAGCTGGCAGAGGTTGACGAAAACAAGATTACTAGCGTAGCGGCAAGTGGTGGCAAGATTACTAGCTTGGTATATACCGATGGAAAAGCATGCACTTACACGGGTTCGGCTACTGGCTCGGGTACGTATGTAGTTGGCGATTAATGCCTAACCCCACCAACCACCCCGCCCGCACCGCACCGTCTAACCACGGTGCGGTACGGTACCCGTCGGTGGTGACCTGATTCATACCGCTGTAACGAGGCGGAACGCAGTAACGGTGCCTGCGTTCGGCTTGCGGACGGTATGGCGGGTCACAGCCCCTTAATTTTTAAGTGGCTGTGACCTGTCATGCGGTTTTTGCATGGCAGATTCTATTTGTAAAAAATCATTCCAAACCAACCCAAACGAGGAGGAAACCAATGCTTTACATCGCCTATGCTGTATTATGGCTGTTACGGTTCGCATTGGGCGCATGCGTATTCAGCTTTCTCGGTGTGGTGGTATGGCGCCTGCCGCGCAGAGAGAGCGTGGTGAAGGGACGCAGTCACTGTCCGGTGTGCGGGCGCACGCAGTCGGCGGCGGAGCTGCTCCCGTGCCTGAGTTATCTCCTGCAGGGCGGCAAATGCCGCGGCTGCGGTGCAAAAATCCCCGCAAGGGATTTCTGGATCGAGGTGCTTGGCGGCTTGTGCTCCTGTGCCTGCGCATACGCCTTCGGCGGCGAGACCGCACAGGCGGCGCTGGCGTTCGCCGTGCTCGGTATTCTGACGGTCGTGGCGCTCATGGACATGGACACGCTTGAAATCTACGACCGGTTTCCGGTGCTGCTGTTTGTCTGCGGCATCGCTGCGCACATACTTATCCCCAGCCTGGGGATAAAATCGCGGCTGATCGGCTGCGTGATCGTCAGCGTACCGATGCTGCTTCTGGCGCTCATCGTGCCCGGCGGCTTCGGCGGCGGTGATATCAAGCTGATGTTCGGCGCGGGCTTTTTCCTCGGCGCAAAGCTGACGGTCGTTGCCGCGTTTATCGGCATTCTGCTCGGCGGCGGCTTCGGCGCGCTGCTGCTCGCCCAAAAGAAGGCAAACCGGAAAAGCCAGTTCGCATTCGGTCCGTTTTTGTGCATCGGCATTGCGATCGCCATGTTTTTCGGAGAAACGATCGCGGACTGGTATATGGGATTATTATAATGAATGGAGAGGAGGGGCAGCATGGCTGCATCCAACAACCACAGGCTGACCGTCACGGTCAAACCGAACAGCGGTCACACGCTGTTCCGCTACACGGCAAAGGACATAGACGGAAAGGTAGTCCGCGGCGCAATGGAGGCTGCGGACTATGACACGTTGTATACCCAATTACTCGCTCAGGGGCTGTATCTGCAGAGTGCGACCCGCCGCGGTGCGGGCCGCAAGCCGCGCACACTGCGTCCGCAGGAGCTGAGCGACCTGTGCCGTCAGCTGTCCACGCTGCTGGCTTCGGGCGTCAGTCTGGTGCGCGCGCTGACGATCATCTCGCAGGATGAGGGCATCAGCGCGGGTCTGCGCCGCATTTACGAGAGTGTGCTGGGTGAAGTCCGGAAAGGCTCGAGCCTTTCTGCTGCACTCGAGGCGCAGCAGGTGTTCCCGACGCTCATGCTCGGCATGATCCGCGCAGGCGAGGGCAGCGGCAAGCTGGATCAGGTCGCGGAGCGGCTCGCCATCCACTACGAGAAGGCGCACCAGATGAACCAGCAGGTCAAGTCGGCGCTCATGTACCCGATGATCCTTGCGATTCTGGCGGTCGCGGTCGTTATCGTTATCGTAACCTTCGTGCTGCCGCAGTTCAGCGATCTGTTCTCCACAATGGATTCGCTGCCGGGCGTTACGCTGGCGCTGATGGCGTTTTCCAATTTTATGGTTACCAAATGGTATCTGATGATACTGGGTGTCGCGGCAGCGGTCATGGTTATCCGCACGCTGCTGCGCATTCCGGCCGTCCGGCTGGAAATGGATCGGCGCAAGCTCAAAATGCCGGTTTTCGGTCCGCTCAATCAGGTTATCTGCACGGCGCGGTTCGCACGAACCATCAGCAGCCTGTACTCGAGCGGTCTGCCGATCGTCACTGCGCTGCAGACCGCCCGTGATACCATCGGCAACGCCTACATCGTTTCGCAGTTCGATGATGTGCTCGTGCAGGTGCGTTCGGGCGTCAGCCTGTCCGCCGCCCTCGAGACCGTAGACGGCTTTCAGCGCAAGCTGTGCAGCAGCATTGCAGTTGGCGAGGAGACCGGACGACTGGACTCCATGCTGGATTCCATCGCGGATTCGATGGAGTACGATGCACAGCAGGCGAGCAAGCGCATGATGACCATTCTGGAGCCGATGCTGATCGTGCTGATGGCGTTCGTGGTCGGCTTTATCATTATCGCAGTCATGTCGCCGATCATCGGCTCGTACAGTGCGATTGAGAGTTCGGGGAACGTATAACCTCGGAAACGTGTAAACCTCACAAAAGGGGAGAAATGAGAATGAACACAACCGTTTTGGCGCTGCAGGAGGAGCAGGTGCTTGTCGCGGTCGGCAAGTCCGGCGCGCAGCCTTCCGTGCAGGCGCTTTACAGTGCCCCCGCACACGGCGGCGGCATGGAAAACTGGGAGAAGGCGATAGGCGCACTCTGGCAGCAGCACAGGCTGCCGACCCGCGGCATCACGCTCGTCCTGCCGGATGAGGCGGTTGCCACCAAGACTATCACCGCACCGAGCATGCCGGTAAACAAGCTGGAGGAGCTTGTGCGGCACGAAATGCGTCCGCGGGAGGATCAGCTTGCGGCGGCGGACTATGTGCCGCTCGGCACAGATGCCGAAGGCCGTCAGCAGCTGTTCTGCGCTGCCTGCCGCAAGGAAACGATGGAGGAATACCTTGCAATGACCGACCGGCTCGGCCTGCGCCTGCAGAGCGTTACCGTTACTATGGCAGGACGGCTCAAGCTCCTGCATGCCATGCAGTCCATGCAGGGCAAGACCTGTATCTGGCTGTGCTTTGAGGGCAGCAGCGTGCTTTCGCTGCTGGTCGAGAACGGCGAGTACCGTTATTCCAGCCGCAGCCGTATTTTCAGTGAGCCGGGCACGGTGGATTTCGGCACTGAGATGACGAGGAATGTCTCCGGTACGATGCAGTTCCACACGGCAAGCCGCTCGAGCGGCACGCTAACCGATGTGTATTACGCCGGCTGCTCGGATGATGATTTCGAGGTGTGTCTGGCGGGTATCCGCGGTCTGGGGCTGAAAGTGAGCCGTCTGCCCGAATGCCGTGCGTTCCGCGCCCTGCCGAACGGCGAGCGGCTGGACGACTGGCTCGGCTGTGCCGAGACTTTGATTCGAACCGTGCTTCGTGCAAACAAGGAGCTGGATCTGCTCCGCAGCTATCGGCGTTTGTCCCACGGCAGCAAAGGGCAGACCGGCCTGCTGCACAGCTTCTACACACCGATTGCGGTGTGTCTGGTGGTGTGTGCTGCGGTCTGGTGTGTGTTCCTGCAGATGAACAGCAGCCTGAGCCACAGGACCGACGACATCAACGACTGGCTGAACGATCCGACCGTGATCGAGCAGTACAACGAGGCTGCCGAAAAGCAGCAGCGCAATGACAATCTGGTGCAGGGACTGCAGCAGGTGCGCAATCTGACGGACGCGCTTGCCACCTATCCGCAGGTGGACAGCGCCTTGATGAGCAAGATCGGCGCGGCAGGCGGCGCTCAGGTCAGCATGGTGCTGACCGGCTATGATGCGGCTACCGGTGCGCTGCAGTTCGATGCACAGAGCGGCAGCGTTATCGACATTCCAAGCTATGTGCTCAAGCTGCAGAAAACCGGCCTGTTCCGCAAGGTGGACTACACCGGCTATACCTATGAGGACGGCGTGTACGTCCTCAGCCTGAACTGTATCCTGCTGGGAGAGGAGGCAGCCGAATGAACATCGTTGTAACCGAACGTGATAAAAAGCTGCTCCGGCTGGTGGCCTGTCTGGCGATAATCGTCATTTTCGGCATGTACCTCATCCGTCCTGCGATGGAAAATCACGAAACGCTGCAGAACGAGTATGACGCCGCCGAACAGAAGCAGCAGGAATATCAGACGCAGATTGCCGCACTCGCGACGATTGACGACATTATCGCGCAGAATGAAGCGGCGCTGAATACGGCAAGCGAAAAATACTACAAGAGCGATCTGGAAACCCGTCAGATGGACGATATCATCACGGGTATCGCGCTCGAGAACGGGCTGTTTCCGCAGTCGCTGACGCTGACGGAAGCCGCTCCGGGTGCGGTCAGCGCGTATCTCGCCGAGCAGGAAGCTGCACAGACGGACAGCAGTGCGGACACCTCATCTGATGCGGAATCCGCCGATTCGACCGACGATACATCGGAAACGCTGATGCAGCCGGTCAACTACGTTTATATCGGCACTGCGACTATCTCGGCGCAGGGCGCTGTGACCCAGTGGCTGAACTTCCTCGATGAGGTGGAGCACAGGTACAAGGGTCTGCGTGTGACCAATTTCAGTATTGCAGACTATGATTATGTGGCAAACAACACGCAGGCGGTCAGCACCAATCTGATCACCGGCACGCTGGAGATCTATCTGTGCGGCAGCGGCAGGGAGGCGGACGCATGAAAACCAATTTACGCATCGGCGAGGTGCTGATGGAGCGCGGCTGCATCACGCAGGAGCAGATGGAGCAGGCGCTCGCCTACCAGAAGGAGCACCGCGAAAAACGCGTCGGTCAGATCCTGATCGAGCTCGGCTTTATCA
>OLRQ01001374.1_pt1 | contig 18909 bp, 11 predicted proteins | sample 1671971 | NCBI WGS metagenome assembly OLRQ01 (sample SAMEA3136631, study PRJEB25190) | human gut metagenome | biome: human gut; feature: human-associated habitat; material: faeces | place: Austria | collected 2013
TCACTGCCATCCAGATGGACATCAAGATCGACGGCCTGACCTACGACATCATTGCCGAGGCCTTCGAGAAGTGCCGCAAGGGTCGGCTGTATATTCTGGACGAGATCATCAAGCTCGTGATCGCCCAGCCCCGTCAGGAGCTGAGCCGCTGGGCACCCAAGATGTTCAGCATGATGATCCCCACCGACAAGATCAAGGACGTCATCGGTAAGGGCGGCAAGGTCATTCAGGACATCTGCGCCACCTGCAACTGCAAGATCGACGTGCAGGAGGACGGCCATGTGTTCGTCTCCGCCGTGGATCAGGAGGACGCAAAGCGCGCCATCTTTACCATCAAGACCATTGTGGAGGACCCCGAGATCGGTGCCATCTACAAGGGCAAAGTGACCCGCCTGATGAACTTTGGTGCCTTCGTTGAGATCGCACCGGGCAAGGAAGGTCTGGTGCACATCTCCAAGCTGGACACCAAGCGTGTGGAGCGCGTGGAGGATGTGGTGGCTGTGGGTGATGCCATCGTGGTCAAGGTGACCGACATCGACCAGCAGGGCCGCATCAACCTGAGCCGCCGCGATGCCATCTTGGCACTGGAAGCCAAAAAGGCCGCTCAGCAGCAGTAAAACATAATACGGACTGCATAAATCAAGAGCCGCTGTACTTTTTGTACAGCGGCTCTTTTGCGTGTGTAACTCCCTCAGTCAAACCCTGCGGGTTTGCCAGCTCCCTCGGGGAGGGAGCCTCTGGCGCTGCCGGACACTTTGCGGTTGCGCCGGAAGCTTTGCCGCCATGCCAAAGGCCCCATCTCAGAGGGGGCTGTCGAGCGAACGCGAGACTGGGGGAGTTTTCCCCCAACAAAAAAAACTCCCCCTTGCGGGGGAGAGGGCACGGCGCGCCGTGCTGGAAGGGAGTAGGGTTCAGTGTTCCTTTTTGCCCTGACGGTTCAGAACCCAGCCGACGGCAAACAGCAGCACACCGCTGCAGGCCAGCACCGGCACAGGCCAGTTCAGCTGACCGGTCTGGGGCAGAACAGGCTTATCCGGGTTGGAAGGGGAGACCGGGTTATCCGGGTTCTCGGGGCTTACGGGGTTGTCCGGGTTGCCGGGACTTACCGGGTTATCCGGTGTGCCGGGGCTCACCGGCGTATCCGGGGTGTCCGGCTGCTCCGGAAGATCGGGGGTGTCCGGCGGCGTGTCCGGCGTATCCGGGGGAGTGTCAGGGGTGTCTGGGGGCGTTTCAGGGGTGTCCGGCGGGGTCTCCGGCGTATCCGGGATGGTAGCGCCTACCTTGGGGGTGGCGTCCACATCGTAGATCCAGCTGTCGCCATCCGGCAGGGGAATGGACACAAGGAAGGGCTTGATGGCTTCGTAGCCGTGGGAAGCCTCGGTCTGCATGACCAGATACAGCCCCTGCGGCAGCTTGGTAAAGTCGGCGTAGCCTTCCTCGTCAACGTTCTGCTGGGCGGCAACGGCGGGCACGGTGGGCAGATACTTTGCCAGCTGGTCAGCCAGCGTGCTGTCGGAAAGATCGCCCAGCGGCACGCCGCAGCCCGTAAAATCGCCGGTATAGGCGTAGGACAGGTTGCCGCCGGTGCGCTTGACGGCGGCAACCTGATACAAGGTCAGCTCGCCGCCGCGCAGGGGCACATCGTTGTGGGTGTCGTACAGACGGACGTGGAGCGAGCCCAGCCGCCCGGACACAAGGCTGGCACTGGTGGCAAACGCCGGCAGGGCGCAGCATACCACAAGGCACGCAGCCAGCAGCACAGCTGCCAGACGATGACGCAGATCAATGCTTTTCATGTTCTTCACCTCTTGTTTTCTTGCGTTTGCGTGTGGAAAGCAGCATACCGATCAGCAGGATCAGCAGCATGGGCAGCGCCATGACGGGCGCAACGATGATAGGCTCTATCTTGAGCGCTTCGGCAGTAACACGGATGTGCTTGTACTGATCCGGGGTCTCCACGCGGTGGCCGCGTACCAGCAGGCGGTGGGTGTTGATGCCGTAGGGGGTGCAGGTCATCAGGGTGACGTAATCCTTGCCTTCGGCGATCTTCAGCTCGTCGGTCTCGGTGGGCAGCACGATGGAAATTTTGTCCACCTCGTAGGTGAGCACCCGATCCAGCACGGTGATGGTAAAGGTATCGCCCACTTCCAGCTGGTCAAGGTTGGTAAACAGCTTTGCGCTGGGCAGGCCGCGGTGCGCCGAGATGACCGCGTGGGTGGACGCGCCGCCCACCGGCAGGCTGGTGCCCTCCAAATGGCCTGCGGCGATCTGCAATACGCTGTCGCTGGTGCCGTGGTAGATGGGCAGCTCCACGCCTATTTTGGCGATGGTGATGTAACCCATAATGCCCGTGCCGGTAATATCCAGCGTGTCGGCGTAGCCGGTAAGCTGATCCGGGCGGTAGAGCGCGTACTCGTTGGCGGCTACCTGTGCGTTAAAGGCATCGGCGGCGTCAAAGTATCCGCTGTAATCCGCATCGGTCATGTTGTCCACGTCCTGCGCGTAGCTTGCCACCGCGCGGGACTGGTTGCGCTGGTTGACGTAATCGCTGATGGTGGGGTATAACATCACGGATAGACCCACGAAAAAGACGAGGATCAGTATAATGGTGCTTTTGTTCTTTTTCATGGGCTACTCCCTAACGTTATAGTTTCAGGATCAGAGCAGGGGGCTTTGCAGCCCCGCTCTGTGCTGGGGAAAAGGAGAAGTTAGCGGTTCTCCATGCGCTTTTTGGTGATGAGCAGGATGGCTGCTGCAACCATCAGGCCGCCGCCGATCACGTAGAAGATGGTGGTGCCGATGCCGCCGGTGCCGGGCAGGGTGGAACCCATGCGGTTCTGGATGCTGATGGTCAGAGAGCTGTTGTCAACACTACCGGTAAACTTATCGCCGCCCTTCAGCTCAGTAAGCTGGGGGTTGTCGCTGAGGGTATCATGAGCTGCTTCGACCTTGAACGTAATGGGCTCAATGGAGTTATAGCCAGCGGGAGTGATGATCTCCTTGATCATGTAATCGCCGTCATCAATGCCATCCCACTCGAAGTTGGTCCGAGTCTCGTTTTCAACCTTGCCGCCTACACCAACGTTCAGTTCCTTAATCAGTGCATAGGCGTCGCCATCCTGCAGAACGTAGGAGGTGCCATTGGTGGGGACAGCAGGCAGCTTTTTGTACAGAGCAAAAGCTGCGCCGGGCAGAGGTTTGTCATTCTCATCGATCTTATTAGCAACTATTTTGTAGGTGAAAACAATGTTCTTGTCCGGAGCGGTTTTGCCCGTGCCAGTGTCATTCGGGTTGTTGGAGAATATCAGATAAGCAGTGTTCGGGTTGCCGGTAGAACCAATGACAGCATCAGAATCCAGAATGGCAGTATACTCCACAATGATCTTGGAGCCGTTGGTTGCACCGTACTGCTTCACGTCATCAATAGAAACAGTCAGCTCTTTCTTTGCAGCATCCCAAGTGGGTTTGTATTGGCCAGCGGTCAAAGTTGTATCATCGACCTTGACGGAGGTGATACTATTATAAGTCAGGTGATCCATGGTATCGACAAACTTTACATAGTAGGTGTCGAAGTTGCTCACGTCACCCAGAGTAGCAGTCAGCTTATAAGGAATAATGTCGCCGATATCGTAGTCAGCAGAATCCTGCCAGTCAGTAGTAGCGCCAGTGGAATCGTTTTTGTCCTCGACATTCTTCTCAAGGGTGGGGATATCGGTTTTTACGTTGGGGATAACAGCTTCAGCACCGCTTACCTTCAGCAAGCTCAAATTCTTTGCATCGTGCTTACCGGTAACGTCAGTGGTATCAACGATCAGGTAGTAACCGGCTCTCGGCAGGTCTACAGAACCAGTGCCAGATGCCGCAGGTGTACCAGTAACATGGTTGGCTGCGATTTTTGCAAAAGCATTCGCAAAAACGTGATGATCAGAGAGAACTTTAGCAACATCTTTTGCATCCTTGCAAGCGTCATAAGCGGAGTTGTCGGCTTTCAGAGCAGTCAAAAAACTGGCGGAATCTGTTACATTGGTACCCCAAATAACGTTTGACAGATTTCCTCCGCTAAAATCACCAGCGAAAATCTGGTAAGCTTCAAAAGTGTGTTTTGAGATGTTTACTGTCGCAAACGCCGGGATCGCCATGGCGCAAACCATAGCAACTGCCAGCAGCGCAGCCATGAGTTTCTTCATTGCTTTTTTCATGGAAAAAGCCCCTTTCTTTTTTCTGCCCCTTGCCGCCCCCTGCATTTTGTGCAGGGGGGTAGGGGGTGTAGTTTTGTTCGGACTATCGCGTAAACTTTGCGCTGGGCGGGCGGGGTTTAAGCTCCGGGCGTCCAGCAGGGAAGTGCAGTTTAGTCATCTGCCCTCCCTTCATGTCTGCGCTTGCGGTGGATAAAGCTGTATGCCAGCGCAGACAGCATCATTGTGCCGCCCACGGCTGTGTACGGGAGTGTACCGGACCCGCCGGTAGAGGGGAGTTCGTAGTTAGCATCCTCGGGCACCTGATTGTAAAGCAGGATGGTGCCGCCAGTGATGCCGGTGTTGTTCAGGTCGTATTTAAACGTACCGGAACAGTCTGTTTCCTTAACGTAGTACTTGTAGGTGATACTGCTATCATTGGAGTTTACCAGAGGAAGGTTTTTCCAGCTATGACACCAGCCGTTGTCTTTATTCAAGGTGACGGTTTGATACAGTTCATCAGACGAGTTACCCCACTGATAGACCTTGCGCCACAGTTTTACGGTTGCGGTGTAGGTGGAGTTGACCTTGTCCAGAGCAAGCTCTGTCTTGCCGTCCGTATCCAGCCAATGCTTGGCAACCGTAATGCTGTTAGCGGTGTTGGGCACATATACAGCACTGATATCACCACGGGCAAGGTAGGTCACTTTGCTACTATCAATTCCCTGGTTGTACTCCGAATCATTGACACAAGTTTCACCGGTAGCAGTTTTAAACGCGTCATCTTGCTTTGTGTTGGAAAATGCACCCCACAGCAGGTAGATCGGGCTCTTGCTAAGCGCATAGCCGGTGGGGGCATCCGTCTCTACAATACGGTAGAGCGTACTGCAAAGCAACTGGGCGCTGCTCTCAGTGAAGCTCTCCGCTGTTGCAGAAGAATCCTGCAGACCGAAATTGATCTGACCGGCGGCGTCTGTTGTCAGCTTACGAACCTCTTCAAACTTCTTCGTTGTGCTATTCCACTTTGCAAGCTGGAAGGTTGCACCGGGAAGTGTGACCAGATAATCGTTGGAATCCACCTTGTTCAGGTCAAACTTGCTGAACCGGACGGTAGCCGAAGAATCATAATTCACAACATGAGTATCGACCCATTTCTCCACCAGACCGGAGAGGTTTGCATGGTTTTTAACTGTTACCTCCGTAGAGGAAGGATAAGAGATCTGATAGGTGTATTCCAGCACACAAGCCAGTTCATCCGGGACGGTGACGGTCATGGTGTGGTTGGGGCTGTCGTAGGTTGCCGTAAACCGGTCATGACCGATCTCATTTGTATGGTCTGCAACAAGGTTGCCGGTGGTAGTATCAAGGGTCACACCATACAGATGGATCGAACTTAGATCCAGATCAGCGGAGGTGTTGTCAGAGGGCTCAAAGCTAAGCGTATCCGTCAGGGTCAGGGTGGTATTGCTGGTGGTCAGCAGCTTATCGCCGGTGGGGTTGATAACAACGCTGTAGTTGATCTTCTTGGTCGCAAGCTTATTGCCGGTGGCATCGGTGCCTTCATCGACAATAGTGCCGGTCTTATAAAGCTTTTCATAGCTGCGCTTGACGGTGGTTTCCGTTTCTGCCTTATCGCCGTTCCATTCTGCGCTGTTGCGGTACTTGTTTTCCGTACGAAGATCGTCCCAAGAGGCGTCCTCCGCAACGCTGACCGAGTAGCGGATATAGAAAACCTGCGGTTTATCAGAAACGTTGTAGCCGCTATTGATCGTAAACGTGATCGTACGGTCGGTGTCGGTTGCGCCAATATGAGTTTTTGATGCACTAAAGTTTTTGGTTGCCGAAATATCATAGTTTGACCTGCCGCCAGAACCATAAATTGTGTTAGCAAACCAAGCTTGATGATTCACAGAACCGTCAGCTTTGTACTCGTTGGCTCCAACCGTGACACTACTTATGTCAAAGGTAACACCAGCCGGCAGGGTATCGGTAATGACCAAATCTTTTGTGGTCAGCGGATCTTTACAAGTAAGTGATGTGGGAATGGTGAGCTCATAGTAGATTTTACCACCGTTGCTGGTATAATCCAGCTCACTGATCTTGCTGCCAGCGTTATTGAAATTGCCGTATTCATAGACCAGCTTTTCAAGCTTTGCTTCCTTGGGCTTTTTATAGGTGTAGCTGGCATCGGAGGTCTTATCACCGGAGGCAGCATTGTTTACAAACAGCCACGGCTCTTCTATGCCTGCATTACTGATATCGGCAACGGTATGGTAGTTGCTCAGCTCCATGCTGGTGGCATCCAACGTTTTGCCATCGGCAAGCTTAGCGGTGATGCTAAACTTGGTCACATGAGCATCATCGTTCGTAACCACAGCATTGTTCTCGTCATAATAGGTGACGGTAAACGTGACATCATGCTCGGACGCATTTGCCATTGTAACGGTCTCGGTGGAGTTGAACAAGGTCAGATGCAGATTATTCTTGATCTCATCCTTCAGCTCGGACAAGACCGCATAATGTGTGTCGTCCTGCTCTGTGCCATTTACCTCGGCATCATGGATCGTATCCGTAAGGGTGATCTCGTTCCAACCGGTGGGGATGGAGACCGAGGTTTTCCAAGTCAGCTTTTTCTTGCCGGTTTCCAAGTCCTCTGCCTTAGACAGGCTCTTGTTAAGATAGGAGCTGCGGTCGGTCACAGTAACATCACCGGAAGCGCCGCTGCCATCAAAATCAGCCGTATTTGTATAGGTAGTACCGACTGTGGTGTTGTCAGGAACTTTCGTCTTGATTTCAATCGTGTAGAACGATTCAGTTTCCGGACCATGCGCCAAATCTGTCGGGAAGGTGTAGGTGTAGTTATCTTTCTTGAAATCCGCAGCAGAGACGGGCTTAATGTCGTCGCTATAGTAGCCGCGCTGAATTTTAACTTCACCTACGACCTCCAGTTCGGCAGGCAGAAAATCTTTAAAGGTTTTGCCGCGGAGATCCTCTCCATAGGGGTTGTTGATCTTGACTGTCCAAGTGATGATACGGCTGCTGGCGTCATAATTGCCGCTCTTGGTAAGGCGCGGATTGGTGTTTTTAACCTCCGTGCTCGTGTAACTGTCTTTGCCGTCGAACTCAGCCTTTACCTTATTGATGGCTTTATAGGTGTAATCATCATTAACAGGAATGGTGGCGTGATACCGCAGAACGTATTGCTCACCGGCTTTCAGTTCGGGCAGAGCATCGTATTTGAGCTCAGTGCCTACGGTAAGTTTGCTTTGATAGTCCGTTGTGACATCCTTTTCGGTGCCATCCGCAGCAATCTTTATCAGTTTGATCGTATCTTGCCGATAGGTAGCGTTGCTGGGAAGAGAAGAATTTACGGTATCAAAGAAATCGGTAAGATTTACGGTATCACCGGTGCCGTTTGTGGTTTTTGCAACCACTTCATAGGCGATATCAAGCGTTTTCGCCGTCGAATCGTATTTGATCAGCTCTTTACCGCTTGCATCCTTCTGCACATTCTTGGAAAGAGACAGGTCGGAGATCAGATCCTCTTTTTTGATGGTAACAGAACCGGTCGTACCACCAAAATTGATTTTTTGGTTTTCCATGGAGGAATCAGAGGAAGCAGAAGCCTTAAACTCAAAGTCACCGTCAAAGGCTTTGCCGTCGGCAAATGTTTCGTTGTAAGTAAACGTGACGGTGTCACCAACAATATTGTAGGTGCCAACGACAACGTCTTTACCAGTACTGTCACGCCAAGTGATATTGCCGGAGTCTGAAACACTGTCCAACAGCGTAATACCGTTGGGGAGCTTGTAGGTTGCGACGCGGTTGTCTGCGGTGATTTCATTCTCATTAAAGCTGTAATTCAACTGCACCTTAACGGTCTGACCGGGACGCACGATGCCGTTTGCATCTTTCCAAGAGGTCACAACGCCGCTGCCATCCGTGGAGTTGGGAACCTGAACAGAAACGTTCGTGATATGAGTGCCCATATCAACAGGAGTAGCAGACACGGCAGTTACGGCATAGGTGGAGGGTGCAGCGTACCTTGCAGCGCGGGAACGGGAAGGACGCACCGCAGATGCGGATGCAGTTTCGTATACGGTAGTAACGGAGCAGGAGAACACCGGGTCGGTTTCAATAATATCAGAAGCGGTGTCATCGTCCGAATCGGAATCGCCTTCGCTCAGCTCTATCTGCGCATACGCCACAGAAATAACGTTTTCCACCTCGGTGTTGAACAGTGTTACCTCAGCCACCTTGCCGTCCACGTCGCCGGAAATAACGGTCAGCGTGTCGGCATCCTTGTCAACACTGCTCACGATGCCCACGGTCTCCACGGGCAAAGCGTCGGTCACGGTGGTGGTCTGCGGCTCAGCAGCGGGGGAACCCACGCTGGGGGCAAGGGTGTCCGCGCCGGACACGGAGGTCACGGTGCTGGGTGCAGCGGTGTCAGCGCTGTCCACCGGCTTTTCGGCGGGCTGCTCCGTCTGCGGGTCAACGGGCTCGGGGGTAAGCACAGTGTCCTGCGTGCCGGAGGTGGCTGCGGTATCCTGTGCGCCGGTGCTGTCGTCAGCACTGGGGGCTGCATCCTGCGCAGAAACGCCGGTGTCCTCAAGCTCTGCGCTGTTTTCAAACTCTGCATCCACGCTGAACTGGTCGTCCAGATCCGGCTCTGCACTGTCGGCGCTGCTGTCCACAGCCACGGTGCGGGTGACGTACTTATTATAAATAACGATGTCGCCGGGCTGGGCGGCGCTGCCGTCCTCTTCCAGCAGCCAGTCCATGCCGCTCATGGAGCTGCGCAGGGCAAGCACGCTGGCCTCCTGCGGGATGGCGCTTTGGGGAATCTCGGCGTACTTCAGGCAGTAGGCAAGGAACATCACGTCCCACTCGCCGTAGGCATTGCCGTAGGACTGACCGTAGCGGGAGTAGTAGCGCAGGGTCACGCCGTCCGCCGGGTCGATCTCGAAGTTTTTCTCGCTCTGCTCGTAGCCCAACTGGGTCTTTGCCACGCTGAGCAGATCTTCGTTCCACTCGCCGGTGATCACGGCATCGGCGTTGGCGGCCTGCCACTCCTCGGGGGTCTCAAGGTCGGCAGAGGTATCGCTCAGGCAGCTTACGGTGTGGTGATGCTCCGGCAGGGGGCACACCAGCACTTCCTCGTAGCAGGCGTCGGTGTGGTGGTGGTAGATGGGCTCCACAGTGTCCACCACCGGCTCCAGCGCCACAGGCTCTGCCACCGCCATGGCCACCAGCTCGGCGGTCTGGGTGGGCTCTACCACCTGCTCCACAAGCTCGCCCTCTTCCAGGCCGCAGGTCAGCTCGTACTCGGTGGTGTAGCAGCTTTCATCGTGGGTATGCTCAAATTTTTCACAGATCAGGGTGCCGTCCTCGGGGTCGTAGCAGTCATCATCGTGGACGTGCTCTTCCTCCATGCAGGTCAGGGTCTGCACTTCGGTGTAGCAGTCATCGGTGTGCTCGTGGGGCACAAACTCGATCTGCGGCTCCAGCTCCAGCGGCATGATCTCTTCCTCGGCGCTGCTCTGGGCAGCACTGGCGGCGGCAGCTTCGGCAGCGGCAACTTCGTCCGCATTTTCAAGCTGGCCTTCCGTGTAGCCGCAGATCAGCACCTTGTCGTAGCAATCCGCCGTGTGGGCGTGCTCCACCTCGCCGCACTGGTACTGCGCGGTCATAGAGATGCCAACGCCGTGCAGCTGCCAGTTGACGAACAGGGTGGTGATCATAGCAAGCGCCAGCACAAATGCGGTGTAGCGCCGCAGCGTGTGCCGGTTTTCGCGGAACTGCTCCTTGTAGGTTTTAAGGATGTCGTTCATAACTTAGAGTACCTCCTCCCGGGCTCAATGGATCAACGAGAAACTGGACAGGGGCCATACCCTTAAAAACACCCTGCCAATGATCTGACTTTTTTCCACGCAGCCTATCACGCTGCTGCGGCTGTCGATGGATGTGGAGCGGTGGTCGCCCAGCACGAAGTAGCGGTTTTCCGGCACCTGATAGGGGAACCGGATGTCGCATTCGCCCACGGTCAGCGCGTCCACATAGGGCTCGTCCAGCACCTCGCCGTTTACCGAGACCACGCCGTTCACGTCCATATCGATCACATCACCGGGCTGCCCGATGATGCGCTTGAGCAAAAGCTTGTTCTGCCAGTAAAAGCCGCATAACTCACCGTTTTCAATGTGGTTGGATTTTACCAGCAGAATAATGTCCTTATCCTTTAATGTAGGGTTCATACTGTCGCCGGAGACCTGAAGCACCGGTAAAAACAGCGTAGCCAGCAGCACGGCCGCTGCGGCCACCACCACCAATATATAGACCGTACTGCGCAGCACCCGCTGGTAGCGGTTCTGGTACGCAAGACGTTCACGTTCTGCGGCCACTTCCTCGGTGGAGGGGATGGAAGCAAACCGGATATCGCGTTTTTTCATGTTTCCTCCGAAGGCTGGCTGTCGGCGCTGCGGTACTGGTCCAGCAGCGCGTTGGCCTTGCGGTCAAATGTCTGCCAGCGCTGCTGCACCTCCTGCTCGGCCTGCTCTACCATGGCGCTGCATTCCTGCCGGGTCTGCGCCTTCAGGCTGTCGGCGTCTGCCTGTGCCTGCTCCAGAATGCGTTTGGCCTCGCTGCGCGCCTGCGAAAGGGTGTTGGCAGCGGCGGCGTCGGTGTCTGCAAGGTTGGCCTGCACCGAGTGCAGATAGTCATCGGCGGCGGCCTGCGCGGCGGCGAACACGTTGTTCAGCTCCAGCGCAGCCTGCGCGATGGAGCCGGCCTTTTCCAGCCGGAGCTGCCGGTCCTGCAGCTGCGCGGTAAGCGCGGCGTTCTGCGCCTTGAGCTGATCCTCGCTCTGCTTCAATGCATAAATAATCTCTATCAGTTCAGCGCGGTGCATCCGCCGCAGTTCACGATCTGCCATGTATGTCCAAACTCCCAAACATAAAGTACAAGCCAGCGAAAAGGTTTTCGTAAACTACGAAAATACTTAACAAAAACGGCTTAAAATGCGCTTGCCGCCACAGGATTTGCGGGGTGTAAAGGGTGCGGAAGCGCTCCTTTACAAGCTACCTTATTTTACCACATCCCATGTAACAACAATATAACAAAACAGACACAAAATCAAGAGATAACGCCGAAAAAATATCGCATTTTTTTATATTTTGTGTGTATTTTTCCCCAAAAACGACTGCAAGACCCCAAAAACTTAAAAAGTTTGTTCATAATTTTGAGATGTGAAGTTTTGCGCACTACTGTACTGAACTTCTGCGCGCACGAAAAAACGGGAGCCGCACTTTTTCGAAAAAAGCGCGGCTCCCGTATGCAGACTTTGGGGTCAGCCTTTTACTTGCCAAAGCTGGTCAGCAGGCTGTTCAGCGAGACAAAGGACTGGTAGATGACGTTGACGTTGTTGATGATGGAGCTTGCACCGGAGAAGATGCGGGCGATGTAGTTGAACACCTTGCCAACGTCCAGGAAGGACTGGTAGGCGCTGCTTGCACCGCCGTCCAGATAGGTCATCTCCTCGGCGTCGATCACGGCGTAGCTGGCGGGCAGTTTCATGGTAGAAGTAGTCATGGTAAGATCCCTTTCTTCATTGGTATCAATGCGTTTTACAGCGTTGTTCAGAACATGGTGGAGACCAGCAGGGTGGTAAGCAGGGCACCGGCTACCAGTGCGGGCCCTACATACTTCTGCCACTGAATCGCGGCGGGCTGGGTGGCGGGCTGCGGCACGGTGGAAGCACCGGCCTTGGCGATCCAGTGTGCGTAGATGGTAGCGTCGGAGGTGAACACGGTGGAAGTGGTCACCTTGCTGCCGCCTACCGGCTCGGTGTACCAGCCGTCAAAGGTGTAGCCCGTCATGGTAGGCTGCTCGGGCGCGCTCTCCAGTTTGCCGGACAGGTTCGTGTAGGTTACCACAGTAGAGCAGATGCCGCCTTGGGCATCCATACCAATGGCGAACACGTTCTGTTCCTTTTTGCTCCCTGAAGTGTTGCCGGCAGCAAACGCAGCCGGCAGCGCACAGCACAGCAGGGTGAACAGGCAGATCCCGACCACCAGCGTTTTCAGGAATTTTTTCATGAGATCCCTCGCTTTCCTTCACAAAGATGGAGACCCTGCCCCACCCGGGCGCAGCCCGGACAGCGGAGAAGTTTCTTCAATCTATATTTATCACATCCAGTGTACCAGAACCGCAACAAAAAATACAGCTTTTGGCTGAAAAAATAATAAAAATTATGAAAAAACGATTTTTATCCTTGCAAGATGAATTTTATGCCCCGATAGACCGCATTTTTTGAAAATTGCATCCTTTAAAACTTGTCTTTCGTAAAAACATGGCAGGAAATGGAAAGCATAAAAACAGCGTCTAAAAGCCCAAAAAACGACAAAAAACGCCGCAAACGCTCTAAGTGCTGCGGGGAAAAGGCTGCAAAAATGCAGTGTCCCTCTTGTGGAACGGCAGAAAATATGCTATACTTAGCTGCATGATGCGCCATCGCCAAGCGGTAAGGCAGGGGACTTTGACTCCCCCATCGTAGGTTCGACTCCTGCTGGCGCAACCAGAATGCCCCGGCGGCCTTTGCGGCTGCCGGGGCATTTTTGCGTCTGTTCAATAGCGGCGGTGGATCTTTTTAGTGGGTTTGCGGCGGTTCCAGTTGGCGCACAGCAACCACAGCCCGTAGATCAGGGCGGCGATCAGGCTGAGCACCAGCACCACCTTCAGGTACAGGCTGGTGAAGAACTCCTTCACCTTGTCCACCCCGAACAGCAGCGGGTTGCGGGCTACGTCCTGCCCGGCGATCAGCTCCACCACGCCGATGGTCTCGCCTGCCAGCTTCAGCTCCACTGTGCCTACCACATCGCCCTGCTGGATGGGGGCGCAGACGTAGTCCGGCAGATGGAAGTATTTCTGGGTGACGGTGCCGTCGCTGGTGGAGGGCAGCAGGGTCATCATGCTGTCGTTGGGGTACAGCTGCAAGGTGTCTGTATCGGAGGAATACTTTACCGGGATCTCCGCAATGGTCAGGTCGGTGTCCAGTGCAGCCTGAATGGAAAAGCTGTCGAACACCCAGTCCATCAGTTTGACTGTCTCGAACAGGGCAGGGCGGCGGTTGGCATAGCCAAGGGTATCGCAGCTGTCGGGGCTTTCCATCACGCAGAAGATATAGGTGGCACCGTCCTTGTTGCCCCATGAAACATAGCTCTGGGTGCCGGTATCATTTTTAAAGGCGGTCACATTGCACATACCGCCCTGCATGGCGCTGCGGTAGTAGCTGCCGCCGCTGGCTTTGCTCAGTGCGGCGTTCTGGCTGACCAGCACCGAGGAGGAGCGGTGCTTCTCCTTGGCGGGCATGGTAAAGCTGGGCGCACCGGACACCTCTACAAAGGCGTCAAAGCTCATAAGGTAGCGCAGGATCAGGTACATATCCACCGCGCAGGTGGTGTTTCCGCTGTCGATGCCGCAGGCGTCCGTCCAGCTGCTGGCGGTGGTGCCGATGCGCTTGGATAAGGTGTTCATCTGCGCCACCCAGCCGTCCAGATCGCCGCCGGAAAGGGTGTACGCCACACCCATGGCGGCCTCGTTGGCGTTGCGGGTAAGCATGGCGTACATGGCTTCGCGGTAGGTGAAAGTCTCGTTGGAGCGCATATCTGCATTATTGGTATTATAAACATAGTCCGAGATGGCAAAGGGCATCTGGAAGGTGTTGTCCAGCTGGTCGGCGTAGTTGGTCAGCAGCACGGCAAGGGTCATATATTTGGTCAGACCGCCGGCAGACACCTGCTTCGTGCTGTCTTTATCGTAGACGATGATGTTGGTATCGGTGTTCACGATGTAGGCGCTTGCAGCCTGCACCTGATACACCGGGCTGGGGTCGAACATGGCTCCGGCGGGCAGCACAAGGCAGCTGAGCAGAAATACAAATGAAAGAACCAGTGCAAAAATACGTTTCATGTGGACAATTCCTTTAAAAAGCGATAAAATATACTAGATAAGGCCGCGCAGTACAGCGCGCCGGAAGATCAATTTTGCAGAAAGTGTGCTGTGTTCTATAATAATAACAGGTTTGCCGGGGTGTTACAAGAGCCTTGCGGTGTTTTACACCGTTCTTTCGCCCCGGCAGGGAGGGCAGGAATGGTATATCTTACAGGGGATACCCACGGCGATATCCAGCGCTTCAAGCAGGGCAAGCTGCGCTGGCTGGGCAAAAAGGACACCGTGGTGGTGCTGGGGGATTTCGGCTTTGTGTGGGACGGCAGCGCCGCAGAGCGCAAGCGGCTGGACTGGCTGCGCAAGCGCCCCTACACGGTGCTGTTTCTGGACGGCAGCCACGAAAACTACGACCTGCTGGCACAGTACCCGGAGACCGAGCTGTTCGGCGGCAGGGTGCAGAGCCTTGGCGGCAACGTGTACCATGTGTGCCGGGGCAGTGTGCTGGAGCTGGAGGGCAAGACCTATCTCTGCTTCGGCGGCGCGGAAAGTCAGGATAAGGACGACCGGGAGCCGGGCGTGAACTGGTGGAAGCAGGAGATGCCCAGTGACGAGGAGTACGACACCTGCCGCCGCAACTTAGAGAAAATAGACTACAAGGTAGATTATGTGCTGACCCACGATGCACCAAGCAGATTTTTGGATTTTACCGCCCTTGCCCTTGGCGAGAGCAACCGTCTGCACTTGTTTCTGGACGAGATCTTGCTCAAGCTGACCTACGAAAAATGGTTTTTCGGCTGCTACCACAAGGATGTGCAGCTTTCTACCAAGAGCCGGTGTGTGTTCTGTGATGTCATCCCTATGGGCGAGCGGCGCACCGGGCTGTTCCACCGATAGGAGGGAATATGCAGGTCACAATAAAACTTGCCACCCGGGAGGGTGCGGCGCACGTCAGCGGCATTCTGGCGGGCTTTACCCTGCTGGCAAAGCGCGGGGAACTGACTTTGCGGGTACAGGACGAGCGGCAGGGCAGTCCCATTGCCCGGGAGGCGCTGCTGGAAACGGAAATTGACGGCCGCACGGTGGTGTTTGACCTGATGGACGGCTACTTCTACAACGACCCTGCGGCGGTGCTGGCGCTGTTCAGCCGTGCAGATGTGGTGTTCAAACGCAGCTTTTCGGCGGAGAAGAACCGGCAGTTCCCGGGCGGTATTCCCGCAAAGCTGCGGCCATTGGGGCTGAACTACTACGTTACCTGCCCGGGCTCGCCGCTGGAAGCGGAGCGCAGCGCAAAGAGCCGCCTGAAGCAGTGGGTGCTTTCCACCCGCTGCTACCCGCAGGACTTTGAAGCCTGCCTGACCCGGGTGCGCAAAAAGCCGCGCATCCTCTTTCTGACCCGTCTGTGGGACCCGGAGGAACCGGCGGTGCGGCAATACCCGGAACTGCAGGCAGAGTGGCGGCAGGTGAACGCCGACCGCATTGAGCTGCTGCACCGGCTGCAAAGCGCCTTCCCGGAGCAGTTCACCGGCGGCGTATCCGACAACGCCTGTGCCCGGCAGCTGTGCCCGGAGCTGATCCTGCCGGACAAGCTGACCGGCAAGCGGACGTATCTGCACCGGATGCAGCACACGGAGATTTGCGTGGCTTCTACCGGACTGCACGGCTCTACCGGCTGGAAGCTGGCCGAGTATGTGGCGGCGGGGCGCGCTATCGTCACCGAGCCGTTGCGGTACACCCTGCCGGGCGGCTTTGAAGAAGGGAAAAACTATAAAACGTATACGTCCCCGGCGGAGTGTGAGACGCAGCTGCGGCAGCTGCTGACAGACCCGGCGGCGATCTTGGCTATGGCGCAGCACAATGCGGCGTACTATCAAGCATGGCTGCGGCCGGAGCAGCAGGTGCGGCAGGCCTTGCGGCAGCTGGAAACAGGGGAGAGATAAGGGGGAAAACGGGGTATGGAAGAACAAAAGCGGCACAGTGGCTTTGAGACGATGCGTATCCTCAGTATGGTGATGATCGTGCTGATGCACGGCATCGGGCACGGCGGGCTGGGCAGTGCGGCACCGCAGGGGACAGCGGCATTCTGGATCTACTGGCTGCTGTTTATTCTGGCGCGTGTATCCACCAACTGTTTTGTAATGCTTTCCGGCTATTACCTGTCGGAGCGCAAGGGGCCTGTTCATGCCGGGCGGCTGTTCCGCATTGGGGCACAGGTGTGGTTTTATTCCATGCTCACCTTCTGCGTTGCGGTCAAGGCGGGGGCGGTCCCGCTTTCGGCTGTTGCACTGCTCCGGGCACTTTTACCCCTTACCTCCAACGGCTACTGGTTCGCTTCGGCCTATTTCCTGATGTATCTCTCGGTGCCGGTGCTGAACGCGGTGGTGCAAAGCCTTGACAGGCGGCAGTACAAAACACTGCTGCTGGTGGCGCTGCTGCTGCAAAGCGTGTGGGGTACGCTGTTCTACTGGGCAACGGATGCGACCTTTGTGAATAACGGATACAGCTTTATCTGGTTCTATATCCTGTATTTTATGGCAGCCTATTTCCGCAAATACCGGGTGACCGTGTCCAGCGGGCTGTGTTTGCTGGCATATCTGGCAGCTTCGGCGGCGGGACTTTTCAACCGGATGCTGGCACTGCGGGTGGAAAACGCTTTGCACCTGAACGGTTTTGTGAATACCGTCAACGGCTATCAGGCACTGGCTACGGTCATCGCCTCGGCAGCAATGTTTTTGCTGTTCCAGAATATCCGTATCCGCTCAGACTACTGGCGGCGCTGGGTCTTTCGGCTGGCACCGCTGTCCTTCGGGGTGTATCTGCTGCACGACAGCGATTTTACCCGGGCGCTGCTGTGGCAGCTGGTAGACCTGCCCCGGTTCGGAGGGGCGCTGCTGCCCTCACTGGCTTACCTGACCGGTGCGGTGCTGCTGGTTGCCGCTGCGGGCTATGCGGTGGATGCCGTGTATCAGCGGCTCTACCGCCTGCTGCGTCTGTCCGCACTGGAAGAAAAGGTGGATGTTTTTGCAACCCGCATCCTGCAAAAGATCGTCGGAAGCAAGGAAACGTAAAGAAAAGCGCTGTCGCACGAGTTTTTCGTGTGACAGCGCTTTTTCAGTTCATCGGCCCGGCCTTGTCGAACATCTGCTGCACCTGCGCAGCCAGCAAAGCGTGCGCAGGGCTTTCCAGCAGTGGGTCGGCAGCCAGCAGGGCGGCGGCTTCGCTCTGGGCGGCGTGCAGGGTGCGGGTGTCGTTCATCAAATCAGCGATCTGTAAGGTGGGCAGACCGTGCTGGCGGCTGCCGAAAAAGTCGCCGGGGCCGCGGGTCTCTAAGTCGTACTGCGCCACGGCAAAGCCGTCGGTGGTGGAGCAGAGAAATTTCAGCCGCTTCTGCACGGCTTCGCTGGTGTTGTCGCTGACAAGAAAGCACCAGCTCTCGGCGGCACCGCGTCCTACACGGCCGCGCAGCTGGTGCAGGGCACTCAGACCGTAGCGCTCGGCGTTTTCGATCACCATCACGCTGGCGTTGGGCACGTCCACGCCCACCTCAATGACGGTGGTGGACACCAGTGCATCCAGCCGCCCGGCCTTGAAATCCTCCATGACGGCGGCTTTTTCCTTGGGTTTCAGCTTGCCGTGCATCAGCCCCACCCGGCGGTCGGGCAGCAACGCCTTGGCAATGTCCTCGTAGTAGGTCTTGACGGCGTTCAGCCCGCCGTCCGGCACATCCTCGATGGCGGGGCAGACCAGATACACCTGCCGCCCTTTGTCGATCTCGCTGTCCAGAAAGCGGTACAAGTCCTGCCGCCGCTTGCCGGTGATGCACCGGGTCTTGACCGGGGTGCGTCCGGGGGGCAGCTCGTCCAGAATGGAAATATCCAGATCGCCGTAAATCAGCAATCCCAGCGTGCGGGGGATGGGGGTGGCGCTCATGACCAGCAGGTGCGGGTTCGCGGCTTTTTCTGCCAGTGCGCCGCGCTGACGCACCCCAAAGCGGTGCTGCTCGTCAATGACCGCCAGCCCCAGCCGGGCAAACTCCACCCCTTCGCTCATCAGAGCGTGGGTGCCCACCACAAGGTCGGCTTCGTCATTGCGGATAGCGGACAGTGTGGTGCGGCGGGCAGCGGCTTTCATGCCGCCGGTCAGCAGGGCGACCCGCATCCCGAAGGGGGCAAGCAGCCGGTTCAGCCCCTCAGCGTGCTGTGCGGCCAGAATTTCGGTAGGAGCCAGCAGCGCGGCCTGATACCCCGCCCGGATGCAGGCCCAGATGGCGGCAGCCGCCACCAGCGTTTTGCCGCTGCCCACATCGCCCTGCAAAAGGCGGTTCATGGAAGTCTCACCCGCCATGTCGGCCAGAATCTCGCTCACGGCCCGGCGCTGGGCTCCGGTGGGGGAAAAGGGCAGGCTGGCCCAGAACGGGGACGGGTCGGCAAGCTGCATGGGCGCACCGGTGGCAGCGGCACCCCGGTTTTTCATCCGGCCAATGCCCAGCTGCAAAACCAGAAGTTCTTCATAGATCAGCCGCCGCCGGGCTGCATAGGCCTGCTCTTCGGTGGCAGGGCAGTGGATGGCCCGCACGGCATCTGCCTTGGGGAGCAGGCGGTATTTTGCCAGCATTTCCGGCGGAAGAGGGTCGGGCAGAAGCTCTGCATGGGGCAGCAACTGCCGCACGCACTTGGCGATGGCATTGCTGGTCAGGCCCTCGGTCTGGGGGTAGACCGCTTCAAAGGGAGAAGCCTTGATCTGCTCGGCGGTGCGCACCTGCGGGTTGACCATCTGACGGCGCAGCATCCCG
>OLRQ01001380.1_pt1 | contig 18825 bp, 14 predicted proteins | sample 1671971 | NCBI WGS metagenome assembly OLRQ01 (sample SAMEA3136631, study PRJEB25190) | human gut metagenome | biome: human gut; feature: human-associated habitat; material: faeces | place: Austria | collected 2013
GGACTGCCAAGCAACAAAAAAGAAAAGGCCGCCTATACCGATATCTTTTCTACCGTCATGCGAAAGTTAGGGGACCGCAATGAAAATGTGGTTGCCATTACAGCAGCCATGGAGACAGGTACGGGACTGAAAAGATTCCACAATATGTTCCCGGAGCGTTTTTTTGATGTGGGAATTGCAGAGGAACATGCCATCACGTTTGCGGCAGGGTTAGCAGCAGGAGGCATGATCCCGGTAGTAGCCGTGTATTCTTCATTTTTACAAAGGGCATATGACCAGATTCTGCACGATGTCTGTATCCAGAATCTGCATGTTATCATAGCGATCGACCGGGCGGGGTTAGTCGGAAGTGATGGAGAGACACATCAGGGAATTTTTGACATCTCGTTTTTGTGTACGATCCCGAATATGACCTTAATGGCACCGAAGAATAAATGGGAATTTTCCGATATGGTAAAATTTGCCGTGGATTTTGACGGTCCGATCGCCATCCGTTATCCAAGAGGTGAAGCCTATGACGGACTTGCAAAGATGCGGGCACCGATCGTCTTAGGCAAGAGTGAGACACTGTATGACGAAGAAGAAATCTGTCTGATCGCCTTTGGCAGTATGGTAAAGACTGCGGTTAAGGTAAGAGAGATGTTAAAGGAACGTGGGTATCACTGTTCACTCATCAATGCAAGGTTTGCAAAGCCGTTAGACTATGAAATGCTTACAAGAACGGCAAAAGAGCACCGCCTTTTAGTAACGTTAGAAGAGAATGTAAAAAGCGGCGGTTTCGGAGAACAGGTCATGGACTATTTAGAGGAATGCAGTCTGGATGTCCGTCTTTTAAATATTGCAATTTCGGATGAGTATGTGGAACACGGCAATGTAAATATCCTCTATCAGGAGGTTGGTATTGATGCGGAATCCGTAGTGAAAAGAATTATAGCAGAATATGTGGGGCTGAAATGAAAGAACGATTAGATATATTACTGGTCAAAAGAGGGCTTGCTCCTTCGAGAGAAAAAGCAAAGGCAATGATCATGGAGGGAAATGTCTTTGTGGAAAACCAGAGAGAAGATAAAGCAGGCACTTCCATACCGGAAAATGCAAAGATTGAGATCAAAGGAAATACTTTAAAATATGTCAGCAGAGGCGGCTTGAAATTAGAAAAGGCAATGAACCATTTTGACATTGAGTTACAGAACAAAGTCTGTATGGACATCGGGGCTTCCACCGGCGGTTTTACGGATTGTATGCTGCAAAACGGTGCAAGCAAAGTCTATGCGGTCGATGTCGGATATGGACAGTTTGCATGGAAACTGCGAACCGATGAACGGGTGGTCTGTATGGAAAAGACAAATATCCGTTATGTGACACCGGAGGATATTGGGGAACCACTGGATTTTGCTTCGGTGGATGTATCCTTTATTTCTCTATCTAAGGTACTGCCGGCGGCAAGAGAGCTGTTAAAAGACGGTGGCGAGATGGTCTGTCTGATCAAGCCGCAGTTTGAAGCAGGAAGAGAAAAAGTAGGGAAAAAGGGTGTTGTGCGTGACCCTAAAGTGCATTTAGAAGTCATTCAGACTGTCTTACAAACAGCGATGGATTTAGGATTTTCCATTCTGGATCTGGAATATTCACCGATTAAGGGACCGGAGGGAAATATTGAATATCTGGTTCACCTGAAAAAAAGTCAGGAAGGGGAAAAGGGTGCAGAAGTAAATGCCGAGGCGGTGGTAGAAGCTGCACATGGAGAATTGGATCGGACATGAAACATTTTTTAACAATTACGAATATTCAAAAAGATGAAAAAAAGAGCTTTACGAAAGAAGTTAGAGACTATATCGAACAAAAAGGCGGAACCTGTCTTTGCTATTACAGCAGCGGGAATAAAGAGCGGATGGAGCAGATCAATCCAAAGCAGATACCGGAGGGTGTAGAGTGTATCCTTGTCTTAGGCGGCGATGGAACACTGATCCGTGCAGCGAGGGATCTGTATCACTGGAATATTCCGATGTTAGGAGTCAATCTTGGAACACTTGGATATCTCTGTGAGGTGGAGAGAAGCAACATCCGTGCAGCCATTGATGAGATCATGCAGGAACATTACATGATCGAGCGGCGCATGATGTTAGAGGGTTACTGCGTCATCGATGGAAAAGAGCAGAAAAGCCGTGCCGCATTCAATGATATTATTATCCACAGAGGCACTAATCCATCGGTTAAGACCCTGATCATCCGTGTCAATGGAGAATATCTCAATACATATGTAGGAGACGGGATCATTGTAGCGACACCTTCCGGTTCGACAGCGTACAATATGTCCGCAGGCGGACCGATCGTAGACCCGAAGGCAAAACTGCTTTTAGTGACACCGATCAATTCCCACAGCCTGAATGCAAAGAGCATTGTATTGAGTGCAGAGGATGAGATTGAGATTGAGATCAGTGCCAGAAACCATGAGACCGATGACAGTGCAGAGGTCAGCTTTGACGGAGATTATCCGATCAAATTAGGGTTTGGCGATAAGATCGTGATCAAAAAAGCGGAGCAGGCTACGAATATTTTGAAATTGAGCAAATTGAGCTTTTTAGAGATACTCAGTAAAAAAATGCAGACGTGTATATAGAATCTTGGAGGAAAAGAAGTGAAATCAGAAAGACATGCAAAAATTCTAGAGATTATCAGAAAAAATGAGGTGGAGACACAGGAAGAACTGTCAGACAGACTTGAGCGGGAGGGATTTCAGGTAACACAAGCAACCGTATCGAGAGATATCCGCGAATTGAAACTGACAAAAGTTGCAATGAGCAACGGAAAACAGAAATATGCAGCACTGACAGAGCCGGCTGAGGATCTGTCCCAGAAATATATCCGTGTGTTAAAGGATGGATTTGCATCCATGGACATGGCACAGAATATTTTAGTGGTCCGTACGGTGTCCGGAATGGCAATGGCAGTCGCAGCAGCATTAGATGCATTAAATTTTCACGAGATTGTAGGTACGATTGCCGGAGATGACACGATTATGTGTGCAGTTCGTTCCGTAGAGGAAAATATCCAGTTGATGGATCGTTTGAGAAAAATGGTAGGAAAATAGACAGCTACAGGATCGTGAGGGAGTAGAAGGAGATAGGATGTTACGAAATCTGCATGTAAAAAATCTCGCCCTGATCGACGAGATGGAAGTAGAATTTGAGGAAGGGTTAAACATTTTAACCGGAGAAACAGGCGCAGGAAAATCATTGATCATCGGTTCAATTAATATGGCACTTGGTCAGAAGGTGCCAAAGGAGATGATCAAAGAAGGTGCGGATTATGCTTTAGTGGAACTGATCTTTGAGGTAAAGAGCGAAGATACCATCCGCAGATTGCAGGAAATGGATATTTTTCCGGAGGACGGTATGGTCATTATGAGCCGTAAGATCACCGGGGGAAGAAGTGTTGCAAAGATCAACTCCGAGAGTATATCCGCAGCAAAAGTCAAAGAGGCGGCACAACTTTTAATTGACATTCATGGACAGCATGAGCATCAGTCTCTGACCGGAAAAAAGATGCAGTTAGCACTGCTTGACGATTATGCAAAAGAAGAAACGCAGGAAGTAAAGGCAGAGGTAAAGAAGCGTTATGAGGAATATTCTTCTATTTTAAAAGAATTAGAAGAAAAAGATATTGATAAAGAGCGGCAGCAACGGGAACTCTCATTTTTAGAGTTTGAAATTCAGGAATTAGAGGATGCCTGCCTGCGGGAAGGAGAGGACGAGGAGTTAGAGAAGACTTACCGCAAAATGCTGAACGGCAAAAAGATTGCGGAAGCATGTGGAGCGGCTTACCGCCTGACCTCAGAGAACGGTGAAAGTGCATCGGATCAGATTGGAAGAGCGCTCCGAGAGATTTCAGCAGTGACTTCCTGTGACGCTGAGTTGCAGCCGTTAGAAGAGCAGTTAGAGCAGTTAGACGGGCTGTTGAATGATTTTAACCGGGATATGTCCTCTTATCTGTCAGGATTAGAGTTTGAGGAAGAGGATTTTTACGAAACAGAGAAGCGTTTAGATGAACTGAATCATTTGAAATCCAAGTATGGTGATACGATTGAAAAAGTATTAGAAGCGAAGGAGGAAAAAATCCAACGCAGGGACGAACTTTTAGATTATGATGCATACTTAAATCAGTTAAAAGAACAAAAGAAGGCATCCGAAGAGGCGTTAGAAAAGGCAAGTAAAAAGCTTTCTAAGATCCGTAAAAAATATGCGAAAGAACTGTGCAGGCAGGTCACAGAACACCTTTTGGATCTGAATTTTGAGACTGTGGATCTGTCGATGGAATTTGAACAGACCACACATTTTACATCGAATGGATACGATGAAGTGGAGTTCCTGATATCCACAAATCCGGGAGAAACGCCAAAGCCACTCGGTAAGATCGCTTCGGGCGGTGAACTTTCAAGGATTATGCTGGCATTAAAGACAGTGCTTGCAAACAATGACGAGATCGAGACTTTGATTTTTGACGAAATAGATACCGGGATCAGTGGAAGAACGGCGCAGAAGGTTTCGGAAAAGATGGATCTAATCGGAAGAAATCATCAGGTCATCTGTATTACACACCTGCCTCAGATCGCAGCTATGGCAGATACGCATTTTCTGATCGAGAAAACCGTGGAATCCGGCAGGACAACCTCAAAGATCCACAGGCTGCCGCAGGAAGAGAGCGTTGCGGAGTTAGCAAGGATGCTTGGCGGTGTCAGTATTACGGAAACCGTTTTAGAAAATGCAAAAGAAATGAAAGAATTAGCAGCAAAAACAAAAAAATCCTAGTTTGAAACAGAAAAAATCATCACATAATAGAATTTAAGGATGTGATGATAATGAAAAAAAAGTTTGGTACGGGAATTCTGGTTTTTGTCCTGTGTTTTGGATATCTGTTTTTACAACATAAAATTCCCGATGAAGTGAGTGTGCGTCCGGGTGAGATGCTGCAGCTTCATACGGGAATTCCTTTGTCTATGGAGCAAAAAGAAGAGGGACCGGTCACTCTGGCATCGATGGTGTTTGGACGGAGTGGACTGGGGAACAGTCAAAAAACCGGCAGCTATACGCTAAGCTGCCGGCTCTTTGGTGTGATTCCGATCAAGGATATCTATGTACAGGAGCGTGGAGAAAAATATCTGATCCCCGGAGGAATGCCTGTGGGTATCTATGTAAAGACCAAGGGGATACTGGTCATAGGGACAAGTCCGGTCAACGGGATGTCAGGAGAAACGGTAGAACCGGCAAAGTATTTATTAAAAAGCGGAGATTATATCTGCAGTGTGAACGGTAAAAAGGTATCTACAAAAGAAGAGTTATTAGACAGGGTTCATGAATATGGTGATCAGCCCATGGCATTTGGGATAGAGCGCAATGGAGAACGGATCGAAGTAGCCATGGAGGCCGTGATGACACAGGAAAAAGCCTATAAGATCGGCGTATGGGTGCGTGATGATCTAGCAGGAGTCGGTACTTTAACCTATACCGATACGGCAGGGAATTACGGCGCACTTGGTCATGGCGTCAGCGATGCAGACACCAGTACGCTTATCGATATGGAAAAAGGCCTGTTATATCAGACAGATATCATCGGGATCATCAAAGGAAAACGCGGGACTCCCGGAGAACTGACCGGCATCATCAATTACAGCAGTCGTTATTGTTTAGGAGATGTCAAAAAGAATACAAAAGCAGGAGTTTATGGAAAGTTAGACGGTATCCCGGAAGAACTGACCTCTGAACAGCAGATCCCTGTGGGATTTAAGCAGGAAGTACAGCTTGGAAAGGCGGAGATCATCTGTACTTTAGAAGGGGAGCGGAAAAGCTACGATATTGAGATTACCCAGACAAATTTTAATGCGAGAGAAACGAACAAAGGAATCCGGTTTGTGGTAAAGGATCAGGAACTGTGCGCCCTGACCGGAGGAATCGTACAGGGGATGAGCGGCAGCCCGATCGTGCAGAACGGAAAGATCATCGGAGCGGTGACCCATGTGTTTGTGCAGGATGCATCGAAAGGATATGGGATCTTTATTGAGGAGATGTTGGAGCAGGGATAAGAAAATAGTTTTTGAAATAAAGCATATTGTTTGCTATAGTATATTTCAAAAACACTGTGACTTTTTGAAATAAAAGAGATATAATAAGTGTAGTTATTTCAAAAAGAGGTGAAAATGTATGAAGCGTGCAGGAATATATGTTGACAATTTAAATGGAGAGGCTATGTACCAATCTTTTAAACCAAACCCATTACCACCGATACCTGAAATTGAAATGGACGGGGAGATTGTAAAACTTTTAGTTGATGCAAATAAGCAACTAGTAAAACTTGATACTGCATCACAATTGATTTCTAATGCGGATTTGTTTATATCAATGTATGTTAGAAAAGAAGCGTTGATTTCTTCGCAAATAGAGGGAACGCAGTGTACTCTTGACGATGTATTAGATCCGGAAGTGGAAGCAAATGCAAATCTTGATGTATCTGATGTTATTAATTATGTGAAAGCAACACAGTATGCCTTAAAACGTTTAGAAAGATTACCTTTATGCTGCAGATTAATAAGAGAAATACATGAAGTATTAATGGAAAATGTTCGTGGACAGGATAAAACTCCGGGAGAATTTAGATATTCTCAAAACTGGATCGGACCTGCAAACTGTTCATTAAAAGATGCCAGGTATATTCCTCCTAATGTAGAAGATATGCAAACAGCAATGTCTGATTTGGGAAAATATATCAATGAGAATGTGGATTATGATCCATTGATCAGAGCGGCATTGATTCACTATCAGTTTGAAACAATACATCCGTTTTTAGATGGCAACGGAAGAATTGGAAGACTTTTGATACTCCTCTATTTGATGGAGCAGAGATTGATTGAAAAACCAGTCATTTATATATCCTATTTTTTGAAAAAGAACCAGATAGAATATTATGACCGCATTAGTGAAGTCAGGAGAACCGGAAACTTTGAACAATGGATAAGATTTTTTTTAGAGGCAGTGAGTAAAGCAGCATCGGACTCTTTAGAAGCAATTCGTCAGCTTTCTGTGTTGCATGATACGAATGTAGAAAAACTTCCAAAGACAACTCGGAGCAAAGATAATTTACGAGCAGTTTTTGACTATATTGAACAGTATCCGATTATTGATATCAAGAGAACCGCAAAGGAATTAGAGGTTAGCTATAATACGGTAGCTGCTGCTGTGCGGAAACTTGTAGAACTTGGGATTTTGCAGGAAACAACCAATGCTGCAAGAAATAGAGTATTTGCCTATGAGGAGTATTTAGCGATACTGAGAAAGGATACTTAAGAGCTGATTGACGATAGAATGATGATCAGAAATGTTCTATACAGATGGTATAAAGAAATAAAACATATGGTATAAGACAAAGCGAGTAAAAATGACAGATAATAAGTATCGTAATGAGAAACGTATTCAAATATCCCATAATTCGACGAAAATTTACTAAAAATTCTTGCGGTGATTCCCTGATAGGTGTATAATTATTCCAATGGTACACGTCAAGGGAATCAGGGAAGAGAGGAAAATACATATGAAGATCAAAAGTATTCGGACAACATGTATGATTTCATGCACGGCAATTATTTTAGCTTGCTCCATCGGAGTTAGTCTTGTTACCTATATGGGAATGAAGGAAACGATCACCAAAACCAATTCAGACTATAAAGATGCGGTAATATCGGGATATAAAGAACAGATTAAAGATGAAGTCGGAGCAATGCTGACGGTCGTCAATATGGTTTATGAAAAGAGCCAGTCAGGAGAAATGTCAGAAAAAGATGCGAAAAAAGAGGCAATGGAAATCCTTCGCAATGCGCGTTATGGAGAAGACGGCGAAGGATACTTCTGGATTGACGGTACGGATTATACCTTGCTGATGCACCCGATCCTCTCTGAACAGGAAGGAACGAACCGTTACGATCTGACAGACCAGAATGGTGTAAAGATCATTCAGAACATTATGAAATCGGCAGAAGCCGGCGGCGGATACAATGAGTTCTACTTTACAAAAGCAGATGGTAAAACGGTTGCGCCAAAGATTGCTTATTCAGAAGAATTTGAGCCTTGGGGCTGGGTCATTACCACAGGAAATTATGTAGATAATTTAGAGAAAAATATTGAGAAGAACCGTGTCACACTGCAGAACAGACAAAAGAGCATGATGATGCAGAATATCTTTATCAGTGTAGTCATTATGGTAATATCCCTGATCGCCTGCTTTAAATTCGGAAACGGTATTAAGAAGCAGCTTTTAGAAATGCAGGGAATGGTTGGAAGGATTTCTGAAGGAAATCTGACACAAAATGTTGAGATCCGGAGTGCGAATGAGATCGGAGTGCTGGCAGATTCGCTGAATGTGGCACAGGGAGGCATCAGTGGTCTGGTATCACATGTCGGCGAGACATCAGAACATCTGAATTTAGCAGAACGGCAGTTTGTCGATAATTTCAGTATTATGAATGAAGCAATTGAAAATCTGACAAATGCGATGGGCGATGTAGCACAGAACATTTCGCAGCAGGCAGAGTCTACAACGGATGTAGCCGGAAGCGTAGAAAAGATCGCACAGAATATCCAGAGCACCACAGCGGATATCGAGGATTTATCTGAAAATGCATCCTTTATGAAGAAATGCTCACAGGATTCCTATACCAGCATGGAGAATCTGTTAGAAGTAAATCAGCAGACCATCCGTAACATCGAAGTGATGTATCAGCAGACAGAGTATACGAATGAATCCGTCAATAAGATCAGTGAAGCAGCAACGTTGATCAGTCAGATCGCATCACAGACCAATCTTCTTTCTCTGAATGCGTCGATCGAGGCAGCGAGAGCCGGAGAGGCAGGAAGAGGATTTGCAGTAGTAGCAGAAGAGATTGGACAATTAGCTTCAGAGTCGGCAGAAACAGTTCAGGAAATCAATGGTATCATTGAGGAACTGACTGATAATGCAAATAAATGTATGGACATCATGAAAGACATGAATACAACATCCAAGACACAGATCGATACCTTAACGGTAACACAGGATACGTTCCAGGAGTTGAAGAATGCATTAGATGTATGTATTGAGACTGTACAGGATATTGCAGCGAAGATGCAGGAAATCGATCAACAGAAAGATTATGTGGTTGGTCACATCGAGACATTGAATGCACTTTCTGCAAATAATGCATCCTTTACCGAGGAGACATCAGCAACATCGGAAGAAATTGACAATGCAGTCAAAGATTCCATGGAAGTTTTGGATACAGTTATGAACCATACACATGAGTTATTAGAAAGTGTAGAACGTTTTTCCGTATAACCTATGGAAAAATGACAGAAAAGGGGGGAGAATTGCTTGTTTCTATTGGACTTGAAAAATTAGTTGCTATTTTTCGACAAGAGATGTGTCGAATTGCCTGTATAATACAGTTGATTCAGGAGTATCCGACACGGATATGCAAAAAAGCCGCTAAAATACAGTGGTTGTCGAATTAGAACGTTAGAAAACTATTGAATTTAGGGGAACCTAACGATATAATAGCAGCATGTTTGAAAAATTTACCAGGAGGGACAGCATGGAGAAGCTGAACATTGCGATTGCAGATGATAACGAAAGAATGGTGCGTCTTTTAGGCGATATTGTACGGAGTGATGAAGAATTACAGGTGATTGGAACAGCGAAAGACGGGGTAGAAGCGTACGAATTGATAAAAACTGCCGAACCTGACGTTGTACTGTTAGATATTGTTATGCCAAAGATGGACGGCTTAGGAGTTATGGAAAAAGTCAACAAAGATTCTACGATCAAAAAGCACCCGGCATTTATTATGATCAGTGCGATTGGTCAGGAAAAGATTACAGAGGATGCATTCCGGCTCGGAGCAGATTACTATATTATGAAACCGTTCGACAATGATATGGTCATTAGCCGGATTAAGGATGTCAAAAACCGTAACGTAGCACGTCCAAGCGAGGTGCGTAAGGTACAGCCTTATGAGAAACGGGAAGAATTAAAAGAACGTAACTTAGAGGCTGATGTGACGGCAATTATCCACGAGATTGGAGTTCCGGCACATATCAAAGGATATCAGTACTTACGGGAAGCAATTATCATGTCTGTGAATGACATTGATATGTTAAATTCCATTACGAAGATTCTCTATCCTACGATAGCGAAGAAGTTTCAGACTACGCCAAGCCGCGTAGAGAGAGCCATCCGTCATGCGATCGAGGTTGCATGGAGCAGAGGAAAAATGGATACGATCGATGCACTGTTTGGGTACACCATTAACAACGGAAAAGGAAAACCGACAAATTCAGAGTTTATCGCTCTGATCGCGGACAAAATCAGATTGGAATATCGGAGCAATTCCTGAGATTAACTTTAAAAATTCCTCCCGGTACGGTATAATAAAATTAATTATATTGTACTTGGAGGTTTTTTTATGAAAAAAGTCTTGTTTGTAACATCGGAAGCAGTTCCGTTTATTAAGACCGGAGGGCTTGCGGATGTAACCGGTTCTTTACCGAAATATTTTGATAAAAAGAAGTATGATGTACGTATTATGATCCCGAAATATCTGTGCATAGAGGAAAAACTGACAGCAGATTTGGAAAATCTGGGAAATTTTTCGATATCTCTCGGATGGCGTGAGCAGTATGTCGGAGTATTTCACAAGGTTGTCGAAGGGGTTACTTACTATTTTATAGATAATGAATACTATTTTGGCGGAGATCAGCCATATAACCGGATCTATGAAGATGTGGAGAAGTTTGCATTCTTTTCTAAAGCAGCCATTGCCGCAATGAAATTTATTGATTTTCAGGCAGATATCATACACTGTCATGACTGGCAGACCGGAATGGTGCCTGTATTTTTAAAATATTTTTATGGAGAGGATCCGTTTTATCAGAAGATGAAGACCGTCTTTACAATCCACAATCTGAAATTTCAGGGAAGATGGAAGCTCAACGAAGTCAAAGATATTACGGGATTGCCGGCTAAATTCTTTATGCCGGATCAGTTAGAATCTTACGGCGAAGCAAATTATTTAAAGGGCGGGATTGTCTATTCCGACATGGTAACAACGGTAAGCAAATCCTATGCGCAGGAAATTACGACACCGGAAGGTGGAGAGGGCTTAGACGGTCTGCTTCGTGCAAAATCAGACCATTTGTATGGAATTGTCAATGGGATTGATTATGATAAGTATGATCCGGTCACGGATCAGCGTATCGGGACACATTTTGATAAGATGAATGTGGTAAAAATGAAACCGGCAAATAAGGCAGGCCTTCAGGAAGAGCTGGGACTTCCAAAAGAGGAAGATGCATTTTTGATCGGAATTGTATCGAGGATGACAGTGCAAAAGGGTATGGATCTGATTGCCTATGTGATGGATGAACTGTTAGGGGATAAGAAAATCCAGTTTGCAGTGCTTGGAACAGGAGAAGAACGTTTTGAGAATATGTTCCGCCACTTTGCCTGGAAGTATGAACGGCAGATGGGAGTCTGTCTTCAGTATTCCGAAGATTTAGCACACCGGATCTACGCTGGAGCGGATGCCTTTTTAATGCCATCCATGTTTGAACCGTGCGGACTCAGCCAGTTGATGAGTATGCGTTATGGAACGGTTCCGATGGTGCGTGAGACAGGAGGGCTCCGGGATACTGTCTGCCCATATAATGAATACGAGCAGACAGGAAATGGTTTCTCTTTTGCCAATTACAATGCACATGAGATGTTACATATGATTCGTTATGCAAAAGATACTTATGTAAACCATAGAAATGAATGGAACGGAATTGTGAAACGTGCAATGGAATGTGATTTTTCATGGAATGCATCTGCAAGAGATTACGAGACGCTTTATGAGGAACTTTTAAAAATGCAGTAATCAGCAGATGGAGTCTGTTTTTCGGGAATAATAGTAGGCATGATCAGACAGAATTTCTTCCGGTGACAGTTCTGAGAGGTTGACCTCCTGAATGATTGAGGAATATTCTTCAGAAGATTCTCCCTGTTCAGCCGGAAGCAGAAGTACTTCATGCAGACTGCTTGGGATAATAATTAAGTCGTGATTTATTTTCTTCGCTATTGAGGATAAAAGATTTGGATAGAGTATTACGGCTGCACCAAAGAGCTTCTCGGAATTGGTCAGAACATAGAGTGGGTATAGCTGTTCTTTGCTAAATTCAGACAAGTCGGAAACATTCTGCAAGACGGAAAAAATATCATCGAAATAGTAAGGGAGCAGCTTTGGGGTGTTGATTTTTGCAGACTCAAACAGGGTATCGGTCGAGACATTCCAGTAAGGCAAATGCCGGTTATAAATGAGGATTGTTGCCTGCTCTCCGGGGGTTAGATGAATCAGATAATAGAAGACGACAGCGAGGTCGAGAAAACGAATATGGGGAACTTCTTTTAGAAGTTCTCTGTTTTTTTCGTAGTGAATCAGCTTCATACAGATGCGGTCTTTGGCATTTTCGTAGTCTGTAAAGAAGCGGATGTCAATGTTCTCGTCGGGATGATGCATGGCATAGGTGTTTTTGATTTCTTCTAAAATGTGAAACATCGGCATGCCGTCCTGAAATTTGGAAAAGTATGGGTTCAGATAAATCGTAGGAGAAATATTCTGTCCTTTTTTCTGAATGGTCAGTCCATCTAAAATAATTTGATTGTTTTTTGGTATTTTTTGGATAGACAGTGTATAGTCGCTGCCATAGTAATTGCTTAAAGCAGATAAAACGGTTTCTTTAAAGGTATCAAATGTCATAAAAACCTCCTGAATCATAAAAACTAACAGGTGGGATATGAAATAAAATGGGAATATGCACGACAGTGCAAAGATAAAAAATCCACATGAGATTCATGTGGATTTTAATGTAACACGGAAATTCAAAAAATGCAAGTAAAAATTATTTGGATTTTAATTCTTTCCAGAGTTTGTTGTAAAGTGCAATGGAATCTTCATCCAGATAACGGAAGATCTCACAGTTGTTTAAGGTTTCCTCATCAGGGAAAATGGTCTTGTTTTCCTGGGTTTCTTTATCTAATTTGTTATAGACCGCTTTATTTGGTGTTGCATAGTAGACATATTCAAAGTTCTTCATAGCGATGTCCTCGCGGCAGAGGAAGTCTAAGAATTTTTCTGCATTTTCCTGATTTTTACAGGTCTTTGCGATCATCCAGGAATCAATCCACATATTAGAACCTTCAGTCGGTACACTGTAGTCTAAATCCTTGCTCAAAGACTCTGCATAAGCAGCCTCGCCGGAGTAAACCAGTGCCATAGAGGCATTGCCGGCTACCACTTCATCGGCACTCTCATCTACAAGATAGGAGTAAACCAGAGGTTTTTGCTCGATCAACTGATCAAGTGCGGTTTCTAACTCTTTTTTATCGGTGGAGTTAGAGGAAAATCCGAGACGTTTGAGTGCCGGTACAAAGGTGTCGCGCACACTGTCTTCCATGATGATCTGGTCTTTGTATTTTTTGTTCCAGAGGATATCCCAGCTTTTGACGTCATTGGCATCCACTTTATTTTTGTTATAGAGGATTCCGACCGTTCCAAAGAAGTATGGCATGGAATATTTGTTTTCCGGGTCGAAAGCCTTAGAAAATTCAAAATAAGAATCATCTAAATTTTTAGAAAGAGGAATCTTATCAAAGTTAATCTCTTTTGCTTCTCCCTCGTTGATCAGGCGTTCTACCATGTAATCAGAGGTGCAGATCACATCGTAGTCGATCGCACCGGATTTGTATTTCGTATACATTTCCTCCGGATTTACATATTCTTCATAGTTGACATGGATGCCGGTTTCTTCTTCAAAGGCATCTAACACACTCGACTCTATATATTTTCCATAGTTTAATACCGTCAGTGTGTTTCCGTCATCTTTAGAGCCGCAGGCAGTGAATGCGAACATCGCTCCAAGGCATGCAGCCATCAGCAGTAATTTTTTCTTCATAATGTCCTCCTTATGTTGTCAGTGCGGTGCTTTTTTTGGATGAACGGTAATTCATCAAAAGCAGTAACAGTAGTGCGATCAGGAATAAAATAGTGGAGAGAGCGTACATCTCCGGTTTGATCCCTTTTTTGAGTTCGGTGTATATCATGGTTGAGAGTGTATTGACTCCCGGTCCTTTTGTAAAATAGGTAATGGAAAAATCATCTAACGACATGGTCACGGACATCAAAAATCCGCTGAATACGCCGCCTTTGATATCAGGCCAGATGATCTTCCAAAACGCATAAGGTCTGGAAGCACCTAAATCCAATGCCGCCTCATAGGTGTTAGGACTTAGGGAATTCAGTTTTGGCAGTACGTTTAGAATGACATAGGGGATATTAAAAGTAATATGTGCGATCAAAACGGTGTTCATGCCAAGTCTTGTAAATTTTATCAGTAACAGCATTAACGAGATACCGGTTACAATGTCCGCATTTAAAAGCGGGATATTGGTAGCTCCAAGCATCAGTGCTTTCTGTCTTCTTTTCATACTGTGGATACCAATAGCTGCCAGTGTTCCAAGCAGGGTTGCTACAATAGAAGCAACCAGTGTGATGGTAATGGTTGTATAAAAAGCGTTCATAATGGTCCGGCTTTTAAATACCTCCTGATACCAGCGCAGTGTAAATCCGCCCCACTGGACACGCGATTTTGAGTCATTGAACGAAAGTACGATCAGGACCGCGATCGGAAGGTACAAAAAGAGGAAAATAATGATCAAATACAGGCGTTCGATTCCTTTTTTTACCATACGGCATTTCCTCCTTCATTTTCTTTATCCTGTCGGTTCATAAATGCCATGGAGGCAATGACAAAGATCATCAGTACAATGGAGAGCCCTGAACCAAGATGCCAGTCCATGCCCTGCATAAAGGACTGTTCAATGACATTTCCGATCAACAGTACTTTGCCGCCGCCTAAAAGATCCGAAATAACAAACGAGGTCAGTGCAGGTACAAACACCATAATAATCCCGCTGAAAACTCCGGAAAGGGAGAGCGGCAGAATGATCTTAAAAAAGACCAAGAGGTTTCCGGCACCTAAATCTCTGGCTGCCTCAATCAAATCCTTGCGGATGCGTACTAACGCATTATAGATTGGCAGGATCATAAATGGAAGGTAGTCATAGACCATACCAAATACGACAGCGGTCGGGGTATTCATCAGGTTGATCCCAGAAAAACCTAACGTTTTTAAAAGGGAATTGATGATACCGTTATTCGATAAAAGCATCTGCCATGCTAAAATACGAAGCATAAAATTCATCCACATCGGAAGTACAAAGAGAAAGACCACAAAGCTGTGCTCTTTGATCTTCATATTGTTTAAGATCATTGCCAGTGGATAGGAGAGCAGCAGGCAGATCAGGGTACAGATCACAGCCAGTTTTAATGCTAAAAACAATGCTTTTAAATGTACCGGCTCTGCGATCGCCGCGATATTTTCCATTGTAAAACTTCCGGCACTGTTTGTCAGTGCATAGTAAAGAACGGCAAAGACCGGAAGGATGATAAAGCCGATGATCCAGACCAGGTAAGGACCGGCTAAAAGTTGTTTTCCAAATTTACGCATCGACTTCTACTGCCTCCTCATCACTGGATTCCGGTTTGTTCATAATCTGAATATTGAACGGAATGACACGGATTCCCACTTTAGAGCCGACCTCATGCATTTTAGTTGTGTGCACCAGCCATTCGAATCCGTTTGCAAGGACTTCAATTTCGTAATGAACCCCTTTAAATATGATAGAGATGACGGTTCCGTCGATAATTCCTTCCTCCGGTTCTACCAGTTCCACATCTTCCGGACGAATGACAACGTCAACCGGACAGTTTTGTCCGAAGCCTTCATCCACACATGGGAATTTTGTATCTAAAATCCGGACGAGACGATCTTCAAGCATCACACCGTCAATAATGTTACTTTCTCCGATAAAATCGGCAACAAAAGCATTGACCGGTTCGTTGTAGATGTCTTCCGGTGTTCCGATCTGCTGAATATATCCCTGATTCATGACCACAATAGAGTCGGACATGGTCAGTGCCTCTTCCTGGTCATGTGTAACATAGAGAAAAGTAATGCCAAGCTCATTTTTTAAACGGATTAGCTCGTACTGCATATCCTGACGCAGTTTTAAATCCAGTGCACCGAGAGGTTCATCTAAGAGCAGTACCTTCGGTTCATTTACGATGGCACGGGCAATCGCGATACGCTGCTGCTGACCGCCGCTTAAGGAATCGACGGAGCGTTTTTCAAAGCCGTCTAAATTGACTAATTTTAATGCGTATTTGATCTTATCGTTGATGTATTCCTTGCTTTTCTTGCTGATCTTTAAACCAAATGCAATATTTTCCGCAATGCTCATATGTGGAAAAAGAGAATATTTCTGGAATACAGTGTTTAATTTTCTTTCGTTTGGTGCAAGTGAAGTAATATCCTGACCGTCAAAATAGATTTTTCCAATGTCAGGGGTCTCAAAACCGCCGATCAAACGCAGGGTGGTGGTTTTACCGCAGCCGGATGGACCAAGCAGGGTCATAAATTCATTTTCTTTAATGGTCAGATTTAAGTCATCTAATACCATCTGAGAGTCGAAAGATTTCGTAATGTGTTCTAAAGTAATAAAGTCTTTGCTCATGGTATCCTCCTAAAAATTCGGTGGCGTGGAGACCCAGATAAATACAGCCTCTTTGACACCGTATGCTTCGATGTGGTGACGTTTCAGTCCTTTTAAGTAAAAAGACTCCCCGGATTTTACAAGATAACTTTTCGTTCCACGGATGATCCGGATCGCTCCTTTTAAAACATATCCGAATTCTTCTGCCTCACTGGGTTTCAGCTCCATGGAACGGCCCCCGGGCGCAAGCGTTACGCGTAGAGGTTCCATACCGTTTTTCTGTGCGTTTGGCACGATCCATTCAATTTTTGAATGTTCATTTTCATCTATTTTTGTAAAATAATCTTCCTTTTTAAATACGATCTGTTCCGGTTCATCATCTGCAAAAAATTCTGCAGGTGTGGTTCCGAGACACTGGATAATGTCTAAAAGCGTTCCAACAGAAGGAGAAGTCAGATTCCGTTCTAACTGTGAGATAAATCCCTTAGACAGCTCAGAACGATCGGCAAGCTCCTGCTGGGTCAGTCCATAGTGAACCCGAAGCTCTTTCATGCGGTGCCCGATGTCCATAATAAACTCCTTTTTCTATTATTACTGTGATGTATATGTCAAGATCATGGGTGTATCCATGATCAAAAGTTGCACTATATGTAAATTGTATGTTTAATAATAATAAACAAACCGAGAATTATTATACCGCGTTTGTGGGAAAAGTCAATATTTTCAGATAAATAAAATAAATTTTCCCGAAAGCAGGGGGCGTGTTAGAAAAAAGTATGTGCTCAGCGGGTTTCCGACAATTATTGCAAGTTTCCTTGTGCTAAACATTCCAATGAACCTCCTCCAAAGCAGGAATCGTGTTCGCCAGAGGGCTCCACGCTTCCGGGAGTTTCATCTCCATAGCACAAAAAGAAACTTTTCATAATCGTCGGGAGCTCGCTGGGATATACGTTTTCTAATGTGGTTCGGGGAGGAAGGAGTTCTACGTTGAGATTTTTGAGAAGGTGCTGCCGAGTAATTGTGGTGAAATAGAACTAGATATATTATATGTAAAACGGTCTTGATTTCAGAAATGGGATATGTTATGTAAATCTAATGATTTATAGAACATTCCGCAAAATCCTTAGAGAATTTTCAAAATTTCTTGGATAGCTTCTGGATGAATTTTTAGAGACCATTTACAAACAAGTCATAAATCATCTTAAATTTTCCATATAAACACAATGTAGCTGTCCTCGACTATCCTCACAGACAGTTGCGAGGCTTCCGTCGTGAGGAGCACACTGCCGCTCATGTTTTGTGCCTGTTTGAGCCTGTAGGGCGAGTTGCACAAAACATGAGTAAAAAGGCGTGGGCGACGAACAGGAAACGCAGCATGTCAGTGGGGATAGCCGAGAACAGCGGTATGATATAAAGTGAAAATAGCCTGAGACTACAACATTATCATTATATGAAAGAAAAATACCCAGGAACAGAGGTATACTATAAAGATAAGTATATAAATCAAAATAGACGATATTTTAAAACTGTCAGAAAATCTTGATACAATTCCGCCGAAATCCATAAAAAAGTAACGAGCCAGAAAAATCTTTTTCTGTCTCTCCCTTCATTCACACTTTACAGAACTCAAAATCAGTGTATAATGTAGTGCGGGAAGGGAGAGAGGAGCGTGATGGAATGGCAGGTTTGGAGAATCCTGTAGAGGAATTGATCGTAGAAAACAAGCAGATGTCGGAAGCATTTTGTAATAGTCTGTTTTTAGCGTTATCGGGAGGATTTCAGGATGCCTATACCTACAATTCAAGAGGCAAGGTGTTTTCAAACGCACAGACTGGAAACGTGGTACTGATGAGCCAGCATTTTATGGAGGGACGCTGGCAGGAAGGAATACGTTATCTGCTGCCGCTGTTGGCATTTGCGGTGGGAGTGTTTATTGCAGAGAGGATACAGTATCGGCACCGATATGCAAAACGTCTGCATTGGAGACAGGGCATTTTGTTAGCGGAGATCGCCATTTTGTTTATTGTAGGTTTTATGCCTGAAAAATGGAATCTTCCGGCAACGATCATGGTATCTTTTGCATGTGCTATGCAGGTACAGACCTTCCGGAAAGTCGGAGGTTATTCCTATGCAAGTACCATGTGTATCGGAAATTTAAGG
>OLRQ01001384.1_pt1 | contig 18809 bp, 15 predicted proteins | sample 1671971 | NCBI WGS metagenome assembly OLRQ01 (sample SAMEA3136631, study PRJEB25190) | human gut metagenome | biome: human gut; feature: human-associated habitat; material: faeces | place: Austria | collected 2013
TGCCGTGGCCGTGGTGGCCTTGTCCGTGGCGCTGGGCACGGCCGTGGGCTGCGCGCCTAAGCAGGCGGGCGAGGGCGAAGGCCCCGCTAAGGCTCCGAAGGAAGATCCCATGGCCACCCAGCAGGTAGACTGGACCATGGATATCGATTGCAAGACCTGCCATACGACCGAGACGGAGACCTTGGCCGACGCGCAGTGTCCGCAGGCGTCCGAGCATGGCGACCTGGCCTGCAACCAATGCCATACCCTGGAAGCTCCCCTCAAGGAGGCGCACGAGGGCGTGACCTACGCCGACAAGCCCGCCTCGAAGGCCACCGTGGTGACGGTGGACGCGCTCACCTGCCAGGACCCGGCGTGCCACGGCACGATGGCCGACATGGCGGTGAAGACCGCCGACAACACGGAGTTCAAGGACGAGAAAGGCAAGGTCCAGAACCCGCACGAGTACCCGAGCAACGAGCAGCACGACGCGAATGCGCCCACCTGCACCGATTGCCACAAGATTCACAGCAAGAACCTGCAGAAGGACGCTATGATGTGGTGCGCCCAGTGCCATCACAAGGGCGTGTTCCAATGCGGGACCTGCCACGAGCTGCGCGAGCGCGAAGTGGCGTAGAGCTTTCAGCTCTGCCTTCCCCCGGGCCGCGCTACCCCGCGGCTCCGGTGAAGCGGCCGTGCCCTCTGCGGCCTTGAGGCGGTTGCAACCCTGCGGCCGCCTCCGGCTGGCTGCCTTGCGGCGGCGAGCCTCATAAGAAGACCCGGCAACCCTCCCTCCCCGCCGGGTCTTCTTCCTTTTCCGTGCCCCCTGCAGCGCCCGGCTGAGCGGCGACGCGCATCCGTGCTATCATGCATTCGACCAACGACGAGGAAAGATGGTTATGGACGCTGCGAAAATCGAAGCTGGGGTGCGGCTCATCTTGGAAGGGGTGGGCGAGGACCCCGAACGCGAGGGCCTGCGCGAGACGCCGGCGCGCGTGGCGCGCATGTACGAAGAGGTGTTCGCGGGGCTCGATCAGGACCCGGCGGAGCACTTCGCCACCACGTTCGACGAGCACCACGAGGAAATGGTGCTGGTGCGCGACATCCCGTTCTACTCCATGTGCGAGCACCACCTGGTGCCGTTCTTCGGCAGGGCGCACGTGGCCTACATCCCGGCGGCCGACGGGCGCATCTGCGGGTTGTCGAAGCTCGCGCGCCTCGTGGACGTGTTCGCGAAGCGCCCGCAGGTGCAGGAACGCCTGACCTCGCAGATCGCCGACACGCTCATCGAGCAGCTGCATCCCCAGGGGGTCATCGTGGTGCTGGAGGCCGAGCACCTGTGCATGAGCATGCGCGGTGTGAAGAAGGCCGGCGCGAAAACGACGACGAGCGCGGTCCGAGGTGCGTTCGAGCGCAGCCAGGCCACCCGCGCGGAGGCCCTGTCGCTCATCTTCGCGCGGCGGGACTAGGGTCGAAGCCGCAGTTGGCTGCGCGGCCAAACGGCCGGGTCGCCGAAATGTTTCACGTGAAACATTCGTTCGTTACCAGGCGCGAGGCCAATTCGCGCCACGAGGAAAGGAACCAACCTATGAAGTGCGTCATCTCCGTTCTGGGCAAGGACCGCAGCGGCATCGTGGCCGCCATTGCCACCGCGCTGGCCGACTGCGGCGCGAACATCGACGACATCAGCCAGACCATCTTGGACGACATCTTCTCCATGACGATGCTCACCACCCTCGACACCGAGAAGGCGGACTTCAACACCGTGCAGGAACGCCTCGCCAAGATCAGCGACGACCTGGGCATGCAGATCATCATCCAACGCGAGGACGTTTTCCAGTACATGTACAAGATCTAGGGGAAAGCCGTTCAGCACGACGTCTGCCACCGGCTGCAGGCGTCGTGCCCCCTCCCTGCCCGTCAAACCGGAGAGACAATGCGAACGCTCGGCGGGTACCGGCCTCTCGACTCCGCTTTCGAGCGAATCGCAACCCCCGCGCCTCTCCTTAACGAGCAGCAGGCGGGTATGCTCTCGACTTCTTCCTATTCCGGATACCCTCTTATCAAGTAAAACGCCCGAATTCCCTTTCCGCCACGATGCGCTACGAATCGAGGCGTCTCCTTCCGATGCCAAATATGGCGAAAATTTCGACCTAGGGCAGAGATTTGGCGCTGATCGATTCGGTGTCGCAAAGATGATGGGCAACGGCCGTGCTGTCTGCACCCGCGGCGCATCATACCCCAGATATTAGTCGAGTTTCGAGGATAAAAATCCCCCAAATTTCATAGGCATGCTGGTATGCGCCCTGTGCGCGAACGCCCTAGTATTCCAGCCACAGCGCGCTGGAACATGGTGAATCGCCTTGGCGATAACCAGTACTGAATCTTTATCGGAAAGGGAGAGACGGAGGTTCGTAATGGCACATTCCGACGAATGGAAGCATGTCAACGAAGATGGGACCACAACGGTTCGAAGCTGCACGTGGTCGCCCCCGGGCGAGCATCCCATCGGGTGGGGCGTGGAGTACACGGTGGATGCAGAAGGCAACCTGTTGAAGGTCGAAGGAGACGAGTCCCATCCTATTTACGGCGGTCGATTGAATTGCAAGATGCTCGACCTGGTGGAATACGTGAATCATCCCGACCGCCTTCTCTACCCCATGAAGCGTGCCCATGAAGACCGGGGGAAAGACAAGTGGGAACGTATCACGTGGGACGAGGCATGGGATATCATTGTGACGAACGTCACCGAGATCAAGGAAAAATGGGGTGCGCGCTCCATCGTCGTACACGGCGGCACCGGTCGCGAGGCGGTTATGTACAGCTACCCGCTCTGCTTTGCCGCCTTGCAGAGCCCGAACTACTGCAACTCGATTTCCGGCTGGGCGTGTTACGGACCTCGCTGCACGGTTGCGGATTTCATCCTCGGTGCAGGGTATCCCGAGATTGACTACGCGGGCTTTTTCCCGGATCGCTTCGACAACCCCGAGTACGTGCAAGCCGAGTATGTGATCTGCTGGGGCAAGGCGCCGCTTGCTTCGGATCCCGATGGGCTTCACGGACATGCCCTCATCGACATGATGAAGCGGGGAACCAAGATCATCTGCATCGACCCCCGTATTACCTGGCTTGGGTGCCGCGAGGGCAACTGGACCATCCAGCTGAAGCCCGGCACCGATGCCTGCTTGGCCCTCGGCCTGCTCAACGTCATCATCTCGGAGGAGCTTTACGACCACGACTTCGTGGAGAACTGGTGCTTCGGTTTCGACGAGCTCAAAGAGCGCGCTGCGGAATATCCGGTGGAATACGTTTCCGAAGTCACCTGGGTCCCCGAAGAGCAGATTGTCGAGCTCGGCCGCTACATCGGCACGCACCATCCTGGAAGCATCGCCTGGGGTCTTGCGGTCGACCAGCAGACGAACGGCATCCAGGCGGCGCAGGCCATCCTGTCCATTGCGGCCATTACCGGCAACCTGGACGTTCCAGGTGGTGTGACCGTGGGAGCGCCGAACTCGTTCTTGGGCAAGTGGCGCATGGACGCCCGTCAGGAAGTCGATCCGGACGATTGGGCGCAGCGCTTGGGCGCCGAGGAGTACCCTGCGCTCGCCTATGCGCATGCGACGACGCATCCTGATCTGACTTGCGAGGTGTTCGAGACAGGAGAGCCGTACGAGATTCACATGAGCTGGTTCAACTCCACGAACCTCATCTCTCCCTCGAACAGCGTGCAGCCGAAGCGTTGGTACGAGGCGTTGAAGCGTACCGACTTCGCCGTGGCAACCGACTGCTTCATGAACCCGACCATCATGGCCTATGCCGACATCGTGCTGCCCTTGGCCACTACGAACGAGCATGACGGAATCGTCATCCCCCACTTCGGCCGAAACTCCATTTTCTTGGGGGCTATGAACAAGGCCAGCCAGCGCGGCGAGTGCAAGTCCGACCTGGAAATCTTGCTCGAGCTGGGCAAGCGACTCAACCCGAAGGCATGGCCGTACAAGGACCCGGTCGATTTCTTCGACCAGCAGCTGGAGGAATCCTACGGCTTCAAATTCGAGGACCTGCGCAAGATGGGCTGCTATCAGCCGGGTTATACGTACAAGAAGTATGAGAAGGCCCTGCTGCGCCCCGATGGCGAACCGGGATTCAATACCGTCACCGGCAAGGTCGAACTGTACTCCACGGTGTACGAGGCGTGGGGAGAGGATCCGCTGCCGTATTACGAGGAGCCGAAATGGTCCCAGGTAAGCCATCCCGAGCTCAAGACGCAGTTCCCGCTTATCATGACCACCGGCGCGCGCGATTACGCCTCGTTCCATTCAGAGCATCGCGGGCTTCCCACTATGCGCGAGGTTACCCCGTGGCCTGTCATCGAGATCCATCCCGAGACGGCCGAAGCCCATGGCATCCTCGAGGGCGACTGGGTCGAGGTGTACAACCAGTTCGGCTCCGCTCGCGAAAAAGCCCATATCACCGACGTCGTCGAGCCGCGTGTGGTCCATGCGCGCCACGGCTGGTGGTATCCCGAGCAGAATGCCGAGGAACCGAACCTGTATGGGGTGTGGAAATCGAACATCAACAGCCTGATCCCCCTCAAGTGCGTGGGCAAGCTGGGCTTCTGTGCTCCCTACAAGGGCGTCATGTGCAACATCCGTCGCGTGGAAGGACTCGACGGGGATATTCCCGAAAGCGTTGCGGCGTTCGACCGCATCGGCGACACGGCCCTCGGTAACGAGAATTAGGGAGGAAGGTGATAGCTATGTCCAAGGATTTTGCTCTGCTCATCGATTACAAGTATTGCTCGGGCTGCCATGCCTGCGAGATAGCCTGTAAGAACGAACTAGGCCTCGGCCTCGGGCAACATGGCATCAAACTGCTTGAGATGGCGCCTCAGAAGTTCGGCGAGGGCCAGGTCGACGCATGGGACTGGAACTATATCGCCGTTCCCACCGGGCTGTGCAACCGCTGCGAGACCCGCGTTGCCAAGGGGGAGAAGCCGGCTTGCGTGAAGCATTGCCAGGCGTTCTGCCTCGAGTCGGGAACCCTTGAGGAGATGAAGGGGCGTGCCGCCGAGCTCGACCACAAGGTGGCGGTGTTCCTTCCCTGAGATCGGAGTTATGCATTACGGCTTGGGCTGGCATGTGCACGCGGCGTGCTAGCCCGAGTAATCCATTAATGGCTGCCGGTAAGGAGGATTCATGACTATCGACGAGTTGCTCGAGCTTTCAGATGCCGAGCAGAAGGAATTTTTGAACGCATGCCTTTCCGAAGGGAAGACCCCGGAGGAGATTTACGAGGCGCTTGGTTCCGACAAGCGCGAGATGGCGCTTTTGGGCTACTTCTACGTTAAGGGCGAGTTCATGATAAAGCCCACCCGTGGATACGCCAGGACGAAACCGACCGACTTGGGTTAGCTGCTCGACGGATAGAGGGGCTGGTGCGATCGCGCCGCCCCATAGGAGGTTGCCATGTGCTTTAGGCCAAGCGATGCTTCTGCAACTGGACCCGCCGCATGCCCGAGCTGCGGGAAGAAGCTGCAGCCGATAGGGGGCGTCCCTTTGAAGAAGTGCCCTTTTTGTCACATTGACCTAACGGGTCCTGACGTGGAGGCGCCCGGTGCGCCCCGCAGCCCGGCAAGCCCTCCTGCGCCCAAGGCGCCAGGGGCGCCCAAAGCGGGTTAGCGCCGAGAGGGGCAAGGACCATGTGCGGGTACGATTGCACGGGATGCGGTGCCTGCTACGACAAGGAGAAGAGCCTTGGCAAGCATGCGCGCGTCATCCCGCGGGGCCGCTGTGCCGCTTGCGGCAAGCAGAACGCGCCCAGTGCGTCCGTGTGCACCGGTTGCGGTTCGAAACTTGATCCGTATCGGACGCAGCGGTCCCAACGCCCGTTGTCGTGAACAATGCATTGGGTTTTTCGAAATACACAAGCATCAAGAAAGGGGGATTGATGGAAACTGCAATTGACCAGCGGGGTAAGGCCTCGGAGAAGGAACCGGTTCCCAAAGGCGCATGGCTGGTGCTGTTCGGCGTTTGGCTCGTTACCTGTGCGGCGCCGATGAACATGTTCAAGCCTACGACGATTTCTCCCGAGATCATGGCTGCGCTGAGCATACCGCCCACCTCGTATGGGTGGATCATGTCCGTGTTCTCCATCATGGGACTGATATTGGCGATGCCCGCGAGCGGTATCGTCTACCGACTGGGTATCAAGAAAACGTTTCTGGTATCTATCGGCAGTATGACTCTGGGCACGCTTTTAGGCGCCCTTGCAAACGACTACATCCTGCTGTTGGTGTCGCGTGTCATCGAGGGCACGGGCATGGGCTTCATGGCGGTAGCGACGCCTACCGCCATATCCCTCTGGTTCCCACCAAGTCGCCGGGCATTGCCGCTCGGAATCTACCAAACATGGCTTCCGGTCGGGTCGTTGCTCACGATGAATCTGGCTCCGATTCTCACGGCTTCGTTCGGTTGGCATGCCATCTGGTGGTTCTGCCTCGGTTTCTGCATTTGCGCCTGTGTGGTGTTCCTGGCTACGTGGAAAGAGCCTCCCGCGGGAGCATTCGCGGAAGAGGCCGCTCCTGCCGGCGAATCGGGCAAGCTGCCTCTTTCCCAGGTACTGCGAAACCCGTCCGTCTGGGTTCTGTGCCTCGTGTTCCTGGTGTTCGCCTTCACCTGTGCGGGAACCACGCCATCGTTCTGGCCGCTCTACATGCGCACTGAAGTGGGGCTCGATCCTTCTACGGCCGCGTTCATCGCGAGCCTGTGTACCATCCTCGGCCTTGCCGGTGCGCCTTTGGGCGGCTGGCTGGCAGATAGGATCGGGCGTTTGAAAGTGGTCATGATGATCGGCTGGGCGGCTGTGGTGTTCTACTTCTGCTTTGCCTTCAGCGCAACGAGTATCCCGTTCCTCTTCGTGTTGGCGGTTGTCAACGGCTTGCTGCAGGGATGGATACCGGTTGCGACAACGGCAAGCGTGCTCAAGGTTGTCGGTGACAAGTCGCTCGTTCCCTTCAGCATGGGGCTTTTGAACGTGTTCAGAAATGGGGGCAACATACTGGGAGGCATGGCGCTGGCTTATGTGATCGATCCGTTCGGTTGGGCGATGGGCTCGTGGATGCTCTGCCTGCCGCCGATCTTCGTCGCGATCGTGCTCGTGATGGTCGTTACGAGGAAAGTGCTCAAATAGGGGTATGCTCTTTCCGCCGGGGGCTTCCTGCTCCCGGCGGTGCTCCGACTTCTCTTGAATGATGATAGCGGGGGATATCATGTTGAAGAATTCATCGGTTAGGGCAAGGGCGCTGTGTTGTATTGCCGCCGTCCTTGTCGTGGTGGTTTTCGCGTTTCTTCCTTCTGATGGGGAGCTTTCGTTCTCGGCGAAAATGAGCTTGGGGCTTCTGCTTGCCGGCGTGGTGCTTTGGGTTGGGGAACCGGTGCCTTTTGCCATCTCCGGGCTTGCCATAATGATAGGCATTCCGGTATTTGGCATTCTGCCCTGGCAGCCGGGTGACGGGCCCACGGTTTGGGTTGAGTTTATAAGCAGCGTGATCTTCTTCATCCTCGCCTCCTTCGGCTTGTCGGCGGCGCTCTTGAAAACGAAGGTGCCGATGAAGATCGTCTATGCCCTTCTCAAGCTCTCAAAGGGCAGGACGGAGGGCGTCCTGCTCGCCTTCATGGCATCGACGGCCTGCGTTTCGCTTTTCGTTTCCGATATTCCCTGCTGTGCGCTTTTCGCCGGTATCGCCATGAGCACGATTTTGACATTCGAGGAAGCCGAGCCGGGCACGTCTAAGCTCGGCCGAGCCTTGATGATTGCCATTCCCTACGCTGCTGCGATTGGCGGTCAAGCCTTCCCGTCGGGGAGCAGCATGAACATCATGGCCATCGGTCTGCTGGAATCGTTGACAGGTGTTCATATCTCCTTCCTGCAATGGGCGGCCATCTGCGCACCGATTGCGGTGATTCTGCTAGGCGCTGCCTGGCTCTCGATCTGCCTGGTGCACAAACCAGAGGCGATATCGCAGAAGACCATCGATCGCGTTGCCGAGATAGCGACGAGTGAAGAGAGGCTTGATTCGCTGGACCGTAAGGTTCTCTTCGTCATCGGCATCACCTTTGCCCTGTGGATATCCAGCAACTGGACGGGATGGGATGCCACCGGTATAGCCGTGTTCGGGTTGGTGCTGCTGTTCCTGCCTGGTATCGACGTGCTCGATATCGATGAGTATGTTGCCAGCGTTTCATGGAACATGCTTATCTTGGTGGGATCCGTGCAGGCTTTGGCTGGCGGAATGAAGGAACAGGGAGCTGCCAGCTGGTTGCTCGGCTCGACCGTTGGAAAGATCGGCCTGGGGGCGGCTCCGCTCGTTTGCGCATCGTCTGTCATGATCCCCCTCATGCGCCTGTTCATTCCCGTCGGTCCCGCGCTTATAGCTATCGCGCTTCCTCCGCTTTGCCTGCTGGGGGCCGAAGCGGGCATTTCACCGGTGTTCTTCACGATTGTCTGCGCGATAAGCGCCAGCACCTCGCTCATGAACGGCCTCGACAGCATCAGCATGATCGCTTACCGCTATGATTACTGGAACCTGGTCGACTATCTTAAGTCCGGCTTGCTGCCGACGGCGGTGCTCATGGCTTGTCATGCGCTCATGCTCCTGCCCCTTATCCACGCCGTGGGTCTTTAAGCTCCTGAGTTTTGCCGCTTCCTTTAGCCGGGAGGATTGCCGTCGATGGGGAAGCCGTCGACGACGTCCATGAGCTCTTGCTGGGTATGCACGTTGAGCTTCGCGTAAATGTTGCGCATGTGGGTGCGAACGGTTCCTTCGGCAATGGAGAGCGCCTCTTGGATATACATGGCGTTGCGTCCCTTGGCAAGAAGGAACAGTATCTGGGACTCCCGCTGCGAAAGCAGGTGGAAGTCGGCCGTATGCTGGCAGCGCTGCTTGAAGGTTCCGCCGCCCGAGTTCGACTTGCGCGCTTCTCCGTCATTCCCATCGTCGGCGAAGTCGGCAACGACGATTCTCCTCATCTGCTTTTCGCTCACGATGCAGAGGATGCCGCACGCAAGCACGACCGGACTGCAGAGAAGGAGGGCGGCTGGGGGAACGAGCGGCGCGCATGCGGCAATGCACAGGGCGGAGACGGCGATGCCGATGGCGAACGTTCCCATGAACGACCCGTAGGACAAGGGGGCTGAAATGCGAAACCTCATGATGAGGCTTGCGGGATAGAGCCAGAGAATCGAACCGAGCAAAAGGAGGATGACAAGGGCCGACGCATGCAGCTCGTCGACGTTTCCCGCGACGGCGATGGCGCACGAGAAGAGCATGAGCGCGAGGACGATGAAAAGAGACTCTTTCAGAACGTTCTTCGATTCCACGACGCGTGAGGCCCTGAAGCAGATGAACATGAAAATGAACGAGGAGCCAATCGCGAAGAGCAGCTCCCATGCAAGGCGGCTGGCGGGTGCTCCGAGGAAGATCGCGCTGCACTCGTATGCCAGCAATCCGCAGGTTATGCCGAAAAGAGAAGCGCTTCTTCCGATAAGGAGCAGAAACCGCGCCTTGCTGATATGGAGGTTGTCGAACGTCTCAACCCAACGCGTTCCCTCCTTGGGCTCGACCTTGCCGTCGGCCGAGACGATGAACTCCTGGGGCTTCAAATAGCTGATGTTGTCATGCTGGGCCTTGTAAATGAACATGATCGCCCCGAAGGGGGCGAGGGCGAGCAAGACGGTCTTGACGGTTGTGTCCGCGTAGTACACCAGCACCAAGAGAACCACCAGCGCCGAGGCGAACGACAGCAAGGTGATAAGCGAGAGCCGGTTGGGCTCCCTTCTTCGGGAAGCATCTCCCAGCAATATGGTCTCGAAGGAGAGGAAGAACGCGGCCAACAGCGCACCCACAACGGAGAGCACCAAGGTAGCGGCCGAGCATTCAGCCGGGAGCCCGCTTAGGATAAGCGACCCGAGGAGGCCGCAGGTTGCAACGATGAGATGAAACACACGGTAGCGCATCTTCCTTGTAAGCTTGTCTCGAAAAATGCTGATAAACAAGCTCATGGCTATATAAGAAACGGCAAACGTTGCGGCGAACGCGATGTAATTGAGCGAGGGTTTTTCCAGCAGATTGAGATTGATCCCAAGAATGGCTAGACCGATCCAAATGGCATGCACGAAGATGCCGCAGTAGAGAGGGGCCTCAAGGTTCACTACTTCTCCAAGCGACGCAAGAGAGCGTTGGTCGCTGCCACCCCTGTTCGGCATACCGTGTGCCAGCCTTCCTTTTGCCTCGATCGCCTAAAGGGGATTATACCGATATAGCCGAATTATCGGAAGCGCGGCGCGCTGTTTCCGCAACCAGGTTTCCTGTTTGCTTCGGAGGTTTTTACCCGTTGCCGGTTCGTGGGGAATAGGACGCATCGTTTTCCGTATACTGGAACCTATGACATCAGGGAACGACAAGATCGAGCGCGACGGGCTGGGGCCGGCTTGCCTTTCGGGCGATCCGGCTTGCTCTCCTACGGAGCGCATCTTGGAGCCGGAGGTGCGGCACCATCATCGGCGTAGGCGCAAGCTCCTGGAGTTCACGCACTCGTCCACCCGGGCGACCATGCTCATGCTCGCGGCGGCCGTGGCGGCGCTCGTCATCGAGAACACGCCGGTGCTGCCGTACTTCGCGGAGTTCTGGCACACGTTCGAGCTGGGATTCTCGCTGGGATCGTTTGCGCCGCACCTCACGTTCGAGCACTTCATCAACGACTTCCTCATGGCCATCTTCTTCCTATTGGTGGGCCTGGAGATAAAGTTCGAGCTCACGGCGGGCGAGCTGCGCAACCCGCGCAAGGCCCTGCTGCCCATCTTGGGCGCGGCCGGCGGGGCCGTGGTGCCGGCCATCGTATACCTGGCGGTGAACACGGGAAGCGGCTTCGAGCAGGGCTGGGGCGTTCCCATGGCGAACGACATCGCGTTCTGCCTGGGTATCTTGGCGCTGCTGGGCAGCCGCATACCGGCGGGGCTGCGCTCGTTCTTGTCCACGCTCACCATAGCCGACGACATGATCGCCATTCTGGTGATCGCGGTGTTTTACACGGCCGACCTCGATATCGCCTGGCTGGCAGGCGGCTTGGCGCTGTTCGTCGGTGCGCTGGTCGTCAACCGGCTGCACGTGTACGCCCTGTGGCCGTACGTGCTCATCGGCCTGGCCATGTGGGTGTGCTTCCTGCTGTCGGGCGTGCACGCCACCATCGCGGGCGTGCTGCTGGCGCTGGCGATTCCCGCGCAGTCGCAGGTGAAGCTGGAGCGGGCGCCGGGCTGGTTCGCCGCGCGGGCGCGCAAGGCCGATGAGCGCTATGACCCCGGCGAGCCCGATATCGTGCAGAAGGAGTACCTGGGCGAACTCGACGAGATCGGCCGCGTGTCGCGCATGGCCATTCCGCCCATCACGCGCCTTGACTACCGCCTGCACATCCCCGTGTACTTCTTCATCCTGCCGCTGTTCGCATTCTCGAACGCCAGCGTGGTCCTCGTGGGCATGGACCCGCTCGCCGTCATCGCGAACCCTGTGACCATCGGCGTGTTCTGCGGCCTCTTGCTCGGCAAGCCGCTCGGCATCTTCCTGGCCACATGGCTCACGGTCAAGTCGCGCCTGAGCGACTTGCCCGCCGGTGTGAACTGGGGCCACATCGCGGGCGTGTCCGTGCTGGGCGGCGTGGGCTTCACCATGGCCATCTTCGTGACGAACCTGGCTTTCGTCGACGCGAGCACCATCGCCATGGCGAAGGCGGCCATCCTGGCGGCCTCCCTCGTGGCCGGCATAGCCGGCTTCCTCGTGCTGCGCCACGTGACCGATGCGGAGGACGAGGGGGAAATGGCCGAAGACGACGCGCGCCCTTCCCAGCTCGAGCGCGCGTAGCAGCGAACGAGGCCCCTCCGGCGAACCGAAGGGGCCTCGTCAGGCGCAGCCGGCTATCGGCCCTTACGCCTCGTACACCACCTTGCCGCCGAGGACGGTCGTCGTGACCTTGGCGTCGCGGATGTCCGTGGGGTCGCTCGAAGCGAAGCAGTCGCGATCGAGGATGGCGAAGTCGGCCAAATTGCCCACCTCGACCGAGCCCATCTTGTCGTCGTCATGGCTGAAGAACGCGGAGTTCTTCGTCCACATGATGAGGGCCTGGATGGGCGTGACCTTCGACTCGTCGCCCTTGGAGAGCGTCTTGCCCGTGGTCTCGTCCAGGCGCGTGACGGCGTAGTACATGCCAAGCATCGGGTCGCAGGAGACAACCGGCGAGTCGGAGCTGCCGCCGGCGATGATGCCGTTCTTGAACATGAGCCCCGGCGACTGGAAGCGCTCGACCTGCTCGGGCCAGAACAGCGGCTCCTCGCCCATCTGGGACACGAGCGTGGGCTGCAGGCACACGCCCACGCCGAGCTCCTGCATGATGGGCCACTGGTCCTCGTAGGGCAGCTGGTAGTGGATCAGGTAATGGCGCAGTTCCTTCACGGGGCGGATCTTGTTGGCCTCTTGGAACGCGTGCAGCGCGCGGTCCTCGCTCATGTCGCCGATGGTATGGATGCCGAACTGCCAGCCGAACTCGGTGGCCTTGCACACCAGGGCGTCGATCTCCTCCTGCGTGTAGATGGTGTCACCGTAGAAGCCGGGGCGCTGACGGTACTCGCGGCGCTTCATGGCGGCCGTGAAGGCGGCGGTGATGCCGTCGAGCGTGACCTTGCAGCCGTTGAGCTTCAGCATGTCGTCGCCGAAGCCGGTGACGCAGCCCATCTCCTCGATGCGGCGCAGGTTCTCCTCGAAGGAGCCGAACTGCGGGTCCAGGTAGAACATGAGGTTCGCGCGATAGGTGAGCTTGCCCTGCTTCTTCGCATCGTTGTAGATGTGCAGCTGCTTGAAGTTCAGGTTCGCATCGATGGCGCTGGTGATGCCGAAGGAGTTGAGGCGCTGGCCGATGAGCTCAAGGCTCTCGACGTGCTGTTCGTCGGTCAGCGGGGGCTTCGTCTTCAGCATGGGCTGGAGCGCGCCGTTCTCGTACAGCATGCCGTTGAGCTCGCCGTCGTCGTAGTGGCCGATCTCGGCGCCCTCGGGCTGCGGCGTGTCCTTCGTGTAGCCGCATGCCTCGAGCGCAAGCGAGTTCGCAGCGATGGTGTGCACGGACATGTGCAGCAGGATAACCGGGTTGTTCGGGGCGATCTCGTCGAGGTCGCGGCGGGTAATGAGCTCCTGGCTGTCCTCCCAGATGAGCTCGTTCCAGCCGTCGCCCTCGATCCACTCGCCGTCGGGGGTGTTCGCGGCCTTCTCGGCCACGGCGTCGAGGATGGCCTGGCGGCTGGTCACGCCGTTGAAGTCGAGGTTGAGCATCTGCTCGCCGGTCCACTTGCAGTGCATGTGGCATTCGACGAAGCCGGGCGTGAGGATCTTGCCGGAGGCGTCGATGACCTCGGTGTGCTCGCCGATGAACTGCTGGACGTCGGCGGCCGTGCCCACGGCGATGACCTTGCCGTCCTTGGCGGCCACGCCGCCGTCTTCGATGATCGGGAAGTCGGTCTTGCCTTCTTTGACCTCATCGCACGTGATGGCGACGGTGTAGATCTTCGGATGCTGGATGACCAGGTCTGCCTCGGGATACCAAGTGCTCATAACAGGTTCTCCTTTTCCTTCGATACTATCGCGGAAAAGCGGAAGAGCGCCTTACCGGCTCGCGGCAGTTCGGCCGCACCGGTCGGCGTTATCGTGAAACCATGAATCATCCCCGCTGCACAGCATAGAGTAAAACTCGTCCTTCCTGCCACCGGCCGTAAGGACGATATCGCGGATATGATCGTACTTTCGGCCGATTCCCCTCCAGCGGGGGCGTGGGGTAGGATGGGCCGCAACGTAATCCTTCCTCGGAAAAATCCATAACGTGCTGCAAAGGGCGACAAGGGCGGCCATCTGCCTGTTCGCCAGGGGTTTTGTAGCTATACCAATCGGAAACGAGAGAAGGTGTCATCGTGGAGAACACGATCATCGACGACGATGCGACCATCGTCGCAGACGCACCCGCATCATCGAAAGCACCCGCGACGGCCGTGTCCCGCAAGGAGATCCTGCCGGCGTTCTGCATCACCGTCGTAGCTGCCGTCGCGCTGTATGCGCTCATGAGCTACCTGCAGCCCATGCTCATGAACAACAACTTCATCTACGACTTCGGCACTATGATGACCGGCTGCATCGAGGGCTCGCCCCTCTACCGCGTGGCCTGGTTCTTCGCCGACCTGACCGAGGGCTCGTTCATCGCGGCGCTCCCGGCCTCCATCGGCATGATCATCATGGGCTTCGTGGCCGCCGCGCTCGAGCGCAAGAAGTCGGCCCACGCCGGTACCGGCGTGGCTGGCAACGGCCACATCTTCACCACCATGTTCGTGACGACCTGCCTGTCGCTCATCCTGGGCCAGCTGCTCTACGGCGGCCTGTTCGCCAGCGGCTGGATTCCCACGTTCGCCACCGTGCTCACCGTGCAGGTGTTCGTGATCTTCTACGGGTCCGACCTGAAGAAGGTGTCAACGTCGCTCATCCTGGGCACCATCGTCACCTGCCCGGTGTGCTACGCCCTGCTCTACGGCATCGTGTCCCCGCTGGGGCTGCCGCTGTTCATCGCCGTGTCCGCCGGCGTGGCCGTGGTGGTGCCGGTGTGCTCGCTTATCTTCCGCCTCATGCCGTGGATGACCATCCCGGCGCCGGCGGAGGGCGCGAACCCCACCGACCAGAACAAGAGCAAGTTCTTCGTGCACCAGATCTTCGGCGACATCGGCCAGCTCACCATCTGGGGCAGCTCGTGGGCCACGATCGGCATGTACGTGGGCGGCATCATCTCGTGGGTCATGAACCCGCTGCATCCTGCGTACGGCTCCGGCAACTTCCCGCTGCTCATCATGGTGCAGGTGGTCACGGGCGCCCTGGCCATCCTCATCTGGTACCCGAAGTGGAAGAAGACGGGCATGGCCTTCACGTTCGCGGGCATCGTGTTCGCGTCCGCCGTCGTGAGCACCTATCCGCCCAGCTGGTTCATCGTCATCCCCACCATCCTCATCGGCGCCGTGGTGTTCGCTCCGCTGGTTGAGTGGGTGCTGAAGGTGTTCCGCTTCAAGGGAACCTACCATCCCATCTGCCTGATCCAAGTGGCCATCTTCACGGTGTGCACCGTGTGGTCGTTCGCCGTCATGTACCTGATCATGCCGATGCTGGCTTAACTACCCGGTCGCAGCGCGCACCGACAGGCGCGCTCGACATCTTATTCCTCGAGCCCCCTGCCGCATTCAGTCCCCGCGGCGGGGGGCTTTTGCTTTGCACGGTTGAGGCGCAGGGGGGGGGTGGGCGTCCGCTTGGTTCGGCGCCGTGCAGTGGGCTCAGCGCGCCGCCTCGTGCAGCAGGGCGACGAGCGCCGTGCGGTTGGGCACGTGGGCTTTGGCGAAGATGTTCTGGATGTGGGATTTGACGGTGGAGAGGCTGATGCACAGCCGGAGGGCGATCTGGTCGTTCGTGAAGCCCTCGGCAATGAGCATTGCAACGTCGCGCTCTCGCGACGTGAGGGCGGAGAGCAGCGCGTGCTGCGAAAAGGCGGGTTGGCTCGCGTCGGGCTCCCCGTGGCCTTGCAGGGGGGTGACGCGGACGGTGAATGCGCAGGCGTCATGAGGGTCGTCCTCAACCTGCATGCGGAAGCAGAGTCCTTGGGCGTTCGTGAAATCCAGGTAGCGCTCGGAGCCGTGGGCGGGTGTTCGGGTGCTCATGGCGAACGACGCCTCCCTTCATTTTGACGCTCCCCTTCCGGGAGCGACCCGGAAGGGGAGCAGGGGGTGATACTTGGTTTCCGCTTTCTCGCGAAACTTCAGTAGTTTGTCGCGCTCGTGCCCGTCCCCCTGTTTCACCTCCTTGCGGTATTCCTTCCTCGGAAATGCCGGGCAAGGCGCACGTGCTGGATAAAATAATGCGGTTTCGGCTTGGCCGGCGCCATCCTCCGCCAGAGGTGGTTTACGCTTCCCGAGCATCTCACCCCATAAGTATTAGATGCTTTTCCAGCGGGTTTAGGTATACTCGCCAGTGGCGTGAGCGGGGGCTATACAGCCTGTTTGACGTGGGGCTGTGCGTTTGCTCGCGAAGTCGATGGATATCGGGGGGATCCATATGGAGGCCGATGGCACTCGCTTTGGCGGCATGCGTAAAGTTGTCCACGATGTGCGGGAGCAACCGACGCTTTTCGTTGGCTTCACCGCCTACAAGACGTTCGCCGTCCTGCTGTTCCTGGACGGTTTCTTCTTTCCCGGCACGTTCCGGGTGGTCGGCTTCGAGTTCTCCACCATCGTGCCGTTTCTGTTCATCTGCGCGGGCGTGTGCCTGTTCTTCGCATTCCGCTTCAGGAAGATCAAGGTATTCGACAAGGACGCGTACCTTTGGTTTCTTGTGGTCAGCATGGTGCTGGGTGTGTTCTTTCTCTTCATGGAAACCCATGCGGGGATTGCGGACGACGCGTTCCGTTTCGCGACGCTGGTGTTGGGCATGGTGCTGCTGGCCGTGGGAACCATGGGCATCCATATAGAGCTGGGGCGCATCTTCGGCATGCTGGGAATGACGCCCACGTTGACGTTCGGCATTGCCTCGGCGCTTGCCACGGGGGTGCTGTCGCTGGGTATCACGCTGCTCGACCCGCTTTTGCGGTGGGTCGTGGCCTTCGTGCTGCCAGCTTTCATCGTGCTTTTGTTCTACTGCGCGAAGGGCAGGGTGTTCCCCGATCAGAAGGTGCTCTACCGCGAATCTGCGAACGACCTGTTCATTCCCTATCGCTTCATGGCCACCTCCGTCACGCAGGGCTTGGCGCTGGGTATACCGCTGGGCTTCTTGAGCTTCTCGGGCTTTCTCTCCCAGATGCTCGATTCGGTCGGGTACTTCTTCGCGGCAGCGCTCGCCTTGCTGGCGGTGCTGGTGCTGCAGATGGACTTCAACCGCTCAATCTACCAAATAGGGTTTCCGCTTGCGGGGGCAGGTTTGCTGGCGGTGGGCATGCTGGGCCCGTCGTCGGTAATGGCGGGCGTGCTGCAGGTGACGGGATTCCTGTACCTTGACCTGGTGCTGTGGGGTTTGGGATCGTACCTTATCAAGAACTGCGACCAGCCGGCTACCTGGGTTGCCTCTTGCCCCAGCACGGCGCTCATGTTGGGGCGCGCGCTGGGCATCGTGGTGGGCAGCGTGGCCCTGCAGGTGCTGGCGGATTCCGCGCAGATCGTCGTGTTCTTCTGCACGCTGGCTTTTTTGGTGCTGATGACGGCGCTGCTGCTCACCAACAACGCGAATATGCGCACGGGCTGGGGGTTCGTGCGTCCCGGAGATCCCGATGAGGCCACGGACAGCTATCGCACCTGCGAGGTGGTGGCGCAGGACTTCGGGCTGACGCAGCGCGAATTGGAGATCATGTACAGCCTGATAGAGGGAAAGTCGCGCAAGGAGATAGCCGAGGACCTGTACATCACCTCGAACACCATCAAAACGCACCTGCACAACCTGTACGGCAAGCTCGACATCCACTCCGAGAGCGACTTGAAGGCGTTTGTGGCGAAACGCGAGCGGATGTTCTCCACCGAAGAGGATGCCGTGCCCCCGCCGCCCGAGCAGGTATGAGGGCGGGTGCGGCAACGCTCGACAGGTGGACGTCCTACGCCTTGGCAGTGAGGCCGGCGGGCTCGGGCAGCTCGGCCGTGCAGTGGGGGCAGCGCGTGGCTCCCTCGGCCACCTCCTCGAGGCAGTACGGGCAGTGCGGGGCCTCCTTTTCCTGCGCCTGCTTGCCGTGCTTCGCCAGCGAGCGGGCCTTGTTCAGGGCCTTCACCATAAGGAACACCACGAACGCGATGATGACGAACTGGATGACGGCGTTGATGAAGCTTCCGTAGGCGATGGCGGAATCGCCCGCCCCCAGCGGCAGGTACAGCTTCATGTCCGAGAAGTCCACGCCGCCGGTGAACGCGCCCACGATCGGCATGATGAGGTCGCTCACGGCCGAGTTGACGATGGCGGTGAACGCCGCGCCGATGACCACGGCCACGGCCAGGTCCATCACGTTGCCCTGGTTGATGAAATCCTTGAATTCCTGTAAAAACTTCTTCATGGAGGCCCTTTCGTCGATCGTGACGCTTCGTCTTCGGAGGTTCGTCCCAGTATAGGATGCGGCCGGCGTGCAGGCGAGAAGTTCATGGAATCGTTGACCGGCGCACGCTGGCAACCCCTTGCGGCCGCGGTCGGGAACCCGGCGCTCGGACGGGTATACTATGGGGCTGTGCGATCTCGCGTGCTGCTGTTCCCGGACGATCGGAGTACCTCGTGAACAAAGTGAAGACCACGGTTAAGACGATGCTCGGCTTCGAGCAGGTGCGGTAAGGAGCGTCATGACCAAGATCCATTCGCATACCCTCCCGATCGGGGCCGATATCGTCGACGCGTTCTGCCTGATGCAGAAAGGGTTCACCGACCAGTTCGTATACTACGACAAGCAGCGGGCGTGCCGTTATATGGGGCTCGGGCGCTGCATCGCGCTGCCGACGCTCGACGAGGCCGAGAGCGAGCTGGAGGGGCCGGTGGAACAGCCGCCCGTGTACTTCTCGTTCAACCGCTTCGATGCGGAGAATCCGGCTCCTGCCGACGAGCTGTTCGAGGCGTTCCCCCGGCTGAAGTTCATGCTGCCCGAGATCGTGCTCATCGAGAACGAACGGGGCACGCTGCTGCAGGTGAACTCGCTCGGCCCGGTGTACCCCGGGCGTATCGAGCGCTTCGCACGCCAGGCGCTCGCCGCGCC
>OLRQ01001385.1_pt1 | contig 18788 bp, 14 predicted proteins | sample 1671971 | NCBI WGS metagenome assembly OLRQ01 (sample SAMEA3136631, study PRJEB25190) | human gut metagenome | biome: human gut; feature: human-associated habitat; material: faeces | place: Austria | collected 2013
TGCTCCGCAAGTTCAAAGCGGTGTTCAAAAACGAGGAGCTTCGCCTGTATTTCGGCATCGCCGCAGGCTCCATCGTTCTCATCACCATCAATATCAGCCGCATGTACAATACGGTCTACGAGTCCGTGCACCACGCGGCGTTTCAGGTCGTCAGCATCATGACCACAACGGGCTACGGCACGGTCGATTTCGAGCAGTGGCCGGCGTTTTCCAAAGCAATCCTGCTTTCGCTCATGTTTATCGGTGCCAGCTGGGCGCGGCTCAGCAGCACGCAGCCCGCGTTCATGGTCTCGGAAGCCAGCAAATACTCTGCCTGCGGCGAAAGCGTTTCCGGCAGAAGGGCATCCACGATGGCGATGACGTTACCAAGCTGATACCACCGGTCCAGCGGGTCGTCCCGCAGGATATCGAAAAACTCGTCCACGTCAAAGATGCCGCTGGGCTCCACCACCACCCGGTCAAAGCCGCGCATAGCCATGGCGATGAGTTTGGTGCGCATCCGGCGCTGGTGGGTGTCGCAGTCGCAGCCGCCGCTGATGGTCTCCACATCGCAGCCGGGGCCCAGCACCTCCTGCACCAGCATGGCGTCCACATTTACCGCGCCAAAGTCGTTTTCCAGAATACACACCTTATGCCCCTGCTGCACCAGATACCGCACATACCGGCGCAGAAAGGTGGTCTTGCCTGCGCCCAAAAAGCCGGTGATGAGATCCACCTGAACCATATCTTTTTACCTCCGTTGCAAAAACCCTCCCAGCGCCGCAGCGCCCGGGAGGGTTTGTACTCTTAGTCTTTTTTCTGGCGCTGCAATTCCCGGATGATCGCAACTGCCTCCGGCGCGATATCCCCCGGCACAATGGCCGGGCGTGCCAGAAAATAGCCCTGCAAAAGGTCTGCGCCCAGCTCGATGACCGTGCGCAGCTCGGCGGCGGTCTCCACACCCTCGGCAACGATCTTCATGCTGCGGGGGTGGGCGTAGGCCACCACATTGCGCAGGATCTGCTGCTTGTCCGGCGAGGTGTCGATGCCCCGGATGATGGCGATATCCACCTTGATGAACCGGGGTGCAAGCTGCAATAGCGTATTCTCGTTGGAATAGCCGCTGCCGTAATCGTCCAGCGCAAACATCCCGGAAAAGCCCGGTGCATTGCGCTTTTTCTCCAGTGCTTCGTAGTCGATAGCTTCCTCTTCGGTGATCTCGACGACCATGCGGTGGCACAGCTCGTGCCAATGGTTGTTTATATATTTGCCGTCCTCATGCGACAGGCAGGTGTTGGCGATGGAGTTGACAAAGAGCATGGCATCCTCGGACACGCTGCCCGCCCGGCACAGGCTGTCGAAGGTCTCCAGCGCCTTGGTAAAGGTGATGCGCTCGATCTCGTACAGTGCTCCCTGCTCCCGCGCCAGCTTCATGATGGTGGCCGGGGAGCGCAGGGTGGGCAGGTCGGAGCGCATCAGCGCCTCGTAGGCGACCACCCTGCCGCTGCGCGCCGAGAAGATGGGCTGGTAGCAGTAGAACACCTGCGCATTGCTGAGCAGCTGCCGGAACTCCCGGCGGGTGCGCTCGGCGTAGGCTTCGCGGTTGTACACCCCGATGTCGAACTCCTCCACCCGGCCCTTATCCGCGTGCTTGACCTGATACATGGCAAAGTCGGCGTATTTTTTCAAGGTCTCCCAGTCCTGCCCATCGTCCGGGTACCACGCAATGCCGCCGGAAAGGCTGATGTGCAAAGCGTTGCCACTGGGCAGCAGCGCCACGCTCTGCTGCATGGCATTGGTCAGGCGGTCGATCTTTTCCCGCACGGCGTCCCGGCTGCGGTAGCCGTGGAACAGCACAAGGAACTCGTCGCCGGAAAGGCGGGCGCAGACAGTCCCGGCGGGGGTATTGTCCCGCAGGCACTGACCGGTGCGGCGGATGTACTGGTCGCCCCAGTCGTGGCCGTAGGTATCGTTGATGTGCTTGAGGTTATCCAGATCCATCATCATCAGCGCCGCCACGCCCATGCGCTCCGGCGCGGCGAACAGCTCCGTGCACACCCGGTTGAAGGCCTGCCGGTTGTACAGCCCGGTCAGGATATCGTGATCGCGCTCGTGCTCGATGCGCTTCCGCTCCAGCACAGCGGCGGTCACGTCCTCGGCAAGGCCGATCTTGGCGTGTCCCTCGATGGTGCTGCGCAGCATGATGTACCGCACCCCGTCCGGCTGCTGAATGGTCAGCAGCTCGTCCCCCTCGGCGGTGCGGGCGCAGGGGTTCTTTTCCCGGATGTCCTTGAGCACCTCCTCAAAGCGGCGCACGCTCAGCGGCTTGCCCTGCATCTCGGGCTTGCCCAGCAGCGGGAAGAAATTATCGGTCACGAACACGCTGCCGGTGTCGGTGCGCAGCTCGTAGCCGCCGATCTCCACACTGGCCATATCCATGATGCGCAAAAACTTGGTGGAGTTGGTCACCAGCTCCCTGTTCAGCTCGGTAATGGTCTCGGCAAAGCGGTCCACCTCCCGGATGGCCGTGCGTGACAGGTGCGGAAAGGTCTTTTTCTCCTGCGCGTCTATCACCTCGCGGTACAAATGGTTGATGGGGCGGGCAAGCCGTGCCGAGACCAGCAGACTGCCCAAAACGCTCAGCACCAGTGTGACCACTATGGTGGCCAGCAGCAACTCGCGTACCCGGTCGGAAAAAGCCAGCAGCACCGACTGTTCCATGGTACCTGCCAGGAACCACTTTTCAGCGGCAAAGGGCGCGTTGCGGTTATACACCTGCAGCGGCTCCAGCACCATGTAATAGCGCTTATCGTTCAGCTCCACCCAGTTGCCGCCGGTGCCGTTGCTGCGGCAGTTCAAAACGCCCAGCGGTGCATCTGCCGTTACCAGATCCTCGCCGGAGGTCACGGTCTTGCGCAGGGAGAGCACGCCGTCCGTCAGCGCATCATCAGTAGTGGTCACGATAAAATAGGTGCCTGCCTTGTCCTCGTCCAGCTCTGTGAAAGGCAGCTTGGTTTGCAGATAATCGGTGAGCAGCTCCACGCCCACCACGCCGTACACTGTGCCGTCCGGCAGGATCAGCGGCATCGAGTAGGCAATGGCGTGCCGGTCGTCCCCTGCCAGACAGTAGGAGTTTGTGGTCCAGCGGCCATAGTTTTCTGCCGAAAGGCTGGCACCGCTCTTATACGCAGCCTGAAAGACCGAGCGCAGGATGCCGCCCTTGGTATTGGCCTGATAAGGGAAAGCGGGCTGCCAGCCCTTATCCGTGCCGATGCCCAGCTCTTTTACCACTGTGGCGCTGGCGCGTTCCAGCAAAAGGTCGTTGTTGCGCTCCGAAGGGCGGGCATCCGGGTCCAGATCCCGCAGGTAGATGCCGGGCATTTTTTTGCCCACCTCGCAGGTGTCCAGATCATGGGTGTTCAGCATGATAAAGATGCCGGTCACCTGCTTTGTGCGCAGGGTGTCCAGAAGCTGCGGGGCAAGCGCTACCAGCAGGGCATCGCTCTGTTCGCTGCTGTTATCCAGCGTATCCAGCGAGATATCGCCGCTTTTCAGCAGCTGCTGGGTGGTGGCGGTGATCTGCTCGCTCAGCTGCTCCAGATCCTCCGCGTTCCGCAGGATCTCCTGCACATAGCTGGCGCGGTTGCGCACCCGCATGGTAAGCAGATCCTTGGCGTTTTCGTCCAGCTGTCCGGTCACGTTGACGGCAAGGATGCTGGCGACCGCCATCAGCAGCTCCACCGCCAGCACCAGCATCATGGTGGCAAAAATATTGTAGAACACGGTTCTTTCCGGTCTGTTTTTCAAGCGCTGCCGCTGGCGCTCTTTCCATGCGTCAAACATCGCCCTGCCTCCTTTCCGTCTTTTTCCGGGCGGTCAGCCCTCGTACTGCTGTAACTGTGCAAGGGTAGCCTGATACCACGCCTCAAAATAGTCGTCGGTCAAAAACTCTGCCATGGCTGCTTCCGCGCTCTGGCCTGCGGCGATGCGTTCCAGCACCGTGTCCCGGTCGGCACTGGCCTGATCGCCCATGCTGTATTCCAGCACCTTGCGGACTGCATTGCCGCCTGCAAAGGCCGTAGGGGTGTACAGCTCGTTTTTGCGCACTGTTTCCACCGCGCCGGAAAGGACCTGCTCCATGGTGTCGGTCAGTTCCAGCCCGCTTGCGCGGATAGCGTCCATGTCGTTGGCGGCGGTGGTCACCGGCAGATAGCCCGACTCCACCGCGAAAGCGATGTTATTCTGCGGCTCGGTGAACCACTTTAAAAAAGTGACTGCGCCGTTGATCTCGGCCTCGGTGCCGGTGGTGACCACCATGCCGGCACCCTGCTGCACCGCCACCTTTTCGCTCCCGGCAAACCGGGGCGCAGGCAGCACCTTCATCTCGATATCGTGGACTTGGTTATCCCCGGGCATCACCTGCTTCGGAAAGAAGGTGGCACTGGCACAGGAGCCTACACAGCCCAGCAGTGCACCGGTTTTCACGTCATCGCTGCGGAAGCGGCCATTCGCAGCAAAATACCCCTTGACGAAGGGCACATAGTAGTTATCCCACAGCTTGCGCACCACATCATGGTCAAAGTGCAGGGTCATTTTGCCATTGTGCACTTCAAAAATTTCGCAGCCCAGCTGCTTTGCGCCCACAATCATATAGTTTGCCATGGCATCCCTGCCAAACAGTGCCCTGCCGCCGGACCAGTTGTAGTACTGCTCGGCTACCGCCGTCACGCCCTCCATGGTGGAAAGAGCGCCGTAACGCACAAAGGTTTCCTTTGCGAACCGCTGCCAGTCGGTATCGTTAAAGAACATCAGCTCAGTGGATTTTGCCACCGGAAAAATTTTTATGCTGCCGCTGCCGTCAAAATCACCCTCGGTGATATAGCCGGGCACAAAGGCGGCCTGTTCATCCTCGGTCAGGTAGTCCTTTAAATCCACCACCATGCCCATCTGATCCAGCTTATAAGCGGTATCCGCGTAGGCGGCAAAAATGGTAGGCATCTCCGCAGAGCCCACCTTGCCCTCGGCAGCGTCCATCACGTTGGCTTCCAGATCGTTCACCGTGCCCTGACTGGAACCCGTCACCCGGATGCCCTTTTCCTTGCCGATGGTCTCGTTGAAGGTGCTCACAAGGCGGTTGAAGCTTTCCAGCTGGTCGCCGTTGTAGTAGTTCCACACCGTGATGTCGGTCACTTCTTTTTTGCTCTTTTTTGCATCGCAGCCGGACACTGCCAGTGCCGCTGCCGAGACCGCAGCCGCCGCCAGAAAACTGCGGCGCGAGATCTTATTCTTCATCCCATACCCTCCCAGCGTATACAGGCGCATTTTACCCCATACTACACTATTTTATATAATACCACCATTTCTGCCATAGTGTAAACTATTTCTTGAAAAATCTGGTAAAAAAGTGCAGATGACGAATTCCGGTCTGGTTTTTTGGCAGTTCTGTCAAAAAACACGTCACAAACGCAAAAAAGCCCCCGCCGACAGAGGGAAAAAAGTGTCGGCGGGGGCTCGGGGAAATGTCAAATCAGGGGTTCAGGGCTCAGTCGTCTGCAGCCTCGTCCAGATTGCCCAGCTTCTTGGCCTGCTCCACAACGGCAGGCACCAGCATCTCGGGCAGGATCTCGTAGCGGGCAAACTCGGTAGTGAACCAGCCGCGGCCCTGCGTGGTCTGCCGGATAAAGGTGGTAAAGTTTGCAAGCTCTGCCAGCGGCACCTCGGCGATGATGGTCTGCAAGCCGTCCTCGTCCGGCTCCATGCCCAGCACGCGGCCGCGGCGCTTGGTCACATCGCCCATGATGTCGCCGGTGTTGTCGCCCGGCACATGAGCCTTCAGGGTGTGGATGGGCTCCAGAATCACGGGGCCAGCCTCCGGCATAGCAGCCTTATATGCCAGCTTTGCAGCCATGATAAAGGCCATTTCAGAGCTGTCTACCGGGTGGTAGCTTCCGTCCAGCAGGGTAGCTTTCAGGCCGACCACAGGGTAGCCTGCCAGCACGCCCTTTTCGGCAGCCAGACGCACGCCCTTTTCCACAGCGGGGAAGAAGTTCTTGGGCACGCTGCCGCCGAACACCTTCTCCTCAAACACCACCTGCTCGCTGTCGCAGGGCTCGAAGTTGATGATAACGTCACCGAACTGGCCGTGGCCGCCGGTCTGCTTCTTATGGCGTCCCTGCTTCTGGCAGGCCTTGCGGATGGACTCGCGGTAGGCAATGCGGGGAGCTTCCAGACCGATCTCCACGCCGAACTTGTTCTTCAGCTTGGCCTTGACCACGTCCAGATGCTGCTCGCCCAGACCGCCGATGACCTGCTGATGGGTCTCGGCGTTGTTGATGTAGCACAGGGTGGGGTCTTCTTCCATCAGGCGCGCCAGTGCGCTGGAGATCTTACCCTCATCGCCCTTCTTGGCAACGGTAACAGCCATGAACAGGCTGGGCTTGGGGAACACGGGTGCAGGCAGCTTGACCACGCGGTCTGCATCGCACAGGGTATCGCCGGTCTTTGCGCTCACCAGCTTTGCCACAGCGCCGATATCACCGGCACCGATGCCGTCGTTTTCCATCTGCTTCTTGCCAAGGACGGTCAGGGGCTTGGTGATCTTTTCCACCTCGCCGGTGCGGGCGTTGGTCAGCGGCTCGCCAGCGGTCACCTTGCCGCTGATAACGCGCAGATAGCTCAGCTTGCCCACGAACGGGTCAGCCACAGTCTTAAAGACGTAGGCGGCAGTGGGCTCGTCCTCGGTGCAGTGCAGCTCCACCGGCTCGCCGTTGGCGTCCTCGGCCAGCGTGCTGGCTTCGTGCTCCGGGCTGGGCAGCAGCTTGTGCATATTGAACAGCAGCATATCCAGTGCCTGCAGATTTACGGCGCTGCCGCAGAACACAGGAGTGATCAGGCCGTCCTTAACGCCCTTGCGCATACCCTCCACGATCTCCTCGGTGGTAAAGGGCTCGCCGCCGAAGAACTTTTCCATCAGCTCATCGTCAGTTTCTGCAATGGCTTCGCTCATAGCCTCGATCAGGCCCTGGAAGCGGTGGCCGATGTCCGGCAGATCTACCTGGATCTGCTTGCCGCTCTCGTACTTGAAGGCTTTCTGGCTGAACAGGTTGATGTACACAGGGGTGCCGTCATCCAGCTTTGCGGGCACGACACAGGGGCAGACGGTAGAGCCGAAGCGGATCTTCATGTCCTCAAGGATCTTGAAGTAGTTGGCGTTTTCCAGATCGCACTTGGAGACGAACACCATGGTGGCCTTGCCGTTCTTGCGCGCCAGCTGGAACGCCTTTTCTGCGCCCACGGTAACGCCGCTACGGCCGGACACGCACACCAGCACGCTCTCGGCGGCGCGGATGCCCTCGTACTCGCCTGCTTCAAAGTCGAACAGACCCGGTGCATCGATCAGGTTGTACTTGATGCCCTCGTACTCCACCGGCACAACGGACGCCGACAGGCTGGCCTTGCGCTTTGCTTCCTCGGGATCAAAGTCCGAAATCGTGGTACCGTCCTCAACCCGGCCCATACGCTCGGCAGCGCCCGAAAAATAGACCAATGCTTCGGTCAGCGTGGTCTTGCCGCTGCCGGCATGGCCGGCAATCAGAATATTGCGGATGTTGTTGCTTGCGTATTTCATATCGGTTTTTCCCTCATTTCCGCCGCACGGAGCGTTCTCTCCGTTTTTGTGGCATATTTTACAAAGATAATACCACATCCGAAACGATTTTTAAATATATCGTTTCAAAATTTAGCAAAAACGCCTGCCAAACTTCCGGGCACTGTTTTGTGCAAGTTGACATTGGGGTGTAAAACGGACGGACTGAAAAAAGCAGAACTCCCGGCAGCGCGTACAGGCGCGAAACCGGGAGTTTTCGTTGCAAATATGCGGGTTTTGTGGTATGCTGTAAGTGCCGCTTCGGCGGTAAGGGCGTTGACCCAAAACGCAAGGCGGCTCTGTGTCCTCACTGGTTCTGCAAATTCACCCCAGAGTGAAGCAGGTGTCAGGAGGGCAGCTTTTTGAAGTGATCTCTCCTGATGCTTTCGGCGGAAGGAGGGATGTTGGATGTCGATCTCCGAGATTCTGATGCTTCTGACGCTTATCGTCACCATCGTACATGTGACCTTTGAAATCACATGGAAACTCAAGCAGAGAGAAAAACACCATGACAACGACAAAAAGAAAAAGTGACCGCCAGCGCTTCCCCAAGCCACGGTCACTTGATCTTTTGGTCATTTGATCCATGAGGAGCGGAGCCGTTTTGCCGGGCAGCGCTCTTTCTATTCGCAGTATAGTCTATTTTTCCGGGTTTGTCAAGCCGCAGACCCGCATAAAGGGGTAGGAGGTTTTACGCGATGAAACGCGAGGATTATATCAACTGGGACGAATATTTTATGGGCATTGCGCTGCTTACCGCCATGCGCTCCAAGGACCCCAACAGTCAGGTGGGTGCGTGCATCGTAAGCCCGGAAAATAAGATCCTTTCTCTGGGCTACAACGGGATGCCCATGGGCTGCAGCGATGACGAGATGCCTTGGGAGCGGGAGGGTGCCCCTCTGCAGACCAAATATATGTACGTCTGCCATGCCGAGCTGAACGCCATCCTCAACAGCGCCCACAACAACCTGAAGGGTGCCCGGGTGTATGTGACCCTGTTCCCCTGCAACGAGTGCACCAAGGCCATCATCCAGTCCGGCATTGCCGAGGTGGTGTACTACGGCGACAAGTATCACGACAGCGATTCCAGCATTGCGGCGCGGTTCATGTTCGAGCACGCCGGTGTCCGGCTGACCCCCTATAAGCCCACCGGACGCCGGGCAGAGCTGGAACTGTAAGCTCCCTCTTGACCTTCCTGATGCAACGTACTATAATAGGATCATAGCCTGAATAAATATTCAAGAGTGCTTGCATAGAGAGGGAAATATACAATGGAACTGAAAAATCGCAGCTTTTTGAAGCTATTGGACTACACCCCTGCCGAGATCGGGCAGCTGCTGGAGCTGGCTGCTGACCTGAAGGCCAAAAAGAAGGCCGGTATCCGGCACGACCAGCTGCGGGGCAAGAACATCGCCCTGATCTTTGAAAAGACCTCCACCCGCACCCGCTGCAGCTTTGAGGTAGCCGCCCACGATCTGGGCATGGAGGTGACCTATCTGGACCCTTCCGGCAGTCAGATCGGCAAAAAGGAATCCATCGCCGATACCGCCCGGGTGCTGGGACGGATGTTTGACGGCATCGAGTACCGGGGCTACGGCCAGCAGATCGTGGAAGATCTGGCGCACTACGCCGGTGTTCCGGTGTGGAACGGCCTGACCAACGAGTTCCATCCCACCCAGATCTTAGCCGATTTCCTTACCATTCAGGAGCATTTCGGCCACTTGAAGGGCATCCACTTCGTTTACTTCGGCGATGCCCGCTACAACATGGGCAACAGCCTGATGGTGGGCTGCGCCAAGATGGGTCTGCACTTTACCGCCTGTGCACCCAAAAAGTATCAGCCCGACCCCGCGCTGGTAGAGCAGTGTCAGGCCATTGCCGCCCAGACCGGTGCCACCCTCTCCTTTGAAGAGGACCCCGTCAAGGCCGCAAATGGCGCGGACGTACTGTACACCGATGTGTGGGTATCCATGGGCGAGCCGGTAGAGGTTTGGGCGGAGCGCATCCACGATCTGGCTCCCTATCAGATCAATCAGGATCTGATGAATATTGCAGGCCCGGATGCAGTATTTATGCACTGCCTGCCCGCCTACCACGACCACAAGACCACCGTGGGCAAGGAGATGGGCGAGCGCTTTGGCCGCGATGCCATGGAGGTGACCGACGAGGTATTCGAAGGCCCCCAGAGCATCGTGTTTGACGAGGCCGAGAACCGGATGCACACCATCAAGGCGGTCATGGCGGCCACCTTGGGGTATCAGGAATAAAGAGATAAGCCCGGAAGGCTCGCAGACCTTCCGGGCTTATTCTTTTTAAAAGTAATTCGCAATCATTCCGAAACTGCATTCTGCAGTTTCAGCACGCCTGCCTGCGTCAGGCGCTTACGCAGCAGCGCACCCACGATGCAGGACACCACGATCTTGCCCAAGTCCAGCGCAATAAAGGGGTAGACACAGACGGTCAGCGCGTAGCCCAGCTCGCACTGCATCTGGAACACGAACCATGCCGTGCCCAGCACATAGCAGGCGGCATCGCCCAGCACCAGACCCACAGCGGAGATCACCGGGTTGCCCTTGCTCTTTTCAATGAACATACCGCCGATGAAGGCCAGCAGCAGATAGCCCACCAGATAACCGCCGGTAGGGCCTGCCAGCTTGGCAAGACCAGCGCCGTAGCCGGAGAACACCGGAATGCCGATGGTGCCCAGTGCCAGATAGAGGACCACGCTCAGGGTGCCGAACTTCGGCCCCAGCAGCCACGCAGTCAGGCAGATAACAAAGTTTGCCAGTGAGATGGGCACGGCTCCGATGGGCACGGTCAGCGGGCCCAGCACGCACAGCACGGCAGCCATCACAGCGGTAACGGCCATCTGGTAGGTAGTCAGTTTTTTGTCTTTCATAGTCAGTTTTCCCCTCTGTTTTTTCGTTATGCAAGGCATCTGTGCCCGAGTATACCGCACCGGTGCGCCGCAGGTCAACGGAAAAGTTTGCAAAGGGTTTACAATCCGAACTTTGATTGTAATACTGTGGAAAGTATGTTAAAATAAAAATGACCGCCCACAGTCTCGCAAACACTGAGCGGTCATTCTTATTGACTACTTAGCCGAAGGAAACTGACCATTGCAGCCAGCACCCTTTCTCTTTGCAGTATGGCCTATTTTGCACGAAATGTCAAGAAAAACACGGAGGTTCCCATGGGTGGAGGTCATGTATCGCGGCCGGATTTCGGGATGCCGCAGCCGGATGCGGCGTACCCGCTGACCGAGTTCTATCTGCTGGCGCAGCAGGCGCTGGAAAAAAGCGGCAGCTTTATGCTGCCCGCCCTCTACGCAGGGCTGCACGCCCCTGCCCGGCGCATCTACCGGGAGGAAGCCGCCGGGTATTTACAGCTTGCGGCTGCCCCGGCAGAGGGCTTGGCCCGGCTGCTCTCCCCTGCCCGGATGCAGCTTTTATACAGCAGCCTACAAGTGCAGCCGGACGGCACCCCCGCCGCCCTTCTGCTGACCGAAGAGTGCACCCGCCTGACCGTGGCGGTGCAGCTGCTGCCGCCCTTTGTGTGGGAGGACCCGCTGCCGCCGCTGCCGGATGTACCGGCGGCACTCACCCTGCAATTGACCATGCAGGACGTGATGGCGATTGACACCGCCCCTGCCGCACTAGCGCAGAAACTGGTGCACAGCACAAGCGGCAAATGCTGGCTGCACCACCCCAAGGCTGAGACCTTTCTCTCCGAGCGGCTGGCGCTGCTGCAAAGGGTCTATAAATAAGGAAGGGCTCCCCTCTTTTACTTTTTGCGATTCCGTGGTATACTGACCGGTAAACCGGCAGGATATCCAACCCCTGTCGGAGAACGTGGACGTGCCTTGCGGTCCGGTGCGTCCGGCACACAAAAAATGGAAGGAACCGGGTTTTGTTCTGCAATAATCGGGGATGCTGAGCCGTATATTGAGTGAACGTCCCCGTGAGAACCACAAACATTCCATCGAGAAGCCCGCTTCCGGGCATCCAAGGAGAGTTTATACAATGGGACAGCTGACCAGAAACGAAGTTTTTACCTTGGCGGTGCAGCGTTACAGCGACACCGTCTACCGCACTGCGGTGCATAATTGCCGCTGCACAGCCGATGCTGAGGATGTGGTGCAGGATGTGTTTGAAAAGCTGCTGCACTACAACGGCATCTTTGAGAGTGAGGAACATCTCAAAGCATGGCTGCTGCGGGTGGCCATCAACCGCTGCCGGGACCTGACCCGCGCCGCCCACCAAAAGGACACCGAGCTGGACGAGAACCTGCCCGCCCCCGATGTCCTTGCGGAGGACGGCAGCGTGCTGGATGCCATCCGCACGCTGCCGGAAAACTACCGCAATGCCATCTATCTGCATTACTACGAAGGATACACTGCGGCAGAGATCGGGCGGATGATGGCGGTGCCCACAAACACGGTACTAAGCTGGCTGCGGCGCGCACGGGCACAGTTACATACGATGCTGAAGGAGGAGATCGAAGATGAGGTGGTATGAATACAAGATGGAGGTCGATGACCTGACTGCCCCGGACGATCTGAAGGCAAAACTGCTGGCCATGACCGACACCCTGACTGCAGAGGAAAAGGCTGAGCCCATGATGGCCGCCCCTGCCCCGCAGGCCGCTGCACCCGCAGCACCCCTGAACACCGAACCCGAGAAGAAAAAGCCCATCCACTTCCCGGTAAAGCAGCTGGGCACGCTGGCCGCCTGTCTGGCTGTGTGTGTGCTGGGTTACAGCACCCTGCATCTGGGCATCGGGATGGGCAGCGCCAAAAGCAGCGCGCCCGCCCTGTACGCAGCCGAGGGCGCTGCCAACAGCTCTGCCGCTTCTGTGGCATCGGACAGCTTTGCTGTCCAGCACGCCGCGCTGGACAGCGCCCCCGAGGCGGTGAATTACAGTCTGGAGACAGACGACCGCTCTCTGGAAACGGAGTACAGCGGCACCGGCAGCACCGAAGCTGCTGCCCCTGCGGTGGACAGCGCCAAGATCATCTACACTGCCAACCTGACGCTGGAAAGCAAGGACTACGAAGCAGCCCGCAGTGCGCTGGACAGCGCTCTTGCCGAAGCGGGCGGCTATCTGGAATCCAGCAGCGAGTACACGCGTACCGGTTCCAGCCGCTCGGTCAACCTGACCTACCGGGTGCCACAGGCCAACTACCAGAGCTTTCTGGATGCTGTGGCCGCTGCCGGTAATGTGACCTACCGCAGCCAGCAGGCCGATGACGTGACCACTCAGTATATGGACGTGTCCACGCGGCTTTCTAACCTGCAGGCACAGCGCACCCGCTTACAGCAATTGCAGGCAAAGGCCGAAAATCTTTCCGACCTGCTGCAGATCGAGGACTCCCTCACCGAGGTGCAGTCCCAGATCGAGAGCTGGCAGAGCCAGCTGGACTGGTACAGCGACCAGGTGCAGCAGTGCACCGTGTATATCGACCTGAACGAGGTGCAGACCTACACCCCTGCGGACGAGGGCTTTTTCTCCCGCATCGGCACCGCCTTTACCTCCGGCTGGGGCAACTTTGTAAACGGCCTGCAGCAGCTGGTGGTGGCACTGGCCTGCGTCTGGCCGCTGGCAGTGCTGGCGTGCGCCGCCGTTGCTGCGGTGCTTGCATGGCGCAGAAAGCACAGCAAAAAGCAAAAGTAAAAGTTTTTTCGAAAAAGGGTTGACATTCTGCCCGCCCTGTGGTATTATACTTGAGCAGTCAGCGAGAGCCGCTGAAAAGCAAAAAGTAAATATCGCGGGGTGGAGCAGTCTGGTAGCTCGTCGGGCTCATAACCCGAAGGTCGTTGGTTCAAATCCGGCCCCCGCAACCACCAAACAGGTTGAATTTTGTAAATTCAACCTGTTTTTTTGTTCTCATCTTATACCAAAAGGGATACCGGAGCATCCGCAGATGTTCCGGTATCCCTTTTATGCTGTGATTCAGGTGCTCAGCCCTGCTGTATTGGAATCGTTTTTACGGCTCGATCACATTGAAGGTCTTTTCAAACTTGGACGCATACGCCAGCAGACGCTTCAGGGCAGTGGCATCGCCGCTTACCTGCACCTGACCGGCCTGCTGCCCCTGCATCAGGGCAAGGAGCTGCAGCCGCTTGCAGGTGACGGTGGCCTGCGCGTCCGGGCGGTTCTCTCCCGAATAGGACAGCAGAATACCGTTTTTTCGGGTCACATAGAACTTTTCGTTCACATCCGTCACGATCAGGTTCAGCGTTACATCGTCGTTCTGGGCGGCGTTGGCGTCGGTCAGGATGGAAATGTAATCCAGCAGCATATCCACGGTCATCTCCTTCATGGCGGAGCCCAGACCATTGGCGGTGCGTGCCAGACCGGACAGGTTGCCCTTGCGCAGCTCGGCAGCGCCCATCAGGTAGGCGTTGCGCCATGCGCCGGACTCTGCCTGATAGCCCAGCTGCTCCAGCGCATCGGCGCACAGGTTGCGCGCCTTCTGGTTGGACGGGTCTGCAAAGACCAACTCCTTGGTGATCTGCGCCACCCACTGATAATCGCCCTTTTCAAAATCCTTCCGTGCCTTGCGCAGAACGGCATCCGTGCTGCCCAGATATTCTACCAACTTCTTGGCAGTATCGCTGGGCGGGAGCGGGTTCAGGTTGACCGGGTTTGCATCGTACCAACCCAGATACTTCTGGTAGACCGCCTTGGCGTTGTGCGCCAGTGTGCCGTAATACGGCCGGGTGTACCAGACCTTTTCCAGCTTTTCGGGCAGGGTGAGCATGGCGGCGACCTCAGTGGAGGTATAGCCCTGATTCATGTAATGCAGGGTCTGGTCGTGGATAAACTTATAGATGGCTGCCGTATTCAGCAGATAATCATGGATCTCCTCGCCCCAGTGCGGCCAGTTGTGGCTCTGGAACACCACATCGGTCTTGTCGCAGAAGCGCTGGTCTGCCTCGATGATGTACTTTGCCCAATCGTTGGCATCGCGCACCTCTGCGCCGCGCAGGGTGTACAGATTATGCAGCGTGCCGGTGCAGTTTTCCGCCATCCAGAGGGCACGGTATTTCGGGAAATAGGCGTTCATCTCGGCAGGGGCTTCGGTGCCGGGGGTCAGCTGGAATTCGATCTCCAGCCCGTCGATGGTCAGCTTCGGAACATCTTCCCCGATCTCGTAAGTAGGAGCGATGAGGGCCACCGTACCGGTGGACTGTCCCATGCCGATGCCCACGCTCAGCGCACCCTTTTCGCCCTTGTCAAGCACCGTGCCGTACTGGAACTGTGCGCGCCGTGCCATGGCGATGCCTGCATAGACATTTTCGCTGATGGCGTGCTTCAGAAAGCCCGCCGGCGCAAGCACAAGGGTCTTGCCGGAAGCCAGCTGCTTTTTAAGCGAAAGCTTTGCATCCGCTACCTGCTCCCGGGTAATAACGCCCTCCACGCCGCCGAAGTGGTCCACATGAGAGTGGCTGTACAGCACCGCCTTGATGTCCAGCGGGCCGAAGCGGTTCTCCATCAGCTCCTTGGCAGCCTTCATGTTTTCCTTGCACATCAGCACATCAAACACGATCCAGCCGTGGTCGGTGCGGATAAAGGTCGTATTGGCCATATCAAAGCCGCGCACCTGATAAATGCCATCGCACACTTCAAACAGACCAGCTTTAGCGTTGAGTTGGGTATTCCGCCACAGGCTGGGGTTTACAGTGTCTGGAGCATCCCGGTTCAAATCGCCGTAGCTCTGCAGATCCCATACAGATCTGTCATCATCACCATCGATGATCCTGCCTTCCGCGTTGTCCAGCCAGCCGCGCTCGGCGTTGGCAAACTCCCGCCGGTCAGAAAAATCCAGCTTTTCATACCATTCGGCGTTGGCCTCTGCTGTGATGGTCGTTGCGCCTTCGGTCTCGCCCGGCTGGGTGGGATCCTTGAAAATGTCTGTGATAAAATTCAGGCCGTTTTCTGTGGTATTTTCCGCAGCATGGGCAGACAGAGATGCGCCGCACGCCAGCATTGCAGCAGCCGAAGCGGAAATAAAATTCCGACGGGTCATTTTCATAGCAGGTTCCTCCTTATTACGGATCAGTTTGTGCGGACGACCGGCGGCTGCCAGTCTGTCAGTGCGGCGGCATCCGGTTTATAGATACGAAGGAAGAGGTGGAAATCTCCCTCTCCTACCGGCAGCCAGTTGGTCGTGTCCGCCGGTGTCTCTTTGGAAAGGGTGATATCGATCGAGCCGTCCGGATTACGGTGCAGACCGGAGCGGTCGTTGACGCAGTAGCGGTCAATGGGGTTTTCAATGAGGAAATCGCTCTCCCCGTAGGCGGTCACCGACCAGAAGCCCTTTTCCAGTGTGGGAGGATCTGTCTCGATATGCAGCGTATAGGTCTTTTTGCCGGTCAGGACTGTGCCGGTGCTGTCCACATCTGTTTTAGGGTAGATGGCAACATCGGTGGTGTTGGCACCCAGACCCCGCAGCGCCACCATGGTACGGTAGGTATATGCTGTGCCAAAGTTGCCGATGGGGTCGCCGAAATAGATCCACTGACCCATCTGGCGTGTATAGCGCTCCGATTCGCTTTGCAGCTTTTTCTTCAGCTGGAGCAGCATCAGCTTCCAGCGCAGCCCGCTGAACAGACCCAGCGCCTTGTCATCGAACTTCTCACCGGGGCCGACATGCAGTGCTGCAAGCTCCCGGAGTACCGGCGCATCTGCCGCAGGTTTCCATCAGCTGGTTAGCGGTATCAAAGAATTCCTTTGCGTCCATAGCAAGAACGTGCTTTACCGGCACAAAGTCATTGGCAGGGTCATAGCTGCCTGCGGGGGCGGTCCATCCACCCGCCTGATAGGCGGAAAGCGGCATCAGCTGCATCTTATCCTGAATAGCCCGGACGTTGGGCAGGTCCTCCTGTCCGGAAAGCACGATGCGGGCAATGGTCCAGACCATCGTGGTAGGCACATCAATGCGCTGCACCCCTTCCGGCAGTTCGCCCTGCCAGTCTGCACGGGTAATGGCATAAAGCCCCGGCGTTTCCAGCACAGCGGCGGTGTTTGTCCACGCATCCAGCACCTGTACATTAAAAAAGCGGTCGGTCTGCGGCACGCCGTAGATCATTGGTTCTGCGCCGACATCCAGAAACGCCTGCGTATAGATGGTATCCACATTCGGCATAACCACCGCACGGGTCGTTGCATCTGCCAGCTTTTCCGCATGGATGAACTGGTTGATGGGGGCCTTGTTGCTTGTAGCTGTGCGGGTGTTTGTGGAAGCCGTCCGCGTAGCATCCATGATCACCAGCGGAAAGGCGTACAGATACGCCTGCTCCAGAAGGTTCTGTGCAGCCAGCGTCTGCTGTGCGGCTGCGGCTTTCTCTACGGGCAAAAGTGTAGCTGCGCAAACCACCGCAGCCGCAGTAGAAACGTTCAAAAAATCACGGCGGGTCATTTTCATAACATGAGACCTCCTGTTATGTCTTTTGCTTTATGCGCCTTATGGGAAAAAACCATTTGGCTTTCTGTGTTCAAGATACACGGACAATGATTAAAAGTCAATGATTTTTGCATTTTCCATAATAAAAACGTAACTTTCAACAAAAAAGCCCGATAAAATTTGACGCAAGCACCATTAAAATCTTGTACTCCGCACGATAATGTGCTATACTAAGCACATCAATTGACAACGGAGCACGGCGATGAACGATCTGCATGAATGGTTTCAAAAAAATGACCTTTGTTCGGAAAATATTTTGTATCTTTACCGCAGCGACCGTAAAACAGTCGTTCACCGCATGGACGGCGAGGAAGCTGCGCTGTATGCGCCGCTGCACAGCGTTTTGTCTGTGCTGCCGGAAAATCTGTTCCTGAACATCAGCAAGGGAATTGCGGTGTGCCGTAGCCAGATCGTAAACATCAGCAACGATGGGATCTACACCATGTCTGACGGCCGCACCTTTCAGGGACGCAAGCGCGGCCTGAGCGACCACCGCCGCCTGCGTGCAGAGATCGGGCTGGCGGACACACAGCCCCGCCCCATGAGCATGAGCCTGCTGGAAAAGTGCAGCCTGCTGGACGATATGCCGCTGGCGTTCTGCGTCATTGAGCTGGTATTCAATGAATCCGGGCATGGCGTGGATTTTATCTTCCGCTACTGCAACGCGGAGATGGCAACGATCGAAGGGGTACCGGTAGAAGAAATGCTGAACCGCTCTTTTTACGAGGTGTTCCCCAATGGTGATAAAAAGTGGCTTGTATCGTATGCAGATGTGGCGTTGAACGGCACAAGGCACACCCTCCACGATTACAGCCCGGAGGTGGACAAATACCTGACCATCCATTGTTACCAGCCTGAACCGGGGTATTGTGCCTGCGTGCTGCAGGCCATAGACTCCTGACTTTGCAAAAGCTTTTCCGGCAGCAAAATATCTATAGCGATTTCAAAACGGAACGGAAGATCGAATATTACAAAAAAAGCAAGTGCATCACATCTCCCTCAAAAATTTTGGTTTTTGAGAGAACGTGTTGCACTTGCTTTTCCTTATGTGAGATTTCAGCGCAAATCGCCGCGTCGTATTATCAGCGATGAGGGACGCTGTATTTTACAGCAGCCCCTTTATATTTTGGTACGGTTGTGATTCGGTTTACTTCCGTGCGATCATCTCGGTATAGGCCAGCACCAGCGGGCCTACGCCCTTGGCGTCGTTGCAGACCACCGGCTCGCTGAAGTAGTAGGCCAGCGAGCCGTCACGGTGATCCTTGCCGCCCAGACCTGCCACAAGGCAGATGCCGTCCAGCTGCAAGCTGCCGTCCGGGTTCTTGGACAGGTACCGGTCGCAGGTGCCGTAGAAGGCCTTCTCTGCCCATGCAGCCATGCGTTTGGGCAGGTAGCCCAGACGCACGCCCTTGAGCACTGCGTAGGCAAACAGGGCGGTGCCGCTGGTCTCCAGATAGTTGCCCTCGGCTTCCGGGTGGTCGATGACCTGCCAGAACATGCCGCTCTGCTCGTCTTGGAACTTGTGCATATCCTCCACGGTCTGCTTGAGCATGGCCATGATGCCGCGGTACTCGTTGTACAGCTGCTCGTCCATGCGCTCCAGCACGTCCACCATGGCCACCATGAACCAGCCCATGGCGCGCAGCCAGAAGTTGGGGCTGCAGCCGGTGACGGGGTCGGCCCAGTACATCTGGC
>OLRQ01001392.1_pt1 | contig 18735 bp, 21 predicted proteins | sample 1671971 | NCBI WGS metagenome assembly OLRQ01 (sample SAMEA3136631, study PRJEB25190) | human gut metagenome | biome: human gut; feature: human-associated habitat; material: faeces | place: Austria | collected 2013
GCTCGAAGCGCTTGCCCTCCAGCACTTTCAGACAGGTTCTTGCCTCCTGCTCGCCACGCTCCACGCTGTCGGCGTAGCTGTACCAAAAAGCGCCCACCTTGATGCCAGCCGCTCTGGCTCCGGCGTAGTTCCGCTCAAAGCATTTATCCTTCTGGGACAATTCCCGTCCATAGCCCGCATGGATGACCGCAAATTGCACACCGTCCTTTGCGACTTTTCTCCAGTCGATAGTGCCCTGCCATTCGGACACGTCAATGCCTTTCAGTGCCATTGTCACACCTCCAATCACTCGCCCTTGTCCATGTTCATCAGCGCCGCCAGCACAGCGCTGATAATCACGCTCCCCGCGCTGATCGCCACGGTCTTGAGGCTGGCAATATCGGTCACACCACCGACCCAGGCCACCAGGTTGGCGGCAACAGCACCCGCTGCTGCCTGCAAGGCCGTGCGGCCTGCTCGATACAACCATTCTCTCATTGTTTTATCCTTCATGATGATTCTCCTTTCCATGTTCCAGGTCGTCAATTCTGTGGTTGGCGACTTTCATTTTTTCTTCCAGCACAGGGAGGCGCTTGGCGAACCCGTTATGGTACCTGACCTCCCTGGTCAGCTCCTCAATCTTGGTATCGGTGACAGCCTGGGCAATCTCCAACTGCTGTTGTACCTTTTTGCCGCTGCTCCGGCTGGTGATGATGACGCCGATCAGCGACAGGCCGCCGGTGATCAGCGCTACGATGATGCTTTCCATATGTTCTCCTTAGTTGATGGGGTAAGAGACTTCAAATACGTACTCTCTTGCGGCACCCAATCGAATCTGCAACCCACCACTTGCCGGGATTCTGCCGCGCAGAGCGGCTGTGTAACTACTCCCCCACGCCGGGACGTTAAACGGGATCATTTTCCCGTGCTGAGGGGCTGGGACTCGGGAACTGGTCAGGATGGTTGTCCAGTCAGTAATGCTCTTGGACGCCGTGATGCTGCCACTGATGTAACACACCCCCAGCTTTTTGGTCACCGTAACGCTGCCCGACGATAGCACACTGCCGGAAAAGCTGGTGTAGGTGGTGGTGCTGTAGCTGTTATCCGTGATCTTGTCCACCGACAATTTCGGGATCAGGATGATGTCCCCGTTGCAGGTGATTCGGGCGTCATAATCTGTACTGTCTGCGTTGTCGCCATCGTGGAAGTCCAGGTACTTGCCGACTTCCATCACGCCGTCCGTGCCAATCTGCGGGATGTTCCCCCAGCGCTTGCCTACCGCCAAGCCGGACAGCTTGCTCGCGTTATCGGCACTATCAGCATGGCCGCCATTGGCAGGGAGCTTTGTAGGGATAGCAGAGGCGAGCGCATAGTCCGCCAGCACCGCCGCCAGCTTATCGGTCACCCATTTGGTGTTCGCCAGGATGGCGCTCGCATCATTCAAGGTCGAAAAGTCTTCGTTGCCCCAGGCTCTGACACCGGCGGCTTTGTCACCCAGGATGAGCTTCCCCTTGTCTGCATCCTGCGTATCACAGGAGGCATAACGGAGCAAGGATACGTATTCATTTAGGATGTCGCCCACTTTGAGGTTGAGGTAATCCCAGGCGTACAGGCCGTCACGCTTTACATACATCCCCTTTGTGTCAAGCGGGGAGTCGTAATCGTTCCCGGTCGATTTATCTCCCACCCGGATGCTGTCGGCGTCTACGATAGTGCGCTGCTTGCTGACTCCATTGGTTGCGGAGTCATAGATATGTTCGATTTCTAAGGCTGTAGCGGCATCCTTGTTGACGGTGACCGCATAACGTTCTTTGTCGCCGCCATCCAGCAGATTGTCCTGATAGGCTGCCTCCACCTTCCCGTTCTTCATCGCGCAGGTGTAATTTTTGCTGCCTTCTGTCCGGCTGCAATCCAACTCAGCACCCTTGAGCTTCGCACCGGTGATGGTGCCGGTGGCGGTGATGTTCTGGGCAAAGAGATCATAGACATCAATGTGCTTCGCCTTCACGGCGCCCACCTCCAATTTATCTGTTGTCACTGCCCCGGAGGCAATGACCTGTGCCGTGACGGATCCTGCCGCCAGCTTGTCCGTGGTGATGGACGACGCCACCAGCACGCTGCCATCAAGTGCTTGCTTATACTGCTCCTCTGTCAATTGGGACGCCGTCAGGTTCCCGGCATTGACGTTCAACTCGTAGATCAGTCCGTTTTCGCCGGTCAGAATGATGCGGTTCGCCGCCAGCGTCCCCGCCTTGATGACGTCACCGATGATGGTAACGCCGGTCAAAAATTTGGTGGCGTTGATCTCCACGCCGGTCAGACTGTCCGTGATGATACCGCCCCGCACAAGCAGATCCTCAATAGTCGCCTTGGCCACGTTCAGCAGGTTTACGTCAGCCTTATCCGTCTTGAGGTTGCTGACTTCGGCATTGGTAGCGTTCAGGTCTGCAATACTTGCCTTCTCAGCCACCGCCTGCCCCAGGGACGCCGTGTCCGCCTCCAGGTCGTCAATTCTGCCGGTGGCTGCGGTCAAGTCTGCAACGCTCGCCTTACCTGCCACCAACTGCTTCACGGAGACACTCTCTGCCTCCAAAACATCAATTCTCCCTGCTGCTGCAGTTAAATCTTCGATGTTTGCTTTTGAGGTTTTCAAGTTCTCAATATCGGTCTTAGCTGTAGCTAAGTCCGCAGCTGTGCCGCTCGCTTCATTCACTCTTTTTGCAAGCGTCGTAAATTTTGCTCGTGTACGCTTGTCCATGGTTCACCTCACTCAACCAATGGGGTAGACTACGTTGATTACATAGTTCCCCTCAGACCCGTAGGTCAGCTGCAACTCGCCGTCCGGCGTAATTTTTCCACGCAGGGCTTGAGCGTAAGTTGCTTTCCATTGAGACATTTCAAACGGAATCAGTTTGCCGTGCTGGGGGGCCGGAATCGCCGAGCTACCCAAGATGGTTGTCCAATTAGAGATTCTGTCTGACAGGGTCAGTGTGCCGCTGATAAAACATAGTCCCGGCCTCTGGGTCACCGTCAGCGACCCGTCCGACAAGACTCCTCCATCAAACTCGGTATACGTCGCATGCTCTTCAGTCAGCAGCGCGTTGTATACCCACCGGATCGCGTTGCCAAGAGACGTCGCCGTTTGGCCGTTCGCCTGCACTCTGGCGTCAGCAATTTCGGCGGTGCTAACCTCTGTCGTGCTGCCTGCAATGATAGAGTCGATACGGGCAGCAATCTGATTGATGAGCGAGCCAGGGACAACGCGTGTGTTTGTGCCCTGACTCACCAAAAATTTAGTATCGTCACTGATCTGATTTAGTGCCGAAAACTCCCAAATCCGTTTTGCCATAGATACCTCCTTATAGCTCTTCGGTGGCAGCGTAGTCGCCGGCTGCTCCGCAGTCTGCGACATATGTGCCGCCGCAAGTGGCTGTGATGTCCGAGATGACAGTCTCCACGCCGTCCACGATCACGACGTCCCCAACCTGGACGCTGGGATCCAGCAGCACGCTGCGGGCGTCCCAGGGGGTATACGCAAAATACCCGATAGCGTCGATCATCTGGTTCGCCACCTGCTGACTGCCACAGGAGAGCGGCCAGTCGATTGTGTACGTCGTGCCGAGCATTGTCACTCCATCGGCTGTTGCCGTCCATGTTGCGTCGTCGTCGGGACCGCTGACCTCAACGGCAGTGACCTCCGGCAGCGTCTCGCCAAGGTCAAGTTCTGCCATACGGGAGGGGTCCAAAAACACCGCTGCAGAGTCCTCGTCGTAATACACGATACGTTCGCCGGTCTCGTCCACCAGCTCGTGCGTATCGTCTCCCGACGTGTAGATATACGGGCCGTCATAATTGTAGCTGCCGTAATGCAGCGCCACCATTGCCGTCCCATCGGCGTCAGCTGCCAGGTTCGCTCCGTTTGCGGCAGCTACATAGCCCAGCGCTTCCCGCACGGTCAGTTCCTCAACGTCATCCTTGGTAAATTCCAATCCGCAAGCGTCCTCCAGGGACGGCTCTGCCAGCCCTGTGACCTTTGCGGCCAGGGCAGAGAGTTGGAACATGTCCACCGGATACGACAGCTTCACGCCGTGCTTTTTAGCTGCCTTCTTGACCGTGTATTTGCCCAGACGGAGCATCTTGTCATAACAGGTCAGCGTCACCCAGCCTCGGGCATCCGTCGCTCTGGTGTTGATGTACCAGGTGCCGATGGTGATGGTCTGGGTGTCCATCAGCCAAATCTCTTGACCAGACTGCGTCACAATGGACTGTCCGGACTCATCCGCCAGCACCCAGTCGCCGTCCCTCGGCCAGATGGTGCACCTCATCTGTACCTTCGCCGCCCTTTTCGGTTTGGTGACCATCGGGTCAGGCAGGTAGGTGACCGTCAGGCAGCTGGACGCCACGTTGCCGACGCTCCACCGGTCGGTGTAGAGCGCCGATGTGATCTCCGGGGACAGCGCAATCCTGTCCGGCGGGATCTTCCGCCCGTCCACGGTCAAGTCAAACGTCGTGTGGTGGTACGGGTCGATTGCGATCCGTTTCCAGGCCGCGTTGGTCTCAATCATCTCTTTGCCTCCTAGTCCACGGTGATGACGGTGAAGGACACCGTCCAGTGTCCGCCATCGACTACGTTTTGCAGCACCGTAGCCACATTGGACGCCCTGCAGGTGCGGCCAATGGTCTCCGCTCCGCCGCCCAAAAAGGACGCCACGAACGTCGTCCCTGCGCCGGTGATTGCATGGGTCAGGCTGCGCACGACATCCGTCGGGACAAGCGACAGTGTCACTGCCGCCTCGTACCCTTTGCCAGTGCCGTATGGGTACTGCGTCCCGGCCAGGGTGTTGATGACGGTCTCGCTGCGTGTCACCTGGGACACCGTGCAGGCCGTCAGATATTTGTTGTAGCTCACGCCATTGATGGTCAGCACTTACATCCCTCCTGTGACATTAGACATGCGCCGTTCCCACTGCTGGACGGTGCGTCCCAACTCCCGCTGGTTGACTCGGATGACCTTGCCTGCCTTGGTCTCAGCCAGCAGCTGGTCCAGCAACCCCACCACCTGACTGTCGTTGTACGTGGGGGCAGCAGCCGCCTGAACTGCCACGCTGGCCGCACGGCGATCCATCTCGTACTGCACCGCCAGTTTGGCCTGGGCGCTCATGCTGTCGATGTTGGCCGCAATGGCGGCTTGGGCTTCTGCCGGGGACAGGGTCAGCTTGCTTGTGTCGATTTTGGCTTTCGCAGCGGCGGCGTTTGCGGCGTCCACGGTGTCGCTTACCATGTCGGCGGCAGCGGAAGCAGCTTGTGGGATGCCCTTGCGGATACCGACGGCCATACCACTTGCCATGTGGATACCGACCTGGTCGCGCATGACCTTAGACGGGCTTGCAACGCCTGCTTCTTTTTTTGCAGCGGCGACGGCACCAGCCGCCATTTTTCGTCCAGCCGCTTCGCTTAAGTACGCTCCTCGGCCAATGCCGATGGCAAAGCCTTCTGCGAGGTTGTATCCAACCCCGGACGCCCCGCTTGACCCGCTCTTAGCCCCCTCTACGCCCTTTTTGCCTACGCTCTGGCCAGCCGACCGGGCAACGCCCGACTTCCGTTTTGCACCTTGCGCATATTCCTCCGCAGTCATTTCGCCAGGTTTTTGCGCTTGTCCGTTTGGATTCAAAGCTTTCGCACTTGCTTTTGTCAGTTGCCTACAAGCGGCCTCTGCGCTAATTTTTCCGCTGATGATGCCACTGCGCAATTCCTTTGCGGTTTTTGTGCCGCTTACGCCTGCATTCTTCGCAATCGCGTCAAATTTGGCAACGCCCTCCAACCGTTTCGCTGCTGCCTTGACGGAGATCGCCCCGTTAATAATCCCTTTACGCAGCTCTTTCGGCACCTTCACTCCTGCCGATTTCGCTTTTTGGGCAATCCGGTCAAACTTTGCGACATTATTTAGTCGTTTTGTCGCCGTTTCCACAGATATTGTGCCGTTGGCAATCCCTTTGCGTAGCTCTTTCGGCACTTTTACTCCTGCCGATTTCGCTTTTTGAACCATTTTGTCAAACTTGGCAAGGTTGTTCATCCGGTTAATGGCCTCTGACACAGATATCTGCCCGCTGTTGACGCTTTCGGAGAGGCTCTTTGGGATTTCTACGCCTTGCAATCCGGCCTTCTGGATAGCGGCGTCAAAGTCGATGAGGCGTTTCAATTCATCGACGCTTTCGGCCATCTGATATTTTCCGGATTCGACACCTTCGCTCACGCTTTTCGGCAGCTTGATGCCCGCTTCTTCTGCGATGTATGCCAGTTTATTCAGGTTGTCCGCAATTGCTTTGGCTTCCGTTTCTCCATCCGCTTTCTCCCACCAATAGTCCGCATCGGAGGACAACTGGCGGAAACTGTCGGACAAGTCGTCAAACGCTTTTTTGCTTTCCCCCACGTTCTTCTTGGCAATATTGACCTTCGCAGAGAGCTTGTCATAGAGAGCCGGTTGGTCTGCCGGTGAGACAGCGTTTAACTTCCGTTGCGCTCTGTCCAGTTCTTCTAAGTTCTTGTGGTACTGCACCCTTGCATCGTTCAGCTTTTTTTCTACTTCGGCCTGCTCTTTCACGGCGGCCTCATAGTTTTCTGTGTACGCCTTTACCCTGGCCTGCTCTTTGAGTGCATCGATGTTGCGATAGATAGCGTCAGTAGATTTGTTCAGCTGATCCTTTTCCTCATCGTACTTGAGGCTCAGGTTCGGCACTAGGTCGTTGAGCTTCTCAACGTACTTAGCCATCTTCTTTTTCTCGCTTGCGCTCTTATTTTCTTTTCCGGCCAAGTCGCTGAGCTTTTTGGCATATTCTTCCGCCGTCGCCGTTTCCGTCTCGGCTGCATCCGCATTCTTTTGGCGTTCTTCCCGGTTTCGCTCGCATTCTTCGGTGAGTTTTTCACTCTCCTCTCGGAGCTTTTGGGTTGCCTCCGTGTTGTCTCGCAAGATGTCGCTTGCGCTGTCACCAGAGATAGCGACGTCAGTAATTACCGCCGCCAACGCCCCAATTGCCACCACAGCCAACCCGATGGGGCCAGCCGACAGCGAAAACGCTGCGGTTAGTGTCTTTACGGCTTGCGTAACATCGCCGATAAATGTCAGGAGCTTCAGCCCAGCAATGGCGGTACTGACACCGGCGATTGCGGAAATCACCAAGTCGATATTGTCGACCACAACGGACAAAAAATCCATGGTGATGCCTGCGATATTGGACACCACAGGAGCAATCTTCCGGATTCCGTCCCTGATCTTAGGCAGCATCCTGATAACACCTGTGATGCCGTCCGCAATCCCCGCAAATACGCTGTCATACTCCCCAGCCTTGATGCTCTTAGCCAGGTCGTTGGCCATCCTCTGCAGCTCTTGCATGGCGGTCATCATGGGGCCGCTGGCAATCTTGCTTGCCGATGGGATGAGTGCACCCTCAATGGTGCGTTTCAGTCCCTGGAGGGCAGAGCCAAGGTCTTTGTACTTGATCTCATTGATCTCACCAAGGGCGTCATAGGTGGTTTTGCTCGCGTCTTCCATGCTGGCCAGCACCGGCAGAACGGTTTTTTCCAAATCCTCGTACTGGGTGCCAAACAGCGCCACAGCGGTCTGGTTTTTCTCCACTGGGTCTTTCATCGCTTCCAGCGCCTTGACGACCTCAAAAAACGCTTTTTGTGCCGTGTCACCGCCCTTGGCAAACGCCTGCATGGTCGTGCTGGCTTTCAGTCCGAGGGTGGCAAATGCGCTGGTTGTGGATTTGGAGCCATCCTTTGCACGGATGTTAAACTCCTTGACGGCGTCGCCTACTTTGTCGATGCTAAATACACCGGCTTCCGCACCAGCGATCAAGCCGTTAACAAATTGGTCGGCGGACAGCCCCAGCGCCGCATACTGGGTCGAGTATTCGTTCAGGGTATCCAACAGGTCGCCGTTCTGGTCTGCACCCTTCTGCGCGCCGGTGGCGATGATGTTGTACGCCTTGTTGGCGTCAATGCCAAAGTTCTTCATGAGTGCGGACGCCGTCCTGGCGCTCTCACTCAACTCGTACCCAAAAGTATCCCGCAGGGCAAACCCGGCCTCTGTAGCCGCTTGCAACTCCTCGCCCATCAGCTGGGTGTTCTGCCGCACCACAGAGATGCCATCCGCTACATCTTCCAGAGAGTCTCCAAAGTTGTGGCTATACACATTCTGGGCAATCTGCCCCAGCTGTTCCAGCTCTTTTCCGGTGGTTCCTGTCGCCGCACCGATCTGATTGACGGCCTTGTTATAGCCGTTGCCCAGGTTGATCAGCACACCAGCGGTTGCGGTACCGACAGCAGTGACGCCAGCGCCGACCACCGCAAAGGTTTTGCCGATGGTGGCAGCGCTCTGCTCGACCGTGTTGGCCAGGGCGTCCTGGAGGTCGGCAGCGCTCTCGGACATCCCTTCGAGCTTTTTCCAGACGCTCTCCGCCTTTTTGCCTGTGTCTTCCACGCCCTTGCCAGCGTCCCCAGCGTTGTCGCCGACATTCGCCAGAGCGTCCGCCACGTCCTCCAAGCCGCCGGTCACTTTGCTGTCACAGGCGTCTCTGGCAGCCTCCCCCATGTCATTCAGGGCGTCTTCTGCTTTTTGCGCGCCTTTTTTTACGGCGGATATGGAGTCATCAGCCTCTTTTTCGACCCGCTGTAGGTCTTTCTCCAGCGGCGCGCTGTCGCCGGAAATCTCGATCCTTACATGGCCATCTGCGCCCATATCACTCACCTCCGCTCAATCGCCGCATCTTGTCTGCCGCCCATGCATCCCAGTCGATCACGCCGCCAGCCGCGCAATCGCCGGGCTTGTGCAACTCGTATGCAGTTTGCAGTCGTCGATACTCTCGCTCCTGCGCTCCATCCATCCGGGATGTGTCCATCGCGCGATATCCTACGACCGTCTCAAAATCCGGCTCATACAGGCCGCCCAGGAGGGCGCGGAAGGTGTACCAATGCAAGTCAACCGTCGCCAGATCGATGCCATAGCGACGGTGGAAGGCTGCATAGATGCGTCGGTCGTCTGTGTCAAACGCATATGGGATGCACTTGCGCCCGTTGGTAGGCCGGTTGGGGTTGCCTGCGGCGTCCACTGGGTCAAACAAACCACCCCGGTAAAACGCCACAAACGCGTCCAGCGCCGCTGGAACGTCCGCCGGGATACCGTCAGGGTAAAACCACTCCAAAGTTAAGTAGGCCGCAGCGGCGTCCCAACGGTCGCAAAAAGCGTCCCGCTCGAAGGCCACGAACAGCCTAAAATCTGTCGTGACCTCGTACGAGACGCCCCCCACATCAACGGTATGCGGCAGCGCATCCGTCAGCAGATAGGTCATTCCAGGCGCACAGGCTGGCGGCCACTTGCCTTGCTGGCGATGACGCAGGCAGTCGTACGATGTACCAGCTCGGTAGACGCGGCGCAGGTCTCTGCTGCGCCGGCGGTGCTGGCCTCCACGATGGCCAACCAGCCGGTCAGGATGTCTCGCCAGTTGTAGGCAGCGCCGAAGCACTCGGCGGACACGCCGTCACCAACGACGCCGTCGATAGCTGCCTTGACGACGTCCAGGAAAACAATCAGGTGCTTGCCGTAGCCTGCGTCTGTCACAGGCGGGAGGGAGGCGTGCGCCTCCACAATCGCCCTCTTGCCGTCATCTGCCGCCGCAATGACACGGACATCGTCAAAATCCACGTCATAGCGGTGCTCTTTGATGGTTACCACCATGGTCATTCACCTCGCAATCAGCCGCCAGCGGAGTAGGTATATTCTTCCGGCACACCGATGACCTGCAGCTCGGCGTCGATGTCGCCGATTGCGCCGGACTCGGCTGCGCCGTCGTTGTTGACCAGGATCAGCACCTTGCCCTTCTCGCCTTTGCCGGTGAGGACGCAAAAATACACATAGTCGCGCACCACAGCACTGCCCTTGCCATACTTAATCGCGTGAGAGCAGATGAAATCCTGGAATGCGTCACCCATGAGCCGCTTGCCCACGGGCTTGAATTTGCGGCTGGTGGACTTTTTCATACTGGTGTAGCCCTCGTAGTAGAACTGGCTGGAATCGGTCTCAGGGGACAGTTCCGCGCCGTAGTTGGAGACATGGACAGTAGCTACGTCATAGTCGGCCGGAGACGCTGCGCTGCCATCGGTAGAGCAGTCCAGCGCCAGGATATAATCATCGCCGGACACTTCACCAGCAAAACTGGAGCTAGGGGTAATGCCGGTCATTGCTGCAGACAGTTTCATAAGATCACTCCTCGTAGTAATTCAGTTTGATTTGGATTTGATACCGTGCCTCGCCGTCCTCGTTGACTACAAAGGGGTACGGCGTAGACACAACAGAGATATTGGAGACGGTGCGCCCCTTGCCGATGTCCGGCCAGTTGCGGGTGCGCCGCTGCCGCCTGATCCAGGCAGCCAGGTCATCGTACCACTCTAGGTTGGCGGCGTTCTGGGCGATGTCGTCCCCGATCGCCTCGCGGGAGGCGATGACGTAGGTGCGTTCCACCGTCTGGGTGCCGTCCATGTAGGTGGTGACGGTGTAGCTGGGGTCGGAGTCCAGGCTGTAGCTGGCCAGCTCCGCCGGTAGGCAGTCCACATTGATGCGGCCTCCTGCCAGTCCCTCGTAGCCGTCGAGCCAGGCACGCAGCCCATCGACGATGCTCATACCGGTTCACCTCCCACAAATTTTGCAAAGTCGGCCACGATCCGCTTGCCGTCCGCCTGCATGGTGCGCACGTCCCACTTGCTCCCTCTGGTGGGGGCTTGGTTGTAGGTCAACGCCTTGCCAGTGTAGTGCTTCGGTGCGCGGCCTGCCATGACTTGGCCGTGGTACTGGTAGTGGGCGTAGGGCTGGGTGTATTCTAGGACGGCTGCGCCATTTTGCACGGTGATTGTGCGCTGGTTTTTCAGGTGGCCTGCCTGGAACGGTACCCGTTTGTCGCTGTGCTTAGCAACCAGATTTGCCAGGTGTCGCGCCGCCGCGCCACTTTGCCCCAGCCCACGAGACTGCAAAATTTTCTTGCAGTCGATATTCACTTTGACGTTTACTTTCATTTCCAGCTGCCCTCCAGGGTGTACGTTGCGTGCGCCAGTGCCGACCGGTACGGGTACATTTTACGGCCGGAGACGCGCATTGGGGCGTATCCGGCCAGCACTTTGACCGGGTTGCCCTCAAATGCCGCAACCGGACACGAGCCGGAGACGATGTAATCACCGTTCTCGATTTGCTCCATGTCGGCCTGCTTGCGGACGACCATGGTTGACCCGCCCTGCACCAGCTCGCCGCTGGCGCTGATGGTCGTCCCGTCCGCAAGGCTCAGCTGCACGCCAGTCAGCTCGTGCCGCGCCCATTTGGTCTTGTCGCCGTCATAGCTCTTGTGATAGAGGGTTGCCGTCTGCCCAAACATCAGTCACACCCCCGATAGAGCAAGCCGGTATCCACCAGCCACGGGCGGGCAGCGTCATACACTGCCGCGCCTGTGCCGTTGGTGGACTGGTTGTAGCTGACCGACCAATCCGCCACGGTCTCGCTGGTCTTCCCGGCGCTCTGGTCGTCCAGATAGAGGGCGTCCATGACGGCGTAGATGGCGTTGTTGTACTCAAAATCCAGGCCACGATTGAGCGCCTCCTCGGCGTCAATGCCGGTCAGCATCCGGAGATACTGCTCTGCCCGGAGCTGGTACATTTTCTGTTCCCCTTCTGGGATGCGGTTGCGCCCGGAGGCTGCATAACTAGCCGGTGCAGCCATATCAGCCGCCAGACACAGCGGTTTCCGTCCGCTTGATGTACAGGGTCTTGCCCTTGGACACCTTGACGCCGTAGACCTTACGACCCTGGACGGCGGATGCGCCGATATACTTACCGGAGCCGTTCAGGTCCTGAAGGTGGACGGGCACCGCCCACTCCTCCACACGGTGGCACCAGTTGGGATGACCGGCGATGAACTCGGTGGTGGTTTTCTTGCTGGCCACTCTGGTGGTGGATTCGTAGTCCATGTTGCAGCTTTCCAGCACGTTGAAGCCAGCCACTCGCCCGACTACCCCCTGCTGGATCAGTTCCTGGGACAGGTCGCCCTGGCGAATGAAATTGGAATCCTGCATCAGCACTTCCAGGAATTCCGGCGCTGCGATCAGCCAACGACCGTCGGTGGGAACGCCGTTGCGGGACAGGGTGCGCTTGGCTTCCAGCACCGTCTTATATGCCGTGCCGGAAGTGCAGGCGGTCTTGGTGGTTGCGATATTGGCGTCGGTGGCGCTTTCCAAGGCGTTGATGGACTTCTTATCCATGGACAGCCCCAGGGAATAACCGGCGGAATCCAGCCGGTCAGCCACAATGCCGTCGGGTACGCTGGCGGCGTCGAAGCCGTCAATCAGCTCGTTCACTGCCTCGTCCTGGTCGATGGAGAGATCCAGGTAGGTAGTAGTGCCTGCGGCGGGGTCAATGCCTGCGCTCTTGCTGTAAGGCTTGACCTCGACTTCGGTGTCACGGACGGGAATCTTTACCTTGCCCGCCTTGGGACTGCCTTCGTAACGGTTGTTGAAAATGAGATTATCCTTGGTGACCAGGGTCGCGCGGAGCTTCGCATCCACAAGACCAGACCACCGTTCCTGGCTGGTATGTGCCATTGATGATCATCCTTCCTATTTAAGTATTCGTGTGCCAGGGATTGAGTTTATTAAAGGCGGCTTCTACGCCGTCTCCGCCAGCGGTGCCTCCCTGGCCGTGCTCGCCGCCGGTGGACATGGTAGACATACCGGTGGCTCCATCGCCGGACGCAAACAACCAGCTGTCACTCTTGGTCAGCTCGATCAGCTGATCTTCCAAACCTTCCAACTGGCCATCTTCGCCCAGCTGCACCTTGTCCAAGTCCAGCATAGCCAGCGCCGCCTTGGTGTTCCGAGCACCAGCAGCCGTGAGGGCATTCTGAATGGCGGCGTCCCGCCGAACAGCACTCATCTGGTTCTGGGCGTCAGTCACCTTGCTCTGCCAATCCGGATCGTAGCCTTTCAGCTTCTCATTGGCAGCGGTCAGCTCGCTCCGAGCTGCAGCAAGATCATTCTGCGCCGTGGCCAGACCGTCCTTCAGATTGGTCACGTCCGCCCCGTGCAGTCCCATGATCTTGTCCAGCTGCTTCTCGGTAATGTCCGGCAGCAGCGCGGTGATGTCTTCTCGTTTCATGGTGCTCCTTCCTGCCTACGCTTTGATGACACGGGTCGCATCCGCTTGGCTGGTCAAGTTTTACGTCGTTCCGGGACAAATTTGGGTATGAAAAAAGCACGTCTTACAACGTGCTTGAATCAGCATTTTAGAATAGCCCCGAATTTTCGGGGCTACCAGTATATTGGTGAGTCCAATTTTGGACTCATTGAGTTTACCCGCTTTAGATGTCGCCCAAATTGGCGGTATCAATACCACAACAACGTTTTTTCCTTCGGCGGATTTTCTGATTTTGCAAGGCGCTTCAACTCGCGCAGAACGTGCGCAGCGGAAAACGAACTTGCATTGTCGTGCTCTAAGATTTCTCCATCTTTAATGCGGATTTTCATAAACCCCTTCAACTTCTCGCCTTCAGGGTAATAATCCGTCGAAATGCTGTTATCCGTTTTTTTGATGTTTCTTAAGATTACCATAATATTCATCCGCAGCCTTTTGATAATTATACTTCATTGACGCTAATTCGTGCGCCTTCCAATGCTCCAACGTTGGGTTTTCTTTTTTGATTTGCATTTCCAGCAATTCATGTTCGATCAATATCCTGTCGTGCGGCTTGATATCCTTTCCGACCATGAGCCGTTGCCAGCTTTGAGCAATTGCACAATCCGAATCAAACCGTCGCCACTCTCTAATATCTTCATCATAGAGTGACTTTTCTTCAAAAAGATACATTTTGATTCGTTTGATGTCCGATTTTCTTTTCCCTAAATTTTTAGCTATCTTCTCCGCATCGGTAGAAAAGTTTCGTATTTCCCTATAATACATTTCCGCAAATTCATCTGCCTCCTTGCTTAGAGGGTCTGTAATTCTCGCTCCTGTTATTATACCATTCCCGCCTGCCGTTGCAACACTTTTCTGCGCAAGGTGCGCATAGAAAACCGTTCTCTGCTTCTGCTGTTTCAGTCCGGTCTTGGCGCAAAAATCCTTGTACCGATCATTCCACAGCTTTACCTTAGCTGCGCTTTCCGTGGTGTCCAGCCCTGCCGCCTTCATGGCGTTGTTCTCCCGTTTCCAGCGGCGGATATTGCGTTCTATACTGCGCTGCGTTTGCTCCGCTTCGTACAAGCTCATCTTCTTGCCGTGGTACTCTACGGCGTCCGGCTTGGTGTACTCCTCCAACTCATCCCGGCTGTAGGCGCTGTTCTGCCCTGGAAAGTACGGGAAGAAGCTATGCCGGCAATTCCAGCCGCCTAAGCCTGCGCCGGTACCGTAGCCGGTTCCTTTGGCCAACGTCCGGTAGCCCGGCGTCTTGCCGGTCAGGCTGTACACCTTGCCCTGCCATTTGGCGTGGTCAGGCCGTGCGCCAGCGTGAGCGGTCACTTCCACTAGGTCGGTACCCATCTCCTCCACAAGCTGTTCCTGCATCCGCAAGGCGGTCTGATTGACACCGGTGCGCAGCGCTCTGGTCACGGCAACCTCCAATGTCTCGCTCCGTCCCGTTGAGTAGGCGACTGCCTGGATCCCCGCTTTGCACAGGCTCTTGATCGCCTGCCGTGTAGCGGACTGTGGATCCATCGCTCCGGTGCTGACCTGGAGCCACGCCAGATCAAGCGCTTTTTCAAACTGCCTGGTTGCCGTTTGAGCGGTCGTTTTGGTCAGGTTTTCAAACAGTCCCGCCGTTTGTTTCAGCCCAGCGCGGATGATTTTCCGCATCTGTGGGCTTATTTTTTCCGGAACGGTTTTCCCTGCCTGTTCATAGATCGCTCCATCGCTGCTGCGTGTCTCTCGCACTCCGGCCTCCATGATCTTTTCGATCTCCTGCCGGGTTTTTCCGGTGCGTGTGGACAGCTCAGCAATAATTTGCTGACGAGTCACGCCCATCATGGCGAGTTTCTCCTCCTGGTACTGCGCTGCCGGAATGTAAAAATCATACACGCTGATACGTCTCGCCATATCATCCAGGATGGTGCTTTCCGTCTCAGCGTACAGCGCCGCCATCTGGGTCGTGCAGCGCGCCAGCCATTTAGGGGAAAGCATCAAGCGCCTCCAAAGAGCAGGTCATCATCGGACGTTCCCTCCTCCGCCGCCTCCTGGACAGCTCTCTTGGCTTCCTCCTCGCTCATGCCCCGCCACTCCATGTTATAGCGGTATTTGGGGAGGAACCCAGACAGGCAATCATCCTTGTCCTGCTGACGTCTGGTCTCAGCGGCAGATATGTAACTGTCATCAAAGTTGATGGTCAGTGAGGTATCTGGGTCAACCGGCTGTCCCAGGATGGTCTTGCCTGCCCAGAGTAGGGTGCGGAAGAAGGTCAGCAACGCCGCCTCGATCTGAATCTGGTGCCGGTTGGCGTGCTGCACCATGTCCTGCCGGTCGCCGATGTACTGGGTCGCCGTGGCAATGGAGCCGTTGCGGCTGAACTGGTAGTGATGGGTGCCCAGCCCGACCTTGAAGCTGTAATAATCCAAAGCGTCCTGCACTGCTTGGCTGTTGTCGCTAACCCGCAGGTCAGGGTTGTACTCGTGCCAGTCGTCCCTATCTGGGTCACCGGAGGTCTGCACGAACAACTGCTGCCGGATGCTGTCCGGCGCGATCAGGTGCAGTTGACCGTCCATTCCGGCCACTGGCTGCAATAGTTCCTTGTTGTAAAACACCTTCTTGCCGCCAAGATACAAGTCCCGACAGTAGTTGTCAAAGGCTAGGTCGCACTGTCTCGCCTGATCTAGCGCCTCGGCAAACACGGCCATGCCCAGCCCAGTACCTCCGTCCAGGTTTTTCAACTGGGCGGGAGAGAAAAGGGCAAACCACGGGTGATCACTGCCGGTGTAGAAGCTAGGCAGCATCCCCTTGGGCAGTTCCGCCGGTCGATAGATCGCCCTGCCTTCTTCTTCCTGGGCGGTATAGTATTCGTTTGTGATTTGATATCCTCGGCCAGTCAGCTGGTGGGTCTGCAAGTAAACATAGCTCTTGCCCTGATCCATCACCACGCTGGCAAAAGCACACTCTGTCACCTTGCCGTGTTTGATACTGATGGGAAGAATGCACTCAGCGGGCAGGTATTCCACCCAGAGTTGTGCTTCCGGCGATACCAGCACATTTTGGTTCGCCACTGTAAGCCCATCCACTGTGAGCACAAACGCTCCGGTGCCGGAACGAAACGCCAGCTCTACCAGCCGGTTAGCGTTCCGCCAGAAGCCCAGCTGCCCCAACAGACCGCCGGTCTGCTGCTCCTCCTGCCCCAACAGCCAGGTGGAGGAAGCGGTATCGTTGACTGTCACCGTGGTCTTATCCCCCAGCAGCAGCGAAGCCCAATCCTCACACGCCTGCTTTGGCATCCGCAGGCGGTACATAGGACGCTTATGGCACTGCCCGTCCGCCCCGACACAGCGGATGTCGTGGAAGTCCGGGTAGTTGCCCTGCCACCACTGCCGCCACTGGTCGATGTAGGCGTAGTAGCTGCCTTGGAGGTTCCACCCCTTCTCCCGATTCAAATATCCGATAAATTGTACAATGTTCATGCGTTCATCCTCAAAAGAGAGCGATATTCTCGCTCAATGGTGTACTCGAATGCGTCCAGGGTGTCGATGTCCGTGGTTCCGTCGTCCAGGCGTTCGTCCTGCCCTGGGCGCTTCCCACTCCACAAAGCCGTAGCCAGAGCGTCTGCCAGGGTCTGCGCCGCTGGCAGCACAAAAAAACGACCGCCGCCCATGAGTAGGGAGGTCAGTCGGATACGGTCTAGGATAGGCGCCTTCCGGGCGTTGTGCACCCGACTGGACAGCCAGGCAAAGGGAGACGCCCGAAGTGACGAGCGCAGGGACTGGATGAGCACCTGCTCGGCGTTGTCGCAGTAGACAGCGTGGATCTCACCCCACTTGGCGAAGACCGCCTGGCAGAACGCCAGAAATGCCTGGCACAGCGCCGTGGCGTCCTGCCCCTGGGCATCCACCCGCTGGGACGCCAGCCCCACGATACCCTCATAACCGGGCAGAATCCCCGTGGCCACAAAGGCGTGCTTGGAGCCGTTGCCGCCGAAGTCCACTCCGATCTGCACTCGCCAGGGGCGCAAGGACTGGTCAGGCAGCCAGTAAAACCGGCGGTCGCCAGCGGCAATGCTGTCGGCGAAGGGACGGTAGATGATGCCTTCCGCTGCCATCCACTGCCCCAGGATAAAGCGGTTGTAATACACTGTCCCGGCGTACTCTCGCTTCAGATTCTCCACAAACTCTGTGGGTAAAAACGGGTTGTCATCAATGGTGGAGGTCTGACAGAATACATCAGCGTCACTGTCGATGAAGGTCTTGACGAAATGGTGTGGGTCTGCCGGGTTGGCCGTGCCGTCAAAATAGCTGTGGGCGCAGCGAAGGCGGCTCTTGAGCATCTGGAACACCTCTTCGTGCCAGGTGGTCATCTCATCGCCATAGGCATACTCGATGGTCATGCCCTGGATCCGCGCCACATGCTTCCGGTTGTCTGCGCCCAGGATATGCACCCGCCGCCCAAAGAGCTGCGCCGTGTTATCCGAACTGATGTTGCCCACCAGCCCTTCTCCCCAGATGTCCCGCATGGGCTCCAGGATGTTGCGAGCCAGTGTGCCTTGGGTGTTGCCCAGCATCACCGCTGCCCCCTGTCCACGGAGGGCACAGAGCCGCTTGGGGATGACCACCGCATAGTCCAGCCAGCTCTTGCCGCTGCCGGTAGCTCCGATCTTCAGGTTCCACCTGTGATTGCAGTGGGTCAGATATTCCCGCTGTTTAGTCGATAGCACTGTCAATCCCCTCCAATAGCTCCTTGGCCTTTTGCAGGGCTGTGCGCTCGTCCCCATCGTCCCCCAGCATCTCTAGGATGACCTTGGCTGCACGGGCGTCCCCGGCGGTCGCCGCCTCGGTCAGCCCCACGACCATGGCCATCTGGTTGTCGATGTCCTCCGGATCCAGCGCTCTGCGCTTGAGCTTGTTCAGTCGCCGCTTGTCCGTTACTGGCAGGGACAGATACAGATCAGCCGCCTCTTTTAGGCTCTTTTTCCGCCGTCGGGCAGCGCCGGAAGCAATGCCGCCTTTTCGGGCGATTTCTCTTTGTTCGTCCTTTGTTCGTTCATCCAGCGGGATGAGGTTTTCCTTGTTCGCCACAACTTCCTGCGCCTCCTTTCCAGGCATAAAAGTGGCGCAAGCTCCGCGAAGCTCACGCCTGATTGGTGCCGGATAACCCGCCGGTCCGGGGCTGTCTTTCCAACTGTCAAAAAGTCCGCCATAGGCGGGCTTATCAGCGTAGTCCGCAAACATACGCCTCAATTACCTGGTACTCCCGATGGGACTCGCACCCACGACCTTACGATATGGCCGCATACTCTGCTGCTGAGCTACAGGAGTGTGTCCCCCGCCAAAATGGCGACAAGACAAACGCCTGCCGCCATCTCGGAAAGGGTGAGAAGAAAGAAAAAAGGGGTTATCCTGCATCCTGTTGGGGCGGCTGTCTCCGAACCGCCCCGTATACCAGGAGGTGTCCCTTGGTGGCCACTGATTACCGCTTGCCACTTCGGGATGATGCTACTTTACCACGTTCTTTTGGCTCTTGGAGGCCATCTTTTTCTTT
>OLRQ01001394.1_pt1 | contig 18727 bp, 16 predicted proteins | sample 1671971 | NCBI WGS metagenome assembly OLRQ01 (sample SAMEA3136631, study PRJEB25190) | human gut metagenome | biome: human gut; feature: human-associated habitat; material: faeces | place: Austria | collected 2013
ATGGCTTCTTTCTGCGACTGAAACTCCACCCCTTTCTCTCGGAGCTGTTCGATCAACTCCAGCAGGTCACGGGTGTTCCTGGCAAAGCGACTGATGGATTCTACCACAACGGTGTCTCCCGCTCGAACGAACTCCATCATGGTTTGCAGGGCGGGACGATCCCTCGCTTTGCCGCTCAGCTTGTCCATGTAGACAAGTTCGACGCCAAGCCGTTCCATGAGGTCTTCCTGACGAACGGTATTTTGTTCTTGGGTACTGACCCGGATGTAACCAATTTTCATAGGCATCCCCTTTCTCTCCAGTGGATTTGTCCCAATAGGGTCCCCGTCAAAGATGGCACATGCCAAAACTCGATTTTCGACCCTATTGGGACATGGTTTGACTCTCCCGTTAGGGTATACCCTATTGGGACAGGATCGGCAGACAGACCAGTTTGCCGTTGACTTTCAGGAACATCTCCGGGCAGTGGAAGCGCTCCTCGTAGTAGAGCAGCTGTTCCTCGCTCAGGCTCTGGAAGTTTTCTGCATCCGGCGGAGCGGCGCAGAGGAAGAACGTGCCAGAGATGATGTCGTAGAGATTTCCATCTTCATCCCAGAGCGCCCGGTTGAGCGGGAGGCCATTCAGTTTTCCCTCTTCGTTGCAGATCAAAGCAACAGGTTCCTCAAAGGGATAGACGGTTTGTATGTAACCGTCAACGACCTCCTGCATGGCCTCCAGAGTATCTGGAATGTCCGCCCGTTCTGGTTTGCGCTCCGGTTCGATTTTTAGAATACGCATGGTTCTCTCCTTTAGATTTCTCCACAGTAGAGGAAGTCTTCGATCTCATCCGAGGTGAAGCCGCACTCCCGAAGTGTGTGGATGTCCTTTGGCGTGTAGCCGAACGACGCTGCAACGGAGACCAAACCTTCCCAATAGGCATCCGGGTTCCGGTGTCCGGCGGACAGCGGTTTGGGATACCACTCGATCGCATCCGAGTAACAGGGCGGGCAGAAGGAGTTGATACAGAAGTGCTGTAATTTCTGCTCGCCGTGTCGGTCGATACGGAGAATATCGCCTTCGTCCGTCTTCACTTCAACGGGCTTCTTCAAGAAGGAGAGGCCGGAAGCAGTCAAGCCATGCTCTAAGATCGACTGGGTAGAAGCATAAACATAGATGCTCTGCTTGGGGAAGTGATACAGGCAGAGGGGGTTATCTCCGTGGACAAAGTAAAGATTGTCCTGTGCATCCAAGACGGTAAACACAAAAGTGCCCTGAACTTGTTCCGCCACCTTTCGGAGGCTGTTGAAGTTCAGGGCATTTTGCTTTTCCAGGAGTTGGACTGCGACGTAGCTGTCGGTTCCGATGTGCGTCTTGGGCAGGTCTTCCGCCTGCTGCAGAAGTCGGTCATTCAGGAGCACGCCGTTGTGAGCCAAGGCAAATTTCTTGCCGTCGATCTGACCTTGGAAGGGATGTGCGTTGTACGCTTTCTTGGCGTCCCCCTGTGTGGCATATCGAGTGTGACCCATGACCACAGAGGTTTCTGCCGGAACTCGGAACCGCAGCACATGGGCAGGTTTTGCCTTCTTCATGCTGTTGAGCTTACCGCCTGCATGGTAGGCGATTCCCGCAGCATCCGTGCCGCGTTCTTCTGCGGCAGAGGCCAACGAGCGGAGCAGGCGGTTCTTTTGCTTTCCGCTCAGGTTGTGGTTATAGTCGATGAATCCAAATAAGCAGCACATGGTCAAATCTCCTCTCCGCCCTCGACGGGCTCGTTTACATACAGTCGGCGTTCCTTCAAATACTGCACCAGTTCCGGCTCGTGGCAGCCTGTGACAAAGGTTGTCCAGGACAGGTCTTTGCAGGCTCCGTCGGACAAATGCAAAGCCACGCTGCAGATATGATCGACCATCTGCAGCGTGGCAAGGAGGCTGTTCAGTTTTAACGTCCCCCGGAACATACGGAATTCAATCGTCGCGCGGTTCTCCAGATTGACGCAGGAGTACCGTCCGGCATGGCTGCCTTTCTTGGCATGTTCCAGAATTTCTTGGGGCCGGTCTTTGTAGCCATAGCGAGCGGCCCAGCGTTCCAGTTGTCGTGGGGTCCTGCGGCTGAACTTGAGAAGCTCCTCCCAATGCTTTTCCACGAAGTAGAGAATTCTGGCGATGGCCGGTTCCTGTTCTTCCTCCGTTTCTCCGAAGGCCTTCCGGCTGACGTGGACGTGAAGGCCGCAGGTTTGGGTTTGGTGGGAACGGTAGCCCAGCGAGCGGGCTGTGCGCAGGACTTCCGGCCAGGGCATCTCTTCCTGGTGGTACTCCAGGCTCATGGGATGCGTGACCAACTCGAAGCCGTTGCTGAGGGAACCGTCGTGCTTACAGTAGAGCCGCTCGGTGAAACCAACGTTGGCTGGCGTCAGGATCCGGCTGGCGTAGTCACCCCGCTCGCCGCCTTCGTCGATCTCCAGCTCGACTCCGAAGTATCTGGGACCGGTGCCGTAGAAGATGGGTTCCGGCTTGTAGTAGTAGCCTTGGATCACGTCCCGGTTTGCTTCCTCCAGACAGGTCAGGCAGAGAGGCTCATCGCTGTCGTCCAGATAGTAACTGTCCTCACAGTGGATGAGGCGGCCACACTCGGAGCAGGTCATGTAGCTTTGATCGTAGCAGGTTTGACAGAGGGGCGTGTTGTCATTTCCGGCGTTGTCAGTGAGCCAGATTCGCTGACCGCAGCAGGCGCAGAGGGTGGTTTCATTCTCCAGACACTCCGGGCAGATGAGCCGGTCGTCGAATGGGATGAGCTCATCAGAGCCGTAAACTTCACCACAGAGCTCACAGGGAATTTCGTGTTCTTTCATGGTATTGTCCTCCTTGATCATTTCCCTAGTGGGTAGATTCAAGGATATACTATGTAATTCAGAAACTTTACTTTTTCAATGACAACAGATTTCTTGGGGGAAGGCATTGCGGGCGTCTCCGGCCCTGTGGGGCCGTCAACGCTGCCTTCCCCCAAACCCCTAACTCACGCTGGAAGTATGAGGATTCTTAGAGGAGGGAGGTTTTCAAGGAGGGGGGAAGGATTGCTGACTTGTCAGCGGTCCAGCACATCCCCCCTCCTTGAGGATTTGAGAAGGATGTTCCGCGTTCTGCGTTCCGATAGGTTTTTGGGAGAAAATTCTCAAATCCTATACGCACGCGAGATATTTTTGGCTTCAAATTACTTTTTACTTTATCAATTTAAAATGTAAAAGCAAAATTGCGTATTTTTAGCGGAACACGGAACAACTTTATCAAATAGCTTTGCTGTGAAGGCTATAGGTGGAGTTGTCCTGTTCCGCTGTTTTAATCCCCGGTTTCCAGGAGAGCCTGAGTATATGTTATAGCTTTTTCTAGTATAGAGAAGGAGAAACTAGCATCTTTGATTTGAGATTGGAAATGTAAATTCCGTTTTAGTTTAAAATGCAGTATCCTTGACATATGAAGAGGCAGCGCTTCGGCATTTCCGAATGAAACCAATCTATGAGATAACAAGGAGATTTATGATGAAAACATACAATGAAAAACTCGCACAGGTTATAGGAACCTTCTTTCAGGTAACTCAAGGTCCAAAGTATGACTTTGATCAGGAGAACGGTGTACTCCACTTTAGCATTGAAATCAATGGAAAGATGAGAACGTTACTGTGTGCTATCTGTGTGGAGGAAGATGATTTTATGACTTTTGTTACATATCCAGTGGGTGGGGATCCGTCGGATAAGGAAATGATGCTGTGCCTGAGTGAATTCCTACTCCGAGCGAACTACAATCTGAAGATGGGGTCCTTTCAGATGAATTGGGAGGATGGCAAAGTGAGGTTCAAGCTCTTTACAAATTGCGAAGGAAGCTTGCCCATGGAAGAGATTATTCAGCAGGGGATTATGTATCCGTTGATCATGTGCGAACATTATGGAGACGGGTTTCTTGACGTTATTTTCGGTGGAGTGAGCCCTCAGGAAGCTGTAGAGAAGTGTGAGAAAAGGCTGAACAAGGTATAAGATAAAATATATTATAATAGCTATAATGGAAAATACCGCTGTGAAAGTAAAAAACACGGCGGTATTTTTATGCCAATATAGAGAGGCAGATTAATGAGTGGCATCTAATGTCGGCTAAAAACAATGGTAAATAGATATAGATTCAGTAAGATTTTTATTTAATTATATCATATCAAAGTAAATTTGCCTAGAATATCTTGAACGAAATAAGAGTGAAGTTCAAGGCCATGATTTCAAATTGGGAAGGAGGGCTGACAAGCATTCTCATCCTGTGTTATGCTCGGTGCGTAGAAAGTATGGGGATATATAGCATCCACCGAAACAATTTGAAGGGAGAAAATGTATGACAAATTCTAAATATTCATCTCTGGAACCCAATGCTGTATACAATGGCAAAAATGATTCTGTTTATCATACAGATCATGCAGGCCGTGTCTCTTGGTGGAGAGGGCATTTGGAAAAGACTGCGCCTGAAGATAGGGAAAGGGACAACTATGCCCAGCGCACCCTGGAAGGGAAGGGGGAGCATGACCATGCAGGGCATTTTATCTCGGCGCAGGATGGAGGAGATCCTGGAAAAATCAACTTGTCTGCACAGGAAGAGCACGTTAATACGAGAGACTATCGTGCTTTCGAGCGGGAAAATCATGCTCTGGTGGAACAAGGATACTATGTGGAATTGATTGGAGAAGTCAGTTATCCAATGGGATCAGATGTGAACCGGCCAGAAGCATATATGGTGGAACGGATCGCGACGAATGAAAAGGGTGAAGAGATCGACCATAGTTATTTCAGTTTTACAAATGAGAACATGGCTGAGTTTGAACTAATTGGGGAAGAGGAGGCATCTGAACAGAAATTCGAACTTGTCAATCCGAGCGAAGTTGTATGTGACCAGGAACAGAATATCATCACCAACTCGGAAACCGGTGCGATTATCAGCGATAGTGTGGAAATATCCACAGAAGAGACTTCAGATGTTGAAACGACAGGCAGTGAGGAAGTAGAAGCTGATGTTAATGAGGAAACAGAAACAGAAGCTGAGACTTTATAAAGGAGGAGAAAAGATGACGAGAGAAGTTGAAGTAAGCGGACAGTATGTGAAGCATCGCAAAGCACCTGTGTTGGACGGAAAACCACGTTGTACATTAGACGCTACCTGTTGCGGAGAAGAGGTTCAGGTGGGCTTGTCCGATTTTCAATTGGAAAAGGGCATTGCATTAATTGGGGCACCCGGTACGGGGAAATCTACCGCGATGTCCAGCATCCTGCGCCAGCTCAGAATGGGTATGACAGATCAGGATATTTTGTTTATCTTTGATCCCAAGGGAGATTTCCGCAAAGATCTGTCAAAAGAAGGAGACATCTTCCTCGGTTGTGGATCAGGTGGAAGAGCACCGAATGTCCGGTGGTCGCTTTTCAAAGAAGCCACTGCAGGATGTCGCACTCAGGGGGAAGTGGATGTGCGAGTCCGTACTATTGCGCAAAGGCTGATTCCACATGAAAATATCCAGACGCCGATCTTTACAGATGGCCCTCGGCAAGCATGCGCTGCACTGATCGATACATTTTTACACTGTCCACAACTGTTGCCTGCTGGTCAGTTGACCAACGAAGCGTTTCTTCATTTTGTGGCTCAGATGGACTTTCAAACGGTGATCTATGCGTCAAAACGGTATAAAGGTTTGCTGAGAGACTTGTTGGGTGAAACAGGTCGAGTCAATGTAACGCAGCAAAGTCATCGGATGGAAGTGTTGGTCAACACAAATTTGGTGTTGGAAGGCTTCAATCGTGCAGTTGAGGCAAAAGCTCCTCTTTTTTCTGTAGTGCAAGCAGAGAAGGAGAGAGGCGGACAGGTGGTCTTTTTACAGCTTGACATGGCTTCTTCCGGGTTGCAGAGTGAATGTTGTGGGTTATTGGTCGATTTGCTGATCGGTGCGGCACTGGACAACTCCAAGCGTCAGGGAATGGTCTATCTGGGATTAGATGAACTGCCGCAGCTGGGAAAGCCTACGATTGATGCTGTACAAAAAGCAGCAGCTGTGGGCAGAGATAAAGGAATTTGTCTAATCACTGCGTTTCAAAGCCTTTCTCAGCTGGAGGAGATTTGCGGCCAGGAAGCGAGTGCGGCACTCATGAATAACCTGCAAACAAGCTTTCACTTCCGCACATCGGATGGATCGACAAAGCGCAGAGTCCAGGCACTTTGCGGACGAATCCGAACTCGCGAGGACCATTTTACTCCGGTAGGGTTACAGGTGGGGACGGTTACAGAAACGGACTCTATTCGTGATGATGAACTTCTGGGCCTTGGGACAGGACAAGCGGTATTTGTAACACCAGAAAAAACGGCATGTTTGTTGCACCTAAAAAACTATGGTAGGTAGGAGGAGAGATCAGTGAAGTATCATCTGAGGGAATTTTTTAACGCGTTACTTTTAACAGACACAGAGTATGCTGAAGCATGTCATGTATCGAAAGTATTGCGGCAGTTACCGATCTGTCAAGCGAGCGATCAGCCGACACGATGTATCGTGAGTGGTGGCAGTTATTTGGACCGAGTAAAAGCTCTGAAGCACTATTTGCAAGTGGCAAAGGCTCCGGTTGTCATTCTTACGTGCCATTGGGATTTAGGAAGAATCTTGGGTGTTCGTCCAACTTGGCTGTGTGATAGATATGATCCTCTTGCAAACAAGAAAGGCAGGGAAGCAAGCGATTTGCTCCGGAAAACTGCTGAATTGATTGGACTGCGCGTGGATGGGATGGCAGCTGTGCTGGAAAACACCATCCAAGCAATTCGTAGTCATCCGGAGGGCGGATTCCAAATGAACGATTTCCTGACTTTGAGCTGTGCGGAATTGGGAAAACGGGCATTTCTCGCTGGCGACGATGAGACAGCAGGCATGCAAACGTTGGAGGCAGCCCGACAGCTGGATGATTTGCGGATTCAATTGTCGCAAGATGTCAGCCTGGAAGATAGTGAGAGTAGTTCACTGGAGCATTTACTTGAGCAAGCAGATGGCTACAATAGTCCTTTGGTGCTTCTGACATCGAATCCTGCACAGAGTGCCATGTATATCCAGGATCTGTATTGGACAATGAAGCGGCGGAGTAGGAAAGGTAAGAAGACCAATGGCGTCTTGTTTGATCTTGGCACCGTATCCGCGAGGCAACTGGAAGAGCTTTACACCTACGGAAATAGCTCGACACTTTTTCTGAATGAAGACTTACCCGCTTCTCAGGATTTGTTCCGCGTAGCAGCGAGCGGACTTACCAGTGGGATTTTCCTTCGTCATGTAGCTGGCGCAGAAGAGCTCAGTCGGTTCATTGGCCAGATAAAGCGACTCCAGATAACGGAGACAATTTCTCATGGACGATCGAAAAGTGAGTTTGGTAGTGGTCCGTTTGGAATCTTTGGAAATACAACGCGGTCATCTTCTCGTTCGGAAGCCCGTTCTATGGCATATGAGCCTATTGTTACAGCACATCAGCTCGCTTCTCTTCCGGATGGAGAAGGGTATCTGTGGGAGCAAGGTAAACTTACATGTATTAAACTGTGAGGAGATGTCACAATGAAGTATCGTTTTTGGGTGAGATTTGGTGTCAGATGTGCTTGTATCGCAGTTATCAGCCCGTTCCTGGCACAAGGGGGTGGAGCGAGCGGAGTTCTGCAAATGGCATTATTTTTGCTCGGGTTGTCCTACTCAGCAGAATACGTGCTGTTGGCGGCTAGAATGCTGTTGGGTAAAGGGGTTTCATATGGGTTTGCAGCTCTGCTATTTCGATCTGTTGTTGGAGTCATTGTTGTGGCGGTCATAGTCACTTTGTGTTTGACAATTGCACTAATCGTGTTATCTGCTGTGGGCTATATCAATATGATTCGGTTCTATCTTCGAGCGCGTTGGCTGGATCAGATGAATTGACAGATCCAGCATGAATGCAATAGTTACTTATCTTAACCTATGCACCAAAGGTGATGCAGTAACATGACCTTGGTGTGTAGGTTTTTGCGATTGGATATCTTAATTGTTTCCCTGGTGTCCTTCAGGTATACTTACAATATGAAAGAAGAATGGAGATAATTTCTATGTTGACAAAAGAAGAGATCCGCCTGGCGTGTATGGATGAGGGAGTCTATCAACGCGGCAGACAGCTTTATCACTCCGGCGGGGTGACATCGATCTATTTAAAGGAATGCGGAGATGATGTTTTAGAACTGTCGGCAGAGGTTCGTGGCAACGGCCAGCCCTTTTATGAATGTGAAGTGATTTTGGTCAGAGATACCATTGATGACTACTCCTGCGATTGCCCGGCAGGAATGGATAGTCGGCGCGGGATGTGCAAGCACTGTGTCGCGCTTGCGTTGGCTTATCAAAACTCGTCAGAAAATCAGGATGCCCCCCAAAAGCAACCAGCGCAAGAGGAAAGATCTGCGCAGGTAACTTCTCCAGGTCTCAAAAACCTGATGGGCCAGCTGAGAGCACCGGCGGTCAATTTGGAACAAAATATCGCGCCGGGAAGCATCCAACTGCTGCCTGAATTTTCTTTGCAAAAAGACCAAGCGCGTGATTGGCGAAGCTATTTGAGAAGCCGCTATTATCTGGAAACGAGCTTTCGGATCGCGGCAGGCGGCCGCTCCTATGTAGTCAAGAATCTGGCGTTGCTGGTGGAATTGGTCCGGCAAGGGCAATATTATTCCTATGGAAAATCCCTGGCTTTTACCCATGCCCGGGAGATGTTTGCGCCGGATAGCCAAAAGTTGCTGGGCGCAATCCGCAGCGAACTGGAATCCAAAGGCATTGATCTGCGGGATGCCGCAGTTCACAGCGGGCAGAATTATCGCTATCTTCATTTGCCGGATCCGGTCACATCGGAATTGCTGGCGTCCCAGGCAGGGACAGTGATCCTCTTAAATGGGCAAGACTACCTGATACAATGTGGGGATCCAGTTGTCCGCCTGCGGTTTGAGACTTTGCCGGGCGGGGCGCGGCTGATCCTGCCCAAATTTACGCTGCTGCTGGCCGGGGCCGCACCCTGGATCTGTTACGATGGCTGTATCTATGGAGTGACGGAAGACTTTGCCCAGGAAGCCCTGCCGCTGCTGGAGACCTTGGGGGCGGTGGAAGCGCTGTCCTATGCGATCCAAGAGGAACAGGAATATTCGTTGATGCTGATGGAAGAGGACTATCTGGCGTTTTGCAGCGCGGCCCTGCCCAAGCTGGCTGCTGTGTTTCCCATTGAGTATGGTCCGGTGGATTTCTCTGCCTATCAGCCCGAAGAGCCAGAGTTTGTCTTCCGTATCACCGTAGACGAGGCAGGCGGGATCGTGCTGCGGCCAGAGGTCCATTACGGCAGCGATGCTTATCCGCTGTTCGTCCGGGGAGAAGAATTTCGGAATCTACAGGCGGAACAACCGGTCCGCACCTGTATCCGCACGTATTTTACCCAGGATACTACAGACCCGGCCCAGTGGTGCATTCAGGGAGACGACGCCCTCTTCCGCTGGCTGGATACCGGTTTGGATGCCATGCGGGAGCAGGGCGAGGTCTTGATCGACAGCAGTTTGAAAAACCTGCGGATCGCCCCTGCACCCCGCACGACCATCGGTGTGGCCTTAAAAGGCGACCTGATCGACCTGGACATGACGGTGGAGGGGATGCCGCAGGAAGAGATGACCCGGCTCTTGACGGCGTATCAGCAGAAAAAGCGCTACTATCGCCTGCAAAACGGAGAATTTTTATCGTTGGAGGATGGCGGCCTGTCCGTCATGCACGAGCTGGCAGATGGTTTGATGCTGTCCGGGAAAGACCTGGAACACGCCACGGTCCCGGCCTTCCGTGCCCAGTATATCAACGCCGTGACGACGGGGGCGGGGGAGGTCGAGGTCAAGCGCTCTGCTGCGTTCCGGCAGGCCATCCGCAGTCTTCACAGCTTTGCTGACAGCGACGCGCCGGTGCCGGAGAAATTACAGGCATCTCTCCGGAGCTATCAGGAGGAGGGCTACCGCTGGATGTGTGCTCTGGCCGACTGTCATCTGGGTGGTATCTTGGCCGATGAGATGGGCCTGGGCAAAACCATTCAATCCATCGCCTTCCTGCTCCACACCCAGGAAAATGCCCTGATCGTCTGCCCGGCGTCTCTGCTGTATAACTGGGAGAGCGAGGTGCGCCGCTTTGCGCCGAGCCTGACGGTGCAGACGATCCACGGCACCGCCGCCCAGCGAAAAGCTCTGTTGCAGGAAGAAGTCGATGTGTATATCACGTCCTACGATCTGCTGAAACGGGATGCCGAGGCGTATACCGAGCGGACATTTGGTACGGTTCTCATTGATGAAGCACAGTACATCCGCAACGCCGGGACCCAGGCGGCCCAGGCAGTGAAAAAATTACAGGCCAAGCGCCGCTTTGCGCTCACCGGCACGCCCATTGAGAATCGGCTCAGTGACCTTTGGAGCATTTTTGATTTCCTGATGCCGGGCTTCCTCTATCGTTATCCTCAGTTCAAAAAAACCATCGAGCAGCCGATCTTGAGTGACGATGACGCGGCTCGTCTGCGGCTGTCTCGTATGGTTACGCCCTTCCTTCTGCGTCGGAAAAAATCGGATGTCCTGCGGGAGCTGCCGGAAAAGGTGGAGCAGGTGCGGTACGTTGACCTGACGCCCCGCCAGCAAAAGCTCTATCAGGCCCAGGAAGAACAGTTGCGGCAGAGCTTACAGAAGGACGATGACAAGACATTCCAGGCCAACCGGATCCAGTATTTATCGGCCCTGACCCGCCTGCGGCAGCTGTGCTGTGACCCGGCCCTATTTTTGGAGGACTATGACGGCGGCTCCGGCAAAGTAAACGCCTGCCTGGACCTGCTGGAAGAGCTGACCCAGGCAGGCCATAAGGTCCTGGTCTTTTCCCAGTTTACCAGCATGCTGGATATTCTGCGGCACGAAGCCATGGCACGGGGGCTGGACAGCCTGTGTCTCACCGGCGCGAACACCAAGGAGCAGCGCCGCAATATGGTCCGGCAGTTCCAGGAGGGCGAGGTCATGGTCTTCTTCATCTCCCTGAAGGCCGGTGGCGTGGGCCTGAACCTGACGGCGGCGGACCGGGTCATTCATATCGACCCCTGGTGGAATGCGGCGGCGGAAGACCAAGCCTCCGACCGCACCCACCGCATCGGCCAGAAAAACACGGTGTTTATCACGAAGCTGGTGGCACAGCATACCGTGGAGGAACGCATCCTGGCACTGCAAGAGGCCAAGCGTGCCCTGAGCGACAGCGTGATGTCCGGCGAGGGCGTCAGCTCCGGCCAGCTTAGCCGGGAGGAATTGCTGGCTTTGCTGGAAGAGGGATGAGGCTGCTTCTATCTGTTATCATAACTTTGACCCACTCCTCTTTGCCAGGAGTGGGTCATTTTTGCTATGATTTAAAGTTGGGAGGGGTGCTAGCCGACCTCATGTTTTTTTGATAGCATAAAAACAGAAAAAGGAGGGGGAACCCAATGAAGAAAATGAAGAAAGTAAAAAAGACTCTGCCCATGAAGGGAGTCCATATTCCGCGGGTACTTTTGTTCCTTCTTGGATTTATCCACGGAAGGCTTCACACAGCGCAGCTTGAGGGTGGTGTCATCGTCTCAGCCTTTATTGTGGGACAGAGCCGTCGTTTCCGGATGGCGTGTGTGGTCCGTCGTCTGCAGGCAACCCAGACTCTGCATGAGAAGTGGAAGAACGCAGACCAACTGCTGCTTCAGCTTCCTGAGGTAAAGGAGGGAGAGAGTAGCGTGAAGGCTAGAGCAAGGGAAAAGGCCGAGGCTAGACGGCATACTATTCTTACTGAGTTATGCACAATTCGGTCTCAGATTTGGAAGGAGACTCAGGAAGCTGACGATCAGATGGAGAGTACAGCACATGCTCTGGTGAGTTGCTTTGCCGCCTATAGTCATGGTGTATTAATGAAGCCTATTTCTCAAAAAAATCTTCCAGAGGTCTCGTATGAAAAGTACTCTGAGATAGTTCTGAAAGAAGCTACCTGGAGCAAACTTGATAAAATTCTGAAGGAGGAAATGGAACGATGAGCATATTTAAACGTAAGAAAGAGGTTGGTCAGAGCAATGTTTTGACCAACAAGATGGTACCGGCCTACCTCCCTGTCCATGGAGAAGCTCAGGACACATTCGTTACACCCTATTATTCGTACCAGGATCCAGAAGTCATTGGTAAATGTTATAAGGATGCGGTAGTTAGCCTTGACAAACTGGCTACCATGGCTGATCATCATTTTCATGGAAGGGAGCTTGATCATCATGTAGACGCCCAGTTGGAACACTGTTATGCAATACATAACACTGAGGTGAGTGACCATAAATATCAGTGTGAGAGGATCATCTATGCACGGCAAACACGTGCAGAAACACTGAAAAAGGAGATTTCTTCCTTAGAGAAGGAGGAAACCAGGCTGGTAGAAGAGATTGAGCCTCTGAAACACCTGCGGCGCCAGTCTATCCTGCGTATCGGAAAGAGAAACCTCCCTTTGGCACCGCTCGTGACAGTTTTGGCTATGCTTATCGACGCAGCTACTGCCTTTAGTGCTGTTCAAACGGTACTCTTTGGCAATGTGTATGCGCTTATTATCACGGTGCTGGGCTTCACGCTCATGTCAGACGGGGCAGCGTATAAGTTGGCCGACTATATCAATAAGCGAGACGACGAGGGGTTCACGAGCAAACGCATTTTTTTCATTGTATGTGCTACCTTGTTGATTTTATGGATCATCTCTGGTATAGGGTCGTTTATGTTGCAATTTGGCTCCATGGAAGTATTTGGAAGTATTAATGCAGATGGAACGTTTCAGCCTAAAGAAGCCTATTCCATGGCTGAGTATGCTATTACTTTATTCAAGAGTTGTGTGCCTGTGGCCACAGGAGCCTTGTGTTTTGCCGTCGCGCTAGACAGAAACAGCCATTCAGTTGATGAGAGAGAGGCTAAGGAGAAGAAGTTAGGGGTCATTCGGACTGCATTGAGTGAAAAACGGGCGGAACTGAGTGACCTTAATGGTGCGCCAGACCCTATGGAGAGAGATAGCTTAAACCGGCTTGCCGCCGAGAAGAACCTTGAAAGCCTCCGTATAGGGCTGAAGGTAAGGCTTCGTTCTTTGTTAGCGGAGAAGGTCAATGAGCCGGAGTTCACCCAAGCTATGGCCGAGAACGGTGCGGCATTGGTCGGCGAGAAGCATAAAACCAACAATCAAACCAACAACAACCTAGACTAGAAAGGGGCGGCCAATGGCCGCCTCTTTTGCGTTGAGTAGATAAGGTAAAATAAGTTGCGCAAAAAGGAGACATAGTTTGCAGACTCTGGTAGAATGAAGTCACGACACACCATTCTGAAAGGAGACAGCAAACTATGTCCGAGAAAATTGTACAGCTAAACGAGGAAGTAATCAAGACCTGCTAAGAAAAGTCAAGTAGAAATTTCAAGGTAATGCGGTGCGCAAAAAGGCCGCACCAAACCAAGCCGCTTTGCATCTCAAAATGAAACGGCGGCCGGCCAATGCCTTTATGGCGAGATCAGGCGGTGTGTTCCAACGACTCCAAATAGGCTTTTACAGTGGCGTAATAGATCCGCAGAAACTTGTTGGCGGAAGCCATCATGTAGACGCGGTAAGGCTTGCCCTCGGCGCGCTTCCTGTCCATGAACTGGTAGACCGGCTCATCTAGAGGAGCGTTCTGCAAATAGACGCTCATGACAAGGAACAGTGTCCGCCGTAAAGACGATGCACAAATTTTGCTCATGGATTTGTGCCTGCCGGTCACATCACCGGAATCGTTTGGCGGAGCATCCAGCCCAGCATAGGCCACGAGCGCTTTCTTGGAATAAAAACGGCGCACATCCCCAATTTCAGCTATGAGCTGTGGCCCCAGAGTCGGGCCTACGCCGAACAGATCCATGACAACGGGATATTCCGGCAGCTGGGAAGCCAATGTTTGCATTTCGTGTTTGAGAGCCGCAAGCGCGGTAGAAGTCGCTCTGAGCTGCGCAACCGCCTGTTCTACGAGCAACTTTGTTGTTTCAGACTTCGGCATAACACCGATATGTCCGTTGGCCTCGGCGTAAATCGTGTACGCCTTTGCTTCACTGAAGTTGTAGCCGTGCTTCCTGCACCAACGCAGGTATTTGCTTGTGAAAGCCCTTTCGGATTTCTCGCTGACGCAGCGGCAATGCCAGAATTCAGCCACAAAATCCACCCACTTTTCACTCCCGTCCCCACGGATCGGGCTTGAAAACAGACGGTTGGCGTTTGGAAACACCGTATCCAGCAGCGAGATCAAATTGTTCTTCAGAACAGTTTGCACCTTGGAATACTGCCGGTACTGGCGGTAGCAGTTCTTCAGCAGCAGTCGGGTATCTTCCTCTGGGATATACTTCGGCAAAGTAAGCCAGCGGTCAAGGCCATAGTTAGCCAGTTTGACAGCATCCTTCCTATCGGTTTTGACACGCCGTAATTCGTTGTTCCCGTAGTCATGCACCAGCTTTGCATTGACGACGGAAACATATAACCCTGCGTCGTAGAGCAGCTTTGCCACCGACGCATGGTAATTTCCTGTGGCCTCCATGACCACACGAGTCTCACCGTCCAGGCTTTTGAGCTGCCTTGCCAGCTCGCTCAGTTCACTGTCGGTGTGACGGACTTCAAAGGGCGAGATAACGACCTCTCCAAAGGGACGCATGACGGCAACCGTGCTTCTGCCTTTGGAAATGTCGATGCCAACAGAGTTCATGTGCATTCCTCCAATACGAATTTGCAACCAGAATCCATCTTTTTCTCATTGCCGATTCAATCTATTGGGTGACGCGAACTCAAAGGCTCAACCTGCTCAAATCGAACGCTGCAATAAGGGGATGGCTGACAGTCTTGATTACGGGCTTTTACGCCCAAGGGTCAAATCGTCAACCAGTTGCTCCCCTTATTGTAGCTTAGGCATGAGATGGAAAGAAAGCCGGACTGGCTGTCCGACTTTCCTGTCCAAATTTATTGTAATAAGGTCAAAATTGTAGCGAAAATGCTCAAGGCGATCCACGCACAGGAGAACAAGAAGGCGTCCCGTGAGAAAGCGAAAGCCGTTGTTGCTGAGCTGAGAGCGATGAAGTTGAAGGAAGCTGCCAAGAAGGTCGAAGACGGCATCGAGGAGACGTTGACTTACTGCGATTTTCCCAGCGAGCACTGGACTCGCATCCGCACCAACAACGTGATTGAGCGGCTGAACCGCGAGATCCGCCGCAGGACCCGCGTGGTAGGGACGTTCCCGGATGGGAACTCTGCCCTGATGCTGGTCTGTGCAAGGCTACGCTACGTGGCGGGCACCCAGTGGGGTAACAAGAAATACATGAATATGAAGCATTTGGAGGCAGCTCTGGACGACGCCTTCATTGCCGGCTGACTTCATTCAGCCGAGCTCTGCAAACATTTTTGCGCATAAATCTTGACAGTACCCGTAATCTGGGTGTTGTTACGCCAATGGAAAAGTAGCAGATGACATTTGCTACGCAAAAAATCTGCCAAGAGCAGAACGCTCTTGGCAACAAAAATCTTATTTTATTTCATTGTCCTCTTGACGGAGTGCGGTTCACTCTTGCGGAAAATCGGGCTTCGTATTTTCTTGGGGCTGCCTCTTTGTGAGATAGCCTATTCTTTAATGAGGATTACCCTTCAAAGATATTATGGAGCGTAATGGGTGAAGCATGAACGAATTCAATGATACCTCTATTGCGTATGGACACGAGGATCTGATAGCCTATCTTATTGAATTTCTCATCACTTATGTTCACATATTCTTTACTCTCCTTGTCAAACTCAGCAAGAAGAATATCATATGGAGTTACAATCGCTCTATCGAGTTCACAACCAGTAGCCAGTAGATAGAATGATAGTAGTCCAAGTTCTACCATCATTCTCAATCTTGGTATGGAATCATGACACAGGATTTTCTGTGAACCAATCAGTAGCCTTCTTAAAGCTACCATAGTAGCCGTTTGTGAAAAAACCAATCTCACCTTCGCAGAAATCTAGTCCAGTATCGTCTTGACAGATAACAAAGAATCTCCCTGCATCGCTGCCAAACTGCGAATACCGAATCTCAATAATATTGTCAACGTTAATTGATGTTTTAATGCGCTTTACAGATTCGTCATCTGTAATCCAAATACAGTTATCTTTATCAATGTAGACAGTAGTATTAACATTTTCCACATCTCCAACGCTGAAAAACACATTGTAACAGCCATCGCTCATGCCGGTATTGTAGAGATATTCTTCAAGAAGTTCAATAAACTCGGCCTTTTTCATACCTATCCTCCAATATATAATGCTATCGATACTAAGTGATTCTGTTTTTAATGATAGACAAATATAACAAACTTGTCCGATATACTTTCGTACATCCTGATTCATACATTACTACTTGATTATTATAGCAAAAAGTAGGCGGATTTTCAATAAAAATTTCGTAAAATACAATGGCAAGTTGCACTAATTTGAGCAACGATCTTGGTAGCAGAGATTTAGAATGTGTAGATGAAATCCATTTCCCTCTCAAAGAGAAGTACAGGAGAAGCTATTACAGCTGGGGTTAAAAGTGAAATCTCCTTCCAACATATTGGGAACCCGTCCGTGGAGGGGGCGATTAGGAGTGAGGGAAAGAAAACCCTTGTGAAGTGGAACCATGATACGTCCTTCTTTCAGTGTTGCTTGCATTATTACACACATCTTGATAGAAAGCGAGAAAGAAGGGCAATTTTGAATCCGTGATCTTAGAGGGAAAGCCCTGCTATGTATATTACTTCTATCGTGTGACCAATTGCAGTGCGGCCAATACGGGTATAGTATTGACATACTAGAAAGGGGATTCGACATGTCAATGAGTGAAGCTAAAAAAGGCCAACAAGAAATGGAATGACGCAAACCTGAAAGAAAAGTATGACAGAATACAAATTGTTGTACCAAAAGGCCAGAAAGCAGTTATACAGGCGGTGGCTACACAGAACAGGGAAAGCGTCAGCGCCTATATAGTTAGGGCAATCATAGATCGCATGGAGCGGGAAGAGGGGGGTGATTTCCGGATTGACGATGCGAGCGGAACGCTATAATGATTATCTTCCTCCATCTCCCATACCGAAAAAGTGTAGGTTTGTCAAACATATTGGACAGAGAACTCCACTGGGGAGAGCCAGGGGAGGGGCCTCATAGGTAAGCTGTTAAAATGACGGTTGTGTACGGCGAGTTGCTTTGCAAAATCGTCCAGAGAATAGAAGACGTGGCAAGAGTAGAACCGCTTCTGATCCTCGCGGTGGCTGCGCTCTACCTTTACTGTTGGAGAAGCGATTGGTAAACTCGGAACCGTTGTCCGTCTGGACGCACTCCACTTTGATCCTGCGGTGTGCATACCACACAACAAGCCTGCGGAGGAAGTCCGCAGAGGAATAGGTAGACTGCTCCGGGTAGGCGGCGAGGAAGCGCAGGCGCGTGAACTCGTCGATGGCGGTGTACTGGAACAGGCGAAGCTCCGGATCTGCGATACAGGCCCTGGGGACCACCTTCACATCCACCTGAACCCGCTGACCTGGGTAGGTCAGCTGCTCGTAAGGCTTCGGTTTGTACGTTTTTTCACTTTTTTGGTTGCACAGGGTGCGACAGCACCGCTAGGCCGCCTGCTTTGGTCGAGCGGATGCCGCTCGGAGAGGGAGGGCATAGCCTTGGTCTACAGCATCAACAACCTGCGAAAACTATAGGTCTTATTGGGAGAACGACGATCCCCGGAACGACAGGAACGGGACACGACTGGCACTGACCATCGGAAAAGTGGTTCCGCTCGGTACAACAAGAGCTATCAATAGAGTACACCGCTAGGCGCGTAAATCGCAGTGTTTACACGTTTGGTTTGTGTACTCTTTTTGCTGTTCTGGCGTCGTAGAAGCCGTCTAGACTGGCCTAAAAGCCATTGCAGGGCCGTAGAGAAGGGAAAGCTGTAGTGGCTACAAGTGCTTACAGGTGATTGTGTGGCCTGTGAGAGTGATACGGCATTATGGCAGGGTCTTGTAAGGGCATAGGACAGACGCCAGAAAGGGAAATTGAATCTTAAGACTCAACGACAAGATATCTTTGTACCCTGTCCCCTGGGCTGATTTTTGGGTGCCTTTTTGGGGTGTCAAAGTGCAGTTGATTTTGATGGGGCTGTCTCAAATGCAAATTGAACCGCTCCCTGTCAAGTAGACAGACGAAAAAACAAAAAATTTTGTTGAAGATGGTCTCTGTAATTTGCAGGGGCCATCTTTTTATGCAGCATCCAGCAAGCTACGGTAATTCATTGGTGCGAGGCAATTTAGACGATGCTGACGCCGTTGGTAGTTGTAGTAATGAATGAATTGTCCTACCGCATCCACAAGCTCTTCATAGGTTTCAAAATGGTTGAGATAATACATTTCACACTTCAGGATGCCCCAGAAGCCCTCCATCGGGCCATTGTCAATACATCTGCCAACACGAGACATACTTTGCCGCATTCCCTGTTTTTCCAGCATATCCTTGAACTGCTTGCTCGTGTACTGGAATCCCCGATCACTGTGAAATAATGGGTGTGCATCCGGGTACTTCTGGATTGCCAAATCAAAGGTCTCAAATACGAGCTGGTTGTTGTTGTGCCTGCCAATTGCAAAGGAAATGATATCTCTACCCTTCAAGT
>OLRQ01001411.1_pt1 | contig 18545 bp, 15 predicted proteins | sample 1671971 | NCBI WGS metagenome assembly OLRQ01 (sample SAMEA3136631, study PRJEB25190) | human gut metagenome | biome: human gut; feature: human-associated habitat; material: faeces | place: Austria | collected 2013
GGAGGAAAAGATGAAAAAACGAGTATTAAGTCTACTGCTTGTGATGCTTATGGTCATGAGCTTAGTACCTATAAGCGCACTGGCGGCAACAACCTATTACATCAATGGTGTATCAGTCAGGTATGATGATTTCAGTTCTTCACCGAATGAATGCTGGGTTTATGCAAACAACATTTACAACAAAATTTGGGGACACAATTTTACAAATTCTTTTAGCGATGGTGAAAATTCACTCCGAAACCTTTCGGATTCAGAACTGACATTGACAGCGGCGCATCTTAAAGCCTATGTAAGCAATGCGGCTATAGGCTCTTGCTTGCGTATATGCAATGGTGAGTACTTACATGGCTCGGATGGATGGGGGCACAGCCAAATTATTGTGCAGAAAGATGATAGTGGATTTACGGTGTTTGAGGGTGGCCTAAGTAACTATCCTTATTGCAGGGAAAAATACTATACGTGGAACGAATACGTTAACACCGGCTGGCTTGGTGGAACATATTCTTACATAAAGTATGTGAAATGGCCGGGTGCCGGTAGTTATAAAGATCCAGATCAACCGGTAATCACGGGTTCCCCAGTTATAAAGTCTGAAAAAAGTGCTTATGAGGCTGGCGAATCGGTAACTCTACAGAGAAATACCGTTAATAATACGAATTATTATTGGATTGTGCTATACAGAAATGGAAAGCAAATATTGTCAACGGCAATGGATGATGCTGCTTATACGCTGTCAAATCCTGCGGCAGGTTCCTATGAAGTATATTTGCAGGTCGGAAATGCAACGTCAGGAACAATAACAAGTGCACCATATCAGTTCTACGTTGTAAACAGAATACAGGGAGAGCCGTACATTTATACGTCTCAATATAGTTACTATGATGACGATAGTATTACGCTTTACAGAAACACGGTTGAATACACCAACTATCATTGGTTGACGCTGTATTTTAATGGCGAAATGATACTATCATCAGACATGGATGAAGAAACGTATAAAATTGAGAATGCACAGTCAGGAACATACACAGCATATATCCAAGTTGGAAATTTACTTGGGAAAAAGACAAGCAAAGAATGTAACTTTGTTGTAAAATGCAGGCATAACTGGGACGCAGGAGAGATTGCCGAGAGTGCTACATGCATGAATATGGGCACAAAAGTATACACATGTAACAAATGCGGTGATAAATATACAGATTCAATTCCATCACTCGGCCATGACTACAAAAACGGCCTTTGCACGCGCTGCGGCGCAAAGGACCCGAGCGCACACACCCACGACTACAAAGCAACAGTGACAAAGCCGACTTGTACCGAGCGTGGCTACACGACCTACACCTGCTCGGTTTGCGGCGACAGCTACAAGGGCAGCTATGTCGATTCTCTCGGCCATAACTACAAAAACGGCACATGCACACGCTGCGGTGTGAAAGACCCCAACTACAAGCCGCAGGCAGACTTCACCGACGTAGCGGCCGGCTCGTACTGCTATGACGCGGTGCAGTGGGCGGTAGCAAACGGAATAACCAACGGCACGGATGCAACGCATTTCTCGCCGAACGCTACCTGCACACGCGGTCAGGTCGTAACATTCCTGTACAGAGCACAGTAAGCGCAAAATACAAACACACCGCACGAATTTCGTGCGGTGTGATTTTTTGGCAATCTATCTCTTGACAAAGGTACGAAATCGTACTATACTTTGCGAGTATGATTTCGGACTAAAGCGAGGTAAACATGACACAGCAATCAAAACAGCTGCGCCGCTTCAACCGCCTTGTCGGCGAAACGGACGCGGTATACCACGAGCTTGCAAATCGGCTCGGCCTTTCCGACAGCGCGTTTCAGATACTTTATACGCTCAGGGCAGAGGGCGGGGCCTGCCCGCTGCGCGATATCTGCGCCTTTTCCGGGCTTACGAAGCAGACGGTAAACTCCGCCCTGCGCAAGCTTGAAGCCGAGGGCAGCGTCACGACCGAAAGCAGCGGCGCCCGGCACAAGACGGTCATGCTCACGCCGAAGGGAGCGGAGCTTGCGGAAAAAACCGTGGCAAAGGTGATCGAGATAGAAAACGAGATCCTTGGCTCATGGCCGGCAGAGGATCTTGAAAAATACATTCGGCTTACGGAGGAATTTCTTGTTTCCGTGCGTGCAAGGGCGCAGGAGGTGCATTCATGAACATAAAGCTTTCGGATCATTTTGACTATAAGCGACTGCTCAGGTTTGCGCTGCCGTCGATAATAATGATGATCTTTACGTCGATCTACGGCATAGTAGACGGCTTTTTTGTATCAAATTATGCCGGCAAGACGGCGTTTGCGGCGGTCAACCTGATAATGCCGCTGCTGCTCGTGCTCGGCTGCGTTGGCTTCATGTTCGGAACCGGCGGCGGAGCGCTTATCGCCAAAACCATGGGCGAGCGAAAGCAGGACAAGGCAAACGAGATATTCACGCTTATAATCACAGTGTCCGCGCTGTGCGGCGTTGTGCTTGCAGTGCTTGGATTTTTCCTGCTGCGCCCGGTCGCGGAATTCATGGGCGCGGAGGGCGAGCTTTTAGAGCAGAGCATAATTTACGGCCGCATCATCCTTATTGCGCTGCCGTTTTATATTCTGCAGTTTGAGTTTCAGTGCCTGTTCGCGACGGCCGAAAAGCCCAAGCTCGGCCTGTACGTCACAGTTGCGTCCGGCGTAGCGAACATGATCCTCGATGCTCTGCTCGTCGGCGTGATACCGCTCGGCGTGACCGGCGCTGCGGCGGCCACCGCGATAAGCGAGTTTATCGGCGGCGTTGTTCCGCTTGTATACTTTGCACGCAAAAATGACAGCCGCCTGCGCCTTGTGAAATTCAAATTCGACGGCAATGTACTGCTCAAAACCTGCACGAACGGCTCGTCGGAGTTTATGAGCAATGTTTCCATGTCGATCGTGAGCATGCTGTATAATATGCAGCTGATGAAATACGCCGGAGCCGACGGCGTTGCGGCATACGGCGTGCTGATGTATGTAAGCATGATATTCCAGGCGATATTTATCGGATTTGCTGTCGGAACGGCGCCTATAGTCGGCTTCAACTTCGGCGCGCAGAACACGGCCGAACTCAAGGGCCTGCTGTCAAAAAGCCTGCGCATAATCGGCGTATGCGCCGTGTTCATGTTCGCTGCCGGCGAGCTTTTTGCAAGGCCGCTTGGCAAATTGTTCGTCGGGTATGACGATGAGCTTCTTGAAATGACGGTCCACGCATTCTCCATATTCTCGTTCTCGTTCCTGTTCTCGGGTTTTTCGATCTATGGCTCATCGTTTTTCACCGCGCTCAACGACGGCCTGACCAGCGCGATGATATCGTTCCTGCGAACTTTGGTGTTCCAGCTTGCTGCGGTGCTTCTGTTTCCGCTCATCTGGGAGCTGGACGGAATATGGCTGTCAATCGTCGGAGCGGAGGTCATGTCGATAACGGCAACTGTGCTTTTTCTTATCGGAAAGCGCAAGCGGTACGGCTATTAATTCTAACATTTCTTGCCCTGAACTGCGTGTTCAGGGCAATTTTGCGTAAATATACTTGCAAATATGCAAAGTTTGTGTTATTATTGGTATACATACCAATAATAACACAAAGAAGGAAGGGATCAGTATCACTATCACACATACGAGCATGGCTGCAAAGAAGCGAATACTCACGGCATGTGTTCGCCTGTTTATCGAGCGCGGCTATAACGGCACGACGGTTGCCGAGATAATCAAGGAAGCTGACGTATCCGCCAGCTCGTTCCAGAATATTTTCCGTTCCAAGGACGGAGTGCTCAGCGAGTTTGCGGCGTTCATGTTTGCCGGTCAGTTCAAGGCCGCGCGCACGGTGGCTGATCCCGGCGATTCTCCCGCAATGCTATATGCGATTGAGACCGCGCTTCAGCTTACGATAACCGAGCTTAACGACAATCTGCGCGATATTTATGTCGAGGCGTATTCGCACGAGGCGACGATGGAGTATATCTATCAAAGCACGACGGCGGAGCTTTACCGCATCTTCGGATCGTATCTGCCCGATTATACCGAGAGCGATTTTTACGAGCTGGAGATCGGCTCGGCCGGCATAATGCGCGGCTATATGTCGCGCGGCTGCGACATGTATTTCACACTGGAAAGGAAGCTCGAGCGGTTCCTGAGCATGAGCCTCGGCGTTTATAACGTGCCCGAGGACGAGCGGCGGCGGATAATCGACCGCATTCTTGAGCTTGACATGCGCGCGATAGCGACAAGCGTTCTGCACGAGCTTGTGCAGATGCTCGCCGACCACTTCGACTTCGCGCTCGACGACGAGATCGAATCGGCTCTTGTGCAGTGAAAAAATAATTATTTAATAGTATATGAAAGCCGGGCGTTTTTGTTGAACGCCCGGTTTTTCGCGCTGTTTCAAGCAAAAATCGGGCAAAGCCGCATGCTCATAACGGAGGCTTGTATCTTGACATGTCGGGCAAATATGTTATAATCTAACTACCGATTGCCGTTACAGGAAAGTGCGGCATAAAAATCCAACATAATGAATTGTTACAGGAGGAAACATGAAAAAGAGACTTATCAGCATGCTGATGGCGGTCCTCATGATCGCATCCCTGCTGCCTGCTGCCGCTCTGGCAGAGACTACGGCAACGGATACTCATGAGCATAAGTATACCACCGTTAGCATCAAGAAGGACGCTGAGAAGAAAACTCCCGGCGTAGAGTACAAAGTCTGCAAGGAATGCGGCAAGATAAACCCGGCTTCTATCTCTATCAAAATCAAAGCATTTGCTCTCCTATGGAACCAGTGCGGGAAGTGCGTGACCGGCAAGACCATGGTCGTTAAGGCTGCAAGCTGCCGCAACGAAGGTCTTACCATAAGCTACTGCGAGAAGTGCGGCAAGGCTTTTCCGATCAAAGAATTTGCTGATAAGGCATATAAAGTAGATGCTGCTCTTGACCACGTTTATGATAACTTCAGTGTTGAAGTTAAGCCCATCTGCACCGAAGACGGTTGGGGATATGTTACCTGCAAGCTCTGCGGCGATCCGCAGTTTGTTGCAGGCGCAGAAGCAGCCGTTAAATTTGTCAAGGCTGATAATTTTAACAGCGTTAAAGACTTTGAAGCTCGCGTCCGCGAAGTAAATGCAATGTTTGCCGCAGTAAACCCCGAACACAAGTATAAGACCATGTTCGTAGCTGTTACAGAGCCTATGAAAGCATCGGACGGCAAGATGCTCAAGCCTGCTGAAAAAGCTTCCCATATATCCACTGTAAATAGCAAAGCATATGTGTTTAATACGACAACCGGCGAATATGTAACAGATGATAACGCGGCGAACTTCCATGCTGGATACACAGGCGATCAAGTCTGCCCCTACTGCAAAAATGCGTATATAATAGGTAAACCTATTACTCACAATTGGGGTGTTGCCGAAAAAGGTAACGGTGGATTCCCCGAAGATAACAGCTATGGTAAGGCTGATATTATCGAGTGCAAAGATTGCAACTACACAGGCGGTGCTTATATTTACAGTGTAAATAGCTGGTACGATGAGAGCACGGCAAAAGATCCAACTTGCACAGAGCCGGGTAATTATGCTACCTATTACTGGAGAGACAGCAACGGCGAGATCCAGCATAAGGATGGCGATGTAAGGCCTGCAACCGGACATAATTATGTTGCTGCACCTGGTAAGCCTGTTAATGGCCACGAGGACGGCTATATCTATGTTGACTATGAGGTCTGCACAAAATGTGGAGATCATAGAGGCGATGAAAGCAAAAAGGTCGAGCTTAAAGCTCCCAGTGCTACATGCAAGTATGAACCCGAAGTTCTCGTTCCTGCAACATGCAACAGCTACGGTCTGAGTATCAGCAAGTGCCCTGTTTGCGGCGCATACGAGAAAACCGAAGCTGGCGCATATGTTACGGCTACTATTGCTAAGGAGAAGAAGCACGTTGCATCCGACAAGCTTGCCAATGTCAAGGAAGCGACCTGCACCGAAGTCGGCTACACCGGCGATAAGGTCTGCAAGTTCTGCGGCATCGTCATGGAGAAAGGCAAAGAGATCCCCATGATCGAGCACACCCCCATGGACGTTGATGCAAAGGCTCCCACCTGCACCGAGCCCGGCGTTACCAAGGGCACTGTCTGCAAGGTCTGCGGCACCGTCCTGAGCGCTCAGGAGACCGTTCCCGCACTCGGCCACAAGACCGAGCTTGTGAACGCTAAGGAAGCGACCTGCCTCGAGGCCGGCTACACCGGCGATAAGGTCTGCACCGTCTGCAAGCAGACCATCGAAAAGGGCACCGAAGTCAAGGCTCTCGGCCACAACTATGTTAAGGGCGTCTGCACCCGCTGCGACGCAAAGCAGCCCGGCTACAACCCGTTCACCGATGTCAAGAAGGGACCCTACTATGATGCGATCCTGTGGGCATACTGCAACGGCGTTACCAACGGCATTTCCGACACTGTATTCGGCGTTGACAACGGCTGCACCCGCGCTCAGATAGTCACCTTCCTGTATCGCGCGGCAGGCCAGCCGAAGGTCGAGAACGTTAAGAACCCGTTCACCGACGTGAGCAAAAACAGCACTTACTACAACGCGATCATGTGGGCTGTCGAAAACGGCATCACCACCGGTAAGACCGCTACCAGCTTCGACCCGAATGCAGTCTGCACTCGCGGCCAGATCGTCACCTTCCTGTGGCGCTATGAGAAGGCCCCCATCGTAAGCAGCCTTGCAAAGTTTGACGACGTTGCGGCAAACTCCTACTGCTACAATGCAGTTATGTGGGCTGTTGAAAACGGCATCACCAACGGCAAGACCACGACCACCTTTGCGCCCAATGATACCTGCACCCGCGCACAGGCAGTCACCTTCATTTACCGCGAGTTCGCAAAGTAAAAACCAATTATGATAATAACTCCACGTCCTCGGACGTGGAGTTATTTTTACCTTGCAATGCGTTTATTTGTATAATATACTTTATAAGGAAATTTCGCAAATGGGAGGTCATTATGAAAAACAGACTTATCGGGACGATATGCGCAGCGGTGATGCTGCTTGCGCTTTTTGCGCCCATGGCGATGGCGGACGGTGTGTGCGGCGAGTCTGTCAGCTGGACGCTGACGGATGCCGGCGTGCTCACGGTGTTCGGTGAAGGTGCTATGACGGACTTTGCCGCCGGTGAAGCGCCGTGGTATGCCGAGCGCGGCGCTGTGCGGAAGCTCGTTATCGAAAACGGTGTGACTTCCGTCGGAAGCGGCGCATTTTCCGGCTGCGGACTGATCGAGACCGTGACATTGCCGCTCACGCTCGGGAGCATCGGCGACGGTGCGTTTGACGATGTGTACGCACTGAAAAACATCTATTACGCAGGCTCGATCGCGCAGTGGAAGGCGATAGATATCGGCCTTGACAACAGCTTCGGCAGCGCAAAGCTCGTCTGCGCCGATAAAACCGAACCGTTTTCAGATATCTCCGGATGGTATCACGACTATATCATCACATGCTACATGGCCGACATCGTAAACGGACGCCCGGACGGGACATTTTGCCCGGAGCAGAACGTGACCCGTGCACAGTTTGTCATGATGCTGTATAATATGGGCGGCCGCCCCGAAATTGCGGATACGTCTCTCGGCTTTGACGATGCCAATGCCGTTTCCGCGGTGTATGCCGCGGCCGTTAAATGGGGAGTGAAGGCCGGCATAATAACCGGCTTTACGGATAATACGTTCAGGCCGAACGCCGAGATCAGCCGTGCGCAGATGGCGGCGTTTGCGTATCGCTTTTTGAAGCTCGGCGTGAGCGCGGATGTGCTCGGCGGGCTTTCCGGCCGCAACGACTTCCGCGATTACGGCTCGATCGCCGAATGCTACCGCGAGTCGGTTGACGTTATGGCGAATATCGGAGTCATTCAGGGCTACCCGAACGGCAGCTTCGTCCCGAACGCAACTGCCACGCGCGGCCAGTCCGCCGCCGTTCTGTCGCGCCTTTTAGCGGCGCTGACGGAACTGAGAACATGAAAAAAAGACCGCCGAGGCGGTCTTTTTTGTTAGCGTTTTTCCTGTGCGCGGATGAGATTTTTGTAAAAGCTCACAGCGCCGGGCAGGCAGTTGTATTCGATGTTTTCGTTCAGCCCGTGCATGCCCTTCATCTGCTCCGGCCCATAAATAACGGGTGCAAAGCGGATGCAGCTTTTGCATACCGGCTGATAAAACTGCGCGTCGGTAGCGCCGGTCATGACGTATGGGCTGACCGGCAGTCCTGGGAAGGTCTCGTTTATGACGGCCTCGACCTGTCGGAACGCAGCGCCGTTTATATCGACCGCCGGGGTGTAGTCGTTCGAGTGGATGACCTCGGTCTCAAGCCCGTGCTTTTCCGCGATTTTGCGGATGATCTCAAGGCTTTCCTTTTCGCCCTGATGCGGAATGAAGCGCATGTTCGCGCTGACCGTCGCCTCCTGCGGCAGAACGTTGCATGCGTCCGAGCCTGACTGCATCGTGAACGCGACAGTCGTTTGCAGCATCGCTCCGGCCTGCGCGCTTATCCTGCCGAGAACGGGCTTGAGCACCGGCGCAAACAGCCACAGGTTGCCCATGACGAGCTTCAGCGGAAACGCTGCATACGGTGCGAGGCTTTTGAACATTGCGGCGACCTCGGGCGGAAATTCGCGGCGGAAATAGTTGTGCGTCTCAACGTCGTTAACAAATGCTGCGAGCCGCGCTATCGGCGTATTCTTCGTCGGAGCGCTTGCGTGGCCGCCGGATGAGCGCGCGGTGAACTTGACGTCGCCCTTGCCTTTTTCAAAAACGCCGACCATGGCGAAGTTGCCCTTAACACCGCCGATCGGCTCGGAGATTATGCCGCCGCCCTCGTCACAGACGAGGAACAGCTCAACGCCGCGGCGCTGAAGCTCTTTTACGATTTTCGGTGCACCGTCGCCGGCCCACTCCTCCGTGCAGGACGAGGCGAGATATACGTCGCACTTGGGCGTGTAGCCCTCCTTCAGAAGCTCCTCGACCGCTTGGAAAAATGCCATGACCGAGGCCTTGGTGTCGGATGTTCCGCGACCCCAGACCTTGCCGTCGGCGATGTCGCCGGAAAACGGCTCGTGCTCCCATTTCCCCTCGGCAGGGACTACGTCCTGATGACTCATGAGCAGTATCGGCATGCCGTCGCCGGTGCCCTTCCATTTAAACAGCAGATTGCCGTCAATGACGGTCTTTTCAAGCTTTTCATGCACAAGCGGAAACAGCCTTTCCAGCACCTTGTGGAAGCCCAGGAATTTCTCGGCCTCGTCAACATTCGCGTGCGATACCGTCTCGTACCGCACCATTTCCGACAGCTTGCGCGCAAGCTCAAGGGCGTAATCGCCGGCTTCGGGCGCTGCGTAGTCCGAGTGCTTGCCCGGCGTCAGAACCGTGCGCACAACTGCTGCGGCAGGCAGCGAAAGCGCCGCCGCAGCCGGGATCAAAAACAGTGATTTTTTCATTATCAAGCACCGGCTTTCCTGTAAAATTTATATGCTATGCCGATGGCGAGCGCACCGGCAGGGATTATCATGAAGCTCGTCGAGCCCGTGAGCGAGGGCACGAGAATAAACAGAATGCTCATAACGATAAGCGGCGCCGCGGCGATCTTCATGTTTCCGCGGAAATATTTATACGCCATTGCGCCGAACAGCGCGGGCACTACATTTTCAAACGCCGGCTGGAGAGTCGGGCTTTGCAGCACCGGCTGAAGCGGAACGAGCAGCGCAACGCCGAGCGCCAGCACGATTATCGTAACCAGCGACGAGGTGGCGATAGACAGGGTGGACACGATCTCGTTTTCGGGCGTGCCGGTCTTTGCGCCGACGATGTCGCGCGCGTTCACAGCGCAGGGTATCTTCATGTTGATAAGGTTGCCCGTTATGAAGGCAAGATAGCCGCCGCCTGCGCCGAGCATCGGGGTGTAAACAAGAAACTCGACAACGCTGCTGACCGTCCACACAAGGCCGACGGACAAAAATGCCTTGCCCACGGCGCCGATATCGGGCATCGCGCCGAGCATCCTGCCTATGAGAAACGGAGCGCCCACGAGCATGACGAGCGCTATCGCCGAGCTAATGCGGCCGATAACGTGCGTGCGCTTATTGTAGCTTTCAAAATAATTGTTGTTCATTGTGCGCCTCCTTACATAAACAGCTTGACCACGACCGCCGCAGCCATGCCGATAAGCATGCTTCCTGCGACCGAGAAGCTTTCGACCCATGCGAGATTTTTCTTCTCGGAGAGGTATATGAATCCGGCCATCACCAGTCCGGAAACGAACACGACTATCAGCGGCATAAAGCTGCCCGAGAACGAGAACAGACCGCCGTCGGAGACAAAGCCGCCTATGTAGCTGCCGATGTATGCCGACACAAGACCGATAAACATCGCAGTCATTGCGGTATCGCCGAAGCCCGCGCCGCCTGAGCTTTTCTTTCCGCTGCCGAGCCTGCCGAGATAGCGCTTGTTGAAGAAGATCGAAAGTATCATACCCCACATGATGCAGATGCTCATCAGCAGTGCGATAGTCGCAAAGCCGGATGGGGTCATTTCGGCAGCTGAGAGGGAGGACATGCCGACCTGCTCGGCCGCAGCCTGAGCCACCTGCGTTTCATAGTGCAGCGCGCCGATGACCGAAAGCCTCAGCCACGGCCACGGCGTGCCGAGGCTGCCCGAGAGGGCGATAACGCCCAAAAGAATGCCCACGCTGGGCAGAAGCGAAAACGTTGCGCTCGAGGTGATGGCGCGCTTTAGCTTAACGCGGTCGATGCCCATGGCAAGTCCGGCGCGGTAAGCGCGGACCATAAACACGGCGCACACAACGGCTACGAATGCGATAATGCCGCCGCATATGGCGTACATCGGCGCACTGTTGAGCAGCGATAAAATGTTCATAGTGTCTTCTCCTTTTTGCTGTTTAATTAACATTATATTTCCTGCCGGCAAATAAGTCAATCGGAGGAGAAAAAAAGAACAACCCTCGATTGAGACATCAGCCTCTTCGAAAGTTGTTTAAAGCCGGATATAAATGCGCGGAGAGCTTAGTAATAAAATGTCAGCCGCATTTTATTCCTGCCTGCAATTTCTACGCATCCGCGCCCTTGTATTTTCTGCGTGTAGCCATGCCGCCGCGGATATGCCGCTCGGCCTTATTGATATCAAGCAGCTCGCGCACCTGATGATACAGTGCCGGGCTAACCGTTTTCAGCCTCTCGGTGAGATCCTTGTGTACGGTGCTTTTTGAAATGTTAAATTGCTTTGCGGCGGCTCTGACCGTTGTCTTGTTTTCGATTATGTACTCGGCAAGATCGCAGGCGCGCTCTTCAATATTAGTATACACATGCACCACTCCCCAAACTCACATAGTCAATATATATGACGGGGACGCGGAGCTTATGCAGAGGTCAAACTATACCAAATCGGCCGTGCATTACTGTTTAAAATAACGGAAATGAATTACTTGCCATTAAACTGACGAAATAGTATAATTACTGTGTGTACAGCCGCGCAAGCGGCACGGTGGAGAAATCAAAACTTAGGAGGAACATAATGAAAAAACGCATTATCAGTTTGCTGATGGTGGCGCTGATGCTCGTTTCGCTCGTGCCTATGGGCGCGCTGGCGGCAGGCAATACCACTATAACAAAGCAGCCGTCTGATAAAAGTGCAGCAGTCGGCGAGACGGTCACGTTTGAGATAGCAGCCACAAATCCGAACAGCACAAACCTTGAGTATCTGTGGTTTGATGCAGATAAAGTCAATGCGGATGACATAGACTTTTCAAATATTAAGAACACTATCGATGAAATCAAGGCCGCAAAGCTCGGCGAAGGCCAAACGCTGACTCGTACAGCCGAACAGGATATGAAAATCCGCTGTGCTGTGTACTATAATGAGACAAAAACGGTTTTTGGAATTACAGTTAATGTTCCCAAAGACCTGGCTCTCAGCAACACCGTAACCCTCACAGTCACCGGCGGCACGGTAGACCCCGATCCCGACCCCACGCCAAGCCCCAGCCCGAGCGTTGAGCCGACGCCGACACCTACACCCACGCCGACTCCGACGCCGAGCACCGATCCCACGGCGTGCGATCACAATATCAAGATTGTTAATGCGGCAGAGGCAACCTGCGCAGCGAAGGCGCATTCGCAGTATTGGCAGTGCGACAAATGCGGACAGATATTTTCCGATGCCGCAGGTACGAAAGAAGCAAAGCTCAAGGATTTTGAGACCGGCAAAAAAGACAAAACCAAGCACACCGACCTCAAGCACTTCCCCTCAAAGGCAGCGACCTGCACCGAGAAGGGCAACATAGAATACTGGTACTGCTCCGGCTGCAAAGAGTATTACTCCGACGCTGCCGGAACGGTCAAAACAACATCGGCCAAGGTCTCCACGTCGAAAAACGACCATGATTATTACTGGGTGGCCGATGAGGTCGCGGGCGTGCACTATCAGAAGTGCAGAGTTTGCGGCACGACCACGGGCACAAGCTCCCACAGCGGCGGCACGGCCAGCTGCAAGGCTCAGGCCAAGTGCGCTAAGTGCGGCGCAAGCTACGGCGAGCTTGACCCCAACACCCATGTGAATTTCGAGCTCAGAAATGAAGTAAAGGCAACCGAAACAACTCAGGGCTACACCGGCGATAAATACTGCAAGGACTGCGGCGCGTTTATTGAAAAAGGCAGCTATTACTCTGCCCAGTGCGCAGGCGGCTGCAAGGATATCGAGCTTGTCAAGGGCACGCCCAAGACCTGCACCGAGGACGGCACGATAGATTACTATCGCTGCAAAAAGTGCGGCAATATGTACAAGGATGAGCGCGCAAGCATACTCATCACAAAGGACGATCTCGTAGATAAATGCACCGGCCACGATCTTCATCCGGGCACCGGCGCGCTGAAATTGAGCGAAGATAATCTGAAACAGTTTGCCAACAAAAATCTCGGTCTGAGCATTGTGCAGATCGTCCAGATGATCCGCGACGGCACGTTTGACCTCGATCATATCATCGGAATGATAAAGATCAAGGATATTGACCATTGCAGCGACGATACATATCATTGGCTCGGCTGCCAGCGCTGCGGAAAGACGCTGGAGGATCTCAGAGACGAGCTGAATTCGGCAGGCTTTGAGATAAACGAAAAGTGGTATGAGCTCAGCCGCAAGACCGCCCACACCGGCGGAACTGCCACCTGCACCGTGAAGGCGGTCTGCGACGAATGCGGCGACGCCTACGGTGAGCTGGGCGCTCACAGATATGACGCAGTCGTGACCGCGCCGACCTGCACCCAGAACGGATATACGAAGCACACCTGCTCGAGCTGCAAGGACAGCTATACTGATAACGAGACCGTAAAAACCGGACATATTATCAAGTACGGTATTTGTGAGAAATGCAATATGCGCTTTTCAAATCCGTTTTATGATGTAAACGGCACCGACTGGTTCTACAGCGCCGTTATGTGGGCATACTACAACACGCCGCAGGTAACAAACGGCAAGGATGAAAGCCACTTTGCGCCCAAAGCATCCTGCACACGCGCACAGGTCGTGACATTCCTTTGGCGTGCAGCAGGCAGACCCGCGCCGAGCGGCAGCGTAAAGCAGTTTTCGGATGTTCCGAAGACCAATTCCTATGCATACTGCTATGACGCGATCCTCTGGGCTGTTGAAAACGGCATAACCAAGGGCACGGACGCGACGCACTTTTCGCCGAACGCAACCGTTACGCGCGCCCAGTTTGTCACCTTCCTCTGGCGCTATGCCGGCGAGCCTGCGCCCAAGAATATGAGCTGCGGCTTCAACGATGTGGATGCCAACGCATTTTACTACAAAGCGGTGCTTTGGGCCGTTGAAAACGGCGTTACCACCGGCAAAACGGCAACGCAGTTTGCGCCTGGTGCGACCTGCACCCGCTGCGAAGTCGCGGCATTCATGTTCCGCGCGTTCAGCAAGGGGATAACGGCAAAATAAAGCATGGTCTAAGGCGCGGCTTGCCGCGCCTTTTTAATACATTTGTGTTGAAATATGATGCTTGGGATGTTATTATATTAATGACATTTTGCAGCTAAGGAGTGGGCCGATGAGAAACGAATCGATGAATCTTTCAAAGAACGAAATGATGATGGTCATGCACGATCAGGAGCAGGAGATCGAAAAGCTTAAGTCTCAGGTCGCGGAGCTTCAGGCAAAGCTCGACGGATATGAGATCAAGGTAAGCGAGAGCGGCAATCTTGCCGAGGCTGCCGCAAAGGTCAGCGGCCTTTTTGAAGCGGCGCAGCGCACGGTCGATACATATCTTGAAAACATGAAAAGACGCGATGAACGGGCCGAGGCAGCTTTCGACGACGTTCAGAAGCAGGCCGAGCAGATAATCGCCGAGGCAGAGGACGTTGCGAGCAAGCGACTTGCTGCCGCCGACGCCGAGATCGAGGAAAAGTGGGCGGTGATCGAGAGCCGTCTTCTTGTCATGTACGAGTCGCATAAGGGCCTCAAGGAGCTTGTCGAGTCCGGCATCTTCACCATCCCGGGGAAGGAATAAATCGCCGCAAACCATTGATAAACAAAGAAAATCCCGAAGTTTCAACGACTTCGGGATTTTGCTATGTTTGGAGCGGATGACGGGAATCGAACCCACTTGTTACGGCATAAAAAGGTTGAAAAATCAATGACTTTTCAATTAGTGTCGTAAAATTTGACGTAAATTATTGATTATAAAACGCTTTCATCTTCTCAATATCTGCGTTTTTATCTTTTTCGGCCAGCTTAATGTATATTCGATGAACCGTGCCGAGATCCGCCCATCCTCCCATGGCCATTGTTTGTCTCTCAGACCAGCCGAGGTGGTAGGCGAGGGAGGCAAAACTGCGGCGCAGCCCATGCATGCCGACTTTCGGAAGACCGGCAGAAACGCATGCACGGTTCACGTGCTTCCGGAGAGTATCCGGTGCGCATTTGATGAACGGCTCGATATTTCCTTTGTTATTGCAATCAGTGAGCAACTCGAAAAGCCGAGGTATCACGATGTTAACGTCGCGCTTTGATGAGGTGTTTTTGTTTTCCTTTTTCGTGACAAGCTTATAATCTTTGTCATATACGACACTGCCGGAAACGTGGATAATATCATTCTCAATGTGTCTTGGCGTGAGTGCGAGCACCTCGGAACGCCGCAATGAGTGCAGCGCGAAAAGTGCAGCGAGCTCGAACTCATCTCCGCGCACGGCATCAAGGAATATCTTTATCTGTTCATAGTCGAGCCATGGCAAATCCGCTTGAACCACTTGCGGCAAAGACGAAACCGCAGAAGTATCGATCTTATTTTTGTCTAAAACACTTTTGACGAGTCCCCATTCGTTTTGCAGTGTTTTAGCGGATATCCCTCGCCCGGCCTCCACGTTCACTGCTGACTGCCAGTTGCGGACGGAAAAAATATCGGTGTCCATCACAGGTGTAAAAGCATTATTTTTTATGGTGATATATCCTCGGACGGTGGCAGGAGACAAAGCGTTATCTCGATCTCCAATGTAATTATCTATTGCAGCTCGCAATGTTAATGCCGGCTGCTTTTTCTTCGCATCGATAAACCCGGCTCTTATAGCAATCGCTTTGGCTTTTACTTCGGCTTCGGTGTCCTCAATGACGGTTACACCCTCGCGCCGGAGGTCAACATACCACCTCTGCCCACGCTTTCGCGGCGTGGGTATTTTTATTTCGTTTTTCTTCTTGCGCTCCCGGACAAGGCGCTCACCACAATAGCCACAGAAAGTAAAATGCAGCTCATCGGGCAGCTCAGCATTACAATTACGGCACTTCATCGTTGTTTAACAGCTCCTATGCCAGTGACCTTTACTTGCTTGTATAAACTTTTCAGCTCAGTGATAGGAAAATCTACGCCAAAACGGAATTTCAGCTGCCTCCGAGCTACGCCCCAGCCCCACTTATATTCATCGACATAGCGGTGCAAGGCACGGCAAATATCCTCACGGTTATGCATGGACTTCTGAGGCCTCGCGCAACAAGAGAGACTCACGGTACTGCTCGGCAGGGGGTATTTCGACAAATTCGACAGACTTGTCAAAATTATCCCTTACAACTTGTTTGATTTCTTCCAACGAAACGTTAAAAAACTCTCTTCGCTGATTTACAAAGTTTAGTTTTTTGTCCGCAAAGGCATTATGTAGCGCAGCTTCCAGCTTAGGCGCATCATCAGAGAAAATCATTGCGTGAACGTCAAATTTGAATGGGACAGATGCATCACCGAGTTCGTCGATTCTGTCCATCGGGTCAAGCCGCCGCGTCATGCCGATTTTGTAAACGTTTTCGCCGAAAGCGCCGATATTAGAAATTATATAGACATAGCCGGCACGCTGGTTTGCTTCACGGTACTCAACATCACCAAAGGCAGCGTCGATTTTCTCAAGCTGCTTTTCAATTTGAGCCTTGCGTTCACGAACGGCGTCAGCCTCGTCGTCGCTTGCTGCCGCAAGCTGCTCGTTGATTTTAGAGAGCGCGTTTTCATAGTGGCTTTGCTCTTTCTCGAGTTTTCGCCGCTCGTTTTCAAGCTCTTTGGCCAGCTTTGCCGCCTCACGCATTTCTGCTCGCGCCTCGCGCTGTTCTTCTTTTTCCTGCTGCTTTTTCTGCTGCCACTCAAACGCGAGATGAAGCTCATCAATCTTCATGCGATAATATCCGGCAGTTATTCCTATTCCCATGATCTGGCCGAGCTTAGATATTGCATCGCGCGATGCGGTTATGCGCTTTTCGCTTGACTCAATATTGTTATAACGGACATGCTCTACAATGTCATCGCACTCGGCATTGAAAGCGCGCAAGAGCAGCTTTTGAATATCTGCGACCATCTTACGCCCTTTTGTCTGGCTGCCGTCGATAGACCATGTAGTGTTGCCCGTGACTGCCATACCATCCTTGACAGCATCTTTTTGCCTCGCACGGATCTCCAAAAGCCGCGCTTTATAATCATCGGCTCGCGCAAATTCAAAGTGCGGTGTGTATAAGCCGAAGCTTTGAAGCAAAGCGGCCTCTTCGGTTTCAATCAGCTCGCTCTTTACTTCCTCCAACCGCTTTTCCGTGCTAAGAAGCTCACTCTTTGCCTCTTCATTCTTAGCACGAATTTTAAGTGCTTCGGATTTTGCGTCAACAAGATCGCCCTGATCTGTTGACAATTGAGCTCGCAGCAGAGAATTTTCGTGCCTTAGATACACAACATCGTCATTTCGCGAGTAGTGCTCAACAATAGGTTTCACAGGAGGCTCGGGCTCATAGTAATAGCCTTCGTTTTGAGTTGTTATTTGAGTGGGTTCAACGGTTTCTATTGCGGTGTCGGTTGTATTTGCTGTTGGCATAGAGTTAGATTCGTTGCCTGACTGCTTCGCTTTCTTTTCTGCTTTTTCCGACTCGGTCGGCTTAAGTAACAATATAGCGGCGATAATGCACATCACGGCGACAACCACATCAAAAAAACCCACAGGCGAAGAAAACAACGCACTCAAAGCAATGCACGCCAGCACTATTCCCAAAAAGTTCTTGAATCCTCTCGTCATTTTATCTATCCTCCCTACAAATTTTAACCTACCACGTCATTTTATCACCCTACAATTCCCAACGCAATTATGACAATTTATAATAATTCAGGTCAAAATTGCACAAAATACACAAAAATAGTGTGTGGCGTTCTGATTTCAGAATTTTTCCGCACAGGAATGTGAATGGGTGGTAATATGGGCGACACAGGCAAGTGCAGCGTAAAGCACTACAGGACATATGCGGGAATCAGCCAGCGTGCACTTTCACGGATGGCAGGGACATCGGCGAGTACAATTTGCGAAATCGAATCAGGAAAACGGCTGCCGAATGTCGCGCTTGCTATCAGGATAAGCCGCGCGCTGGGAAGAACGGTAGAAGAATTATGGGAAGCTGATTAAAAAGGGAGAATGATATGGAAACAAAAGAGGTAATGGAGAGAAAAGTGTTACTTACGGAAATAATCTGCATGCTCAAAGAAAAGCCGGTAAAAGATCTGCGCTTTGTGTATCATCTGCTGCTGCGCATGGCATAGCTAAGCGACGCCTATGGGGTGAGCCCGTCGCCGCTTCACTATGCGTGCGTATAAAATACGCATAAATTTTGCTGAAACCTATTGACAAATACGCATTCAATGCGTATAATAATAACTGTAAGGAGGGCAGCCGATGAAAACAAAAGACCTTATCGAGCTTTTAGAGCGAAACGGCTGGAAGTTCAAACGGCACGGCGCAAACCACGACATATACGTAAAAGACGGACAAAGGGAAAGCGTCGTAAGGCACAGAGAAACCGACGAAGAGTTAGCAAAAGCCATCATCAAGCGGCGCGGGCTGAAATAAGCCCACCGCCCTTGGTGACAATCGAATATATCAGCGCATTTCAAGGAGGTAATCAAAATGAAAAACGCATATCCTATCATTATGACGCAAGGAAAAGAGTTCATCGTGGTATTT
>OLRQ01001418.1_pt1 | contig 18478 bp, 17 predicted proteins | sample 1671971 | NCBI WGS metagenome assembly OLRQ01 (sample SAMEA3136631, study PRJEB25190) | human gut metagenome | biome: human gut; feature: human-associated habitat; material: faeces | place: Austria | collected 2013
TGGGACAAAGTATTTGAACTTACCTACTTGGAAAACAGAGGGGCGGCGTTCGGGCTTCTTCAGAACAGGCAGCTCTTTTTTATATGTATCGCTGTTGTGATTTTTGTATTTATTCTGTACTGCTATATACGGATTCCAAAGACTGGGAAGTATCTGCCGCTCAGACTCTGCGGCATCTTTATCGTGGCGGGAGCCGCCGGAAATCTCATTGATCGGATTCGGTTCGGATATGTGGTGGATTTTTTCTACTTCCGTCTGATTGATTTTCCGGTTTTTAATGTGGCGGATATTTATGTGACCGTATCCTTTGCGGTTCTTCTCCTTTTGGTTTTCTTTCAGTATAAGGAGGAGGATCTGGAGTTTTTTGGAAAAAAGAAAGGAACCAGTGCAGATGGAGAATAAAGTATTACAGACGGGGGAATTTGTCGGTGAACGGATCGACAGATTCCTTTCCTGCAAATTGGAAGAGTTTTCCCGTTCTTATATTCAGAGGCTGATGAAAGAAGGACACGTAAAAGTGGGAGAAAAGGCCGTAAAGGCCAACTATAAACTTTGTAAAGGGGACGAGATCTCGATTGAGATTCCGGATGCCAGCGAGCCGGACATCCTTCCGGAACCGATCCCTCTGAATATCCTCTATGAAGATTCTGATATCCTGATTGTCAATAAGCCCAAAGGTATGGTTGTTCATCCGGCTGCAGGGCATTACAGCGGGACATTGGTGAATGCTTTAATGTACCATTGCAAGGACAGTCTTTCCGGCATCAACGGCGTACTGCGGCCGGGAATCGTCCACAGGATTGATATGGACACCACCGGATCTCTTCTTGTCTGCAAACATGATGAGGCCCACCGGATTTTGGCGGAGCAGCTAAAACAGCACACGATCCGCAGAGAATACCATGCGATTGTGTATGGAAATCTAAAAGAAGATTCAGGGACGATTGATGCGCCGATTGGGAGACACCTGACGGATCGGAAGAAGATGAGCATCAATTATAAGAATGGAAAGCCTGCCGTAACCCACTACCAGGTTCTGGAGCGGTTTGGGAAATTCACATATATCTGCTGCCGCCTGGAGACAGGAAGGACTCATCAGATTCGTGTGCATATGGCGTCCCTTCACCATCCACTTTTGGGGGATGAGGTGTACGGCCCATCCCGGAAACCAGTGTTTAAGGGGCTTCAGGGGCAGGTTCTGCACGCAAAAATCCTTGGGATTCACCATCCTGTCACTGGAGAGTATATGGAGTTTGACGCTCCGCTGCCAGAGTATTTTGTTGATATCTTGCAAAAATTAAGGAAAAATATATAATTTTTTTGGTAAAGTTCTATACATTTCGCCTAAATTGATTTATAATAGTTCTATTGATAGCGTGACAGCGTACGGTTAAAGGAGCGTGATGTATATGACAAAAACAAATACCATTATTACGATCGGACGAGAATTCGGAAGCGGTGGGCACGAGATCGGGGCGCATCTTGCCGAGAAGCTGGAGATTCCATTATATGACAAAGAGATGCTGGACCGTGCATCCAAGGACAGCGGGATTGCCGAAGAGATTTTAAAGGCTCACGATGAGAAGCCGACGAGCAGTTTCCTATACTCCCTTGTGATGGACACATATTCCCTCGGATATAAGACCGGAAGTTACTCGGATATGCCAATTAATCATAAGATTTTTCTGGCACAATTTGAGGCGATTAAGAAGATAGCGGATGAGGGGCCTTGTATTTTAATTGGACGGTGTGCAGACTATGCCTTGGAGAATTACAGTAATGTTTTATCCGTATTTATTCATGCAGATACGACAAAGCGTGCGAAACGCATCAGCCGGATGTATGATATGACGGAATCCAAGGCGCGTGAGATGATTTTAAGAACGGACAAGAAGCGCGGCAGTTACTATAACTATTACACAAATAAAAAGTGGTCTGCCGTACAGAGTTACGACGTCTGTCTGGACAGTGGAAAGCTTGGCATCGATGGATGTGTAGAAACGATTATTGAAATTATAAAGGTCAAAGAGAGGATGAAAAAAGCAGTTCTTTAGGAACTGCTTTTTACTTCTTCCCGGGTAAGCCGTACCGGCCAACCCTCGATTCGTCCGTTTAATATAGCGGTGAACATCCGCTGTTTTGCACCCGGATGATCGAGCTCCAGTTGGTGAATGAGCTCCTTGGCGTATTGCCGCTTCGTAAGTCCGTCTACTGGACACCGACTTTTTTCCACCGGAAGATCGTATTTGCGCTGGAATCCAATGACGTCGGCCTCATTTACAAACATCATTGGTCGTATCACAGTCAGACCCATCCGATCCAGATAGGACTTGGGGGAGAAAGAATGGAAACGTCCCTCAAAGATCAGGGAAAGAATCATCGTTTCCACGATGTCATCCTTGTGGTGGGCGTAAGCCACCTTATTGTACCCAAGCTTTTTGACTGCTTCATTGAGGGCGCCTTTTCGCATCTTGGCACACAGAGAGCATGGATTGCTTTCCTTACGCTTTTCAAAAAGAATATGTGCAATATCAGTTTTTATCACATGATATGGCACCCCAAGCTCCCGGCAGAGAGCATCGATCTTTTCTGTGTGGAATTTTTCATATCCAAGGTCTACGGTTACGGCGGTCAGTTCAAACGGCTTTGGATAAAACCGGCGCAGTCCGGAAAGAGCATAGAGCAATGTGAGACTGTCCTTTCCTCCGGAGATGCCGACAGCGATCTTATCACCGGTTTCGATCATCTGGTATTCATCCACCGCTTTCCGTGTAAAACTGAGCAGTTGCTGTAATTTCATGTCAATTCCTCATTTCCCAAATTTCATCATATGGTAACAATATATCCTATTTATTTTGCGAATACAAGTTCTTTCTTGCAGAATCGGGAAAAAGACGGTAAGATAGATACGAACAAAAAAGGAGTGATCACGATGAAATTTGTAATTCAACGAGTGCTGGAAAGCGCGGTAAAAGTAGATGGCAAGACGATCGGAGAAATCGGAAAAGGTCTTGTGGTTCTGATCGGAGTTGGAAGAGAAGATACAAAAGAGATCGCGGACAAGATGGTAAAAAAACTGGTCGGGATGCGGATTTTCGAAGATGAAAACGGCAAGACGAATCTTTCTCTGGCAGATGTCGATGGGAGCCTGCTTTTGATTTCCCAGTTCACACTGTATGCCAACTGTAAAAAGGGAAATCGTCCAAGCTTTATTGAGGCAGGAGACCCGAAAGAGGCAATGAGGCTTTACGAGTATATCATTGACGCCTGTAAGTCTCACATTCCAGTGGTGGAAAGGGGAGAATTCGGCGCTGATATGAAAGTTTCCCTTATCAATGACGGACCGTTTACGATTGTTTTGGACTCCCAGGATCTATAGAAAGATCATAAGAGTCAGAGAGGTCGGGAAAGATGAAAGATTTTTCTGCATGCCACATACCGTTCTTCAAAGGAGGAATAAAAGTCTTCTTTCTGATAAGGAGTCAGGAAAAAGGTTTGCAGTACATACATGGATACCTGCTTTTGATAGGCGATATCTTCCATGCGGTCATTATGGGACTGTAAATCAGCCAGAAGATAATGCCAGCGGCAAATAAAGTCCTCGTAACGCGGCAGATCCGGAATTTGGAGCCACTTTCGGATCCGGATCTTGGAGCGGTTCCGCTTCTTACATTCCTTTGTCTGGATGAAGTAGGAGAAAGAACCGTTCTCATATATCCGACCGAGAGGAAAAAGACGGCAGAAACCAGGCCGGAACCCATGAATCCGGCAGCGTCCGTCCTCTGATAGGAAAGAACAGGCATCCTTTCCTTTGGTCATGTTGAGATGGGGCAGAATGATCCCGTCCACAACGGACAGTCCGACGGCCTGGTCAAGCAGTGCCTCAGGGGCGAGGCTTAAGCCCTGGCAAAGCTGATAAAAATCATAGGGATCGAGGATGATGGAGTCTCCCATACCCTGACAACAATCCGAGCAGCCGTGGCAGCCTCCGCAGTCGGCGCGAACCAGATCATTGGCCGTGTAGAGATTTCCATCGGAGATTTCATTCAAATCGATATTTCGCAGCATACAGCGCCTCCTTATTTGTTTTATAAGGACTATTGTATACGGCACATAGGGGGCCTGTCAAACGAGAATGGAGGATACATGAAGAAATTTAAGAAAAAAGAACTGTTATCTGTACCAAACTGCATGGGATATTTCCGGATTTTGCTGATTCCGGTCTTTTGCGTTGTTTACCTGCGGGCTGATACACCGGGTGAAAAATATCTGGCTGCGGCGATTCTTCTGATATCTACCGTCACGGATTTTCTCGATGGAAAGATTGCCAGACATTTTCATATGATTACGGAGTTCGGAAAGTTTTTGGATCCGGTGGCGGATAAGCTGACTCACGCGGCTGTGGCGCTCTGTCTGGCATTTCACTACCCATTAATGCGTTGGCTCATCTTTCTTATGGTAATTAAGGAGGGATTTATGGCTGTGATGGGAGCATGGAATCTAAAGCATGGGCAGAAGCTAAATGGAGCCAAATGGTTTGGCAAAGTTTGTACTGCAACTTTGTTTCTGCTGCTCCTTGTATTGGTAGTTTTCCCATGGATTCCTCGAAAGACGGCGGATTTTTTTATTCTGGCGGAGATGGTCATCATGTTTCTGACGCTGATTCTTTATATTCCGGAATTTCAGAAATTACATAAGAAATGGGAAAGGCGGCCTCTATAAAGAGAGGTCGCCTTTTGCGCGTGCCCGCCTGGAACGGATGGAACGGATGACCGGGACAAGAAAGATCGCGACAATCCCTCCGGCAAATCCGTTGTTATATAGATTCATACTGTCGTAGAGAATCCCGACATTGAGAGCCACAGAGGACTGGAGATAGCCTGCCAGAAGTCCAGCCAGCACGCCGAACTCTCCGGCAACCGGTGCTAATGTTGTGGAGAAGAGAAGTGCCAGCAGCGCACCGGGATCAGTGATAGACCAGTCCTTTGTCGTACTTGCAAGGATCACTCCAAACATAATAGGAGCGATATTAAAAAGGTGCTTTCCGGTAGAGGAAAAGCCTACGATCGTAAAGATTCCGCCAATAGTCGGTCCGTTAAGATCTCCGCCTACAATCAGAACGAGCAGCATGGCAAAGATTCCGTTAATCCCCATATTCAGTAGAACAGAAGCTTTGCCTTCCTGCTTTAAGTAATCTGTTCCGGAGATTCCCGTACATTTTAAGATCCTCTTATAAGAGGTGAATACGGTTTCTTTTCCCAGTATAATAGCAGCCAGAATCATCACAGCAAAGAGCCCTCCCAGAATCAGGGCGAACTCAAGATTGTTTCCGGTGTGCCAGATCAGACGGGATTTTGTTTCCACCCCGAAAGATTTAAACAGGGAGATCACCACAGTGGCGATGACACCGGAGGAAAATCCTACATTGTACAGAGAATAGCCCTGATGAGCAAAATGTACATGGGTGGATAATGGAGGCAGGACAAATCCAATGGTGATACCGATGAGGAAACTAAGTGGAATTCGCACGGCAAGGGATAAGGATTCCAACTGCATAACTTGTGTGATAATCGGGGAAAGACTGGTCCCGTACAATCCTACATAGAGATAACTCCGAATCGAAGTCCTGTGATAATGGGCGTACAGATAGACGCCGAGGAGGATCGACCAGATATTGACTACATTTTTTCCAAAGAGGGAAAATCCGAAAATTAAACAACAGGACGTGAGGGTATGTCCGTCAATTTCCATTCGAAGCAGATAAAGGACAAAAAGTAAGACAAGAGTAATGAGTCCGGCATTGAGAAACGCGGCTCCGATTCCTCCGATAACGAAATAGTCGGTAATCAGAAAATCCGGCTCCCGTATAATGGAACGAAGGCCAGAGAGAATCTCGGAAGGCGGCTGCATAAAAAGCCCCACGATCATAAAATAAGCAGGGAAGAGCGCCAGAAGAAGATAGCTCTGGCCAAGGGAAAGCTTTTGTTTCATGGAACGCATCCTTTCTTTTATAAAGTAATACTCATATGATTATTATATCGGAAATCCGGGAACAGGTAAAGAAAAAAGAGACAAAAGGACTCCGGTATTTCCATGTTTTGGGAAAGACCGAAGTCCTTTATCATTCCGTAATAGCGTTTAGGACTTTCAGAAAATCTATAAAATATGACTTTTACAAAATCAGAATACAGATGGTTCAGCAAAGGGGGTCAGGAGCCAAAATAGGAATCCAGTACCGCGGCATCCTTCTTTACAACGTAGGTGCTGCCGCCTTTATCCTCCACACTTTCTACCATACTTGTCAGCAGCACAGGTTTTGAGGCGGAAGGATCGGTCGTAAAGACGCTGAACCATCCGATCTCCTGACCGGTGGTACCTTGTTCTGATTTCAGCTCCGCCGTGCCGGTCTTACCTGCAAGTTCCATATCGGTGCGGTGGGCCGCATAGCCGGATCCTGCCGGATTGTTGACAACAGCTTTCAGGTCTTCCGTAAGGAGTGAGGAATGTTCTTTGGAGATGGCCTGATCGATCCAGACTTCGGCGGAAGGATCGTCCTTGTAGATCAGATACGGTGTGATCATGGAGCCGCTGTTAGAAAAAGCAGTGTACATCACCGCCAGGTGAAGCGGATTTGCAAGCACCTGTCCCTGTCCATAGCCGCTGTCCGCAAGCTGGATTTCCTCTGTGATGGAACCGTCATTATCATACTGGGACTGGGACATTTTGATCTCAAACGGTACGACTTGATTGAAACCAAAACGATCCAGACCGTCTGTAAACCTGTCTGCTCCAAGTTCGAGGGCTGCCTTTGCAAAGAAGATATTGTCTGAGTAGATCAATGCGTTTTGAAGGGTTCCCGGTTTGTAGTCCTGGAGTGTCGTCACATAATAATCGCCCCAACTGGAGTCTTTCTGCCAGCTCGTACCGTTATAGCCGTAATCTTTTTCAGGATCCAAGGTACCCTCGGCAAGTCCGATGGCGGCGGTAAAAGGCTTTAAGGTGGAACCAGGGGCAAAAGTCTGGCGGAACCGGTTGTAGAGTGGCTGGGCTTCATCGTTATTTAACTGATCCCATTCCTGTGTGGTCAGGCCGAGAATAAACCGGTTCGTATCGTAAGATGGCGTACTGACAAGGGCAAGCACTTCCCCGGTGTACGGATTCATGGCTACAGAACAGCCCTCGTCTTTCTGAAACTGCTCGTAGAGTGACTGCTGGAGTGTAATATCGATAGTCAGGCGGAGCGTCTCCCCGTCAGTCTTGTTCTGATAAGCCAGAACGGATTTCTGTTGTCCGTCTTCATCCTCGATGAGAATGGTATATCCATTTTGTCCACGAAGTTGTTTCTCATATAGGGCTTCCAGCCCGCTTTTTCCAATCACGCTGTCAGAAGTATATCCTGCATCCGGATGTTTTTCCAGGTCTTCTGCCGTGATTCCGGAGACATATCCGACCAGATGTGCCGTGGCGCTGCCATATGGATAGCTTCGTACCTCTACCGTGGAGAGTTTAATCCCCGGAATAGCAAGCAGTTGATTCTGCAGCTTTTCATCTGCAGCGGAAATGGTAGCAAGCGGGACAAAGGCATCATCTGTCACCCAATCTTTGGAAAGCTCGGATTGGATGTCCTCTGTGCTTAGACCAAGGAGAGAAGACAATGTCTGCATATCCCCGGAAGAATCCTCATTCATCTTTCCCGGAACCAACCCTACTGAGTAGGCAGAGCCGCTTCCGGCCAGCACATTCTGGTTTCTGTCAAGGATCTGCCCGCGTTTGGCCTCATCTGTATAGATCCGAACCTTATCTGTAGCGGTCAGTTCCGGAAAAATCATACTGTCGTCCCAGACAAGGATCGTGCCCTTGTTGTCATCTTTTTTCACTTTCGTTGTATTGTCATAGGTGATTTCTCCTGCCAGGGTAGTCAGTGTCACAGTGTAAGAGAGTTGATTTTTCTCTTCGGATGTGATCTTGACCTTTACGTTTGAGCATCCGATTCCTTCGTAGATATTCTGATTTCTGGCAATGAAATCCTTCTTTGACACTTTTCCACTGTCCACAAGCTCAAACATTTTCTCATAATCTCCGGACTCGATGGAAGACAGGTAAGTTTTCAGGATTTCGGAAGGCTTCTCCTTCTCATTTCTCATATGCAGAAAGAACAACACACATGCTCCAATGATAGCCAGAACTACAAGGATCAGGATCAATGGAAGAAGGACCGTGCGTTTTCTCCTGGAAGAGCGTCTTCTTTTTTGAATCATAACAGATTTTCCTCCTCTATTTCTACCGTGATATATCTTGTCCTTATTATATCGAATTTGCAGAGCTATTTTAAGCTATTTAAGTAAAAAATAAGAAAAATCAAAAAACATACTTTTTTCAAATTTTCATCACAGCTTTACCATAATCCTGCTTTATAGTAGGAAACGTAAAAAGGAAACATGGATAAAAGAAGGAAGTGTATCAATATGAAAAACAGCTTATTTCATTTCCATAAAGAAACGAAGGAGACAACAGACAATATGCAGAATCAGGATTATAAAGAATATGAACATTCTGACGGATATCAGAATTACGGAGCATCTCAAAATGATGGAGACTATCAAAGCTATGGGCAGGAATCGGCAGAGTCGTATCAGGAAAGTTTGAATGGCATGCCGCCGAAGAAAACAACACCCAAAAAGAGAAAAAGTGTCCGCAAGGTAGCTGCGGTTACAGGGCTTGCCCTGCTGTTCGGCGGTATCGCAGGAGCCTCCTTTTATGGAGTGACCTATCTGACAGGATTAAAGAGTCCGTCCTCCGGCCAGATTGCCAAGGCCGATATAGCGACGCTTCAGCAGACATCCTCCAAATCGACGGATACAGACCTGACCAAACTGGTCAAAGCAAGTATGCCGTTTGTTGTATCCATTCAGAATCTGTCCGTGGAGAACTTTTTTGGCGGGACATCCCAGCAGGAATCTACAAGCGTAGGGACCGGTATTATTATCGGAGAGAATGACAAAGAACTTCTAATCGTGACGAATGCCCATGTAGTTGCCAATGCAGACAGTCTGACTGTCACATTTAATGATGAGACAAGCGTGGAGGCCAACATCAAGGGCGCGGATTCGGATAAGGATTTGGCTGTTGTAGCTGTTCCGCTTGACAGTATTGAGAGCAGTACTAAATCTGCCATCAAAACGGCCACGCTTGGTGATTCTGATGCCTTACAGGTAGGAGAAGAAGTTGTGGCAATCGGAAATGCACTTGGATACGGGCAGTCCGTAACGAACGGTATTGTCAGCGCCAAAGACCGGGAAATCAGCGGATATAACGGAACACTGATTCAGACCAATGCGGCGATTAATCCAGGTAATAGCGGAGGAGCTCTTCTGAATACAAAGGGCGAGGTTATCGGTATCAACTGTGCAAAGATCAATGATTCCTCCGTAGAGGGGATGGGATACGCTATTCCAGTTTCTGAAGTCTCAGATATCATAAAGAATCTGATGAACCAGGAGACAAAGACAAAAGTCAGTGAGGAAGAACGTGGAAGCCTCGGAATCCAGGTGCGGGATATCGATGAGGAAACGGCAAAGCGTTATGGAATGCCGCAGGGAGTATTTGTTTCTGATACGACGCAGGAGGACACCGATTCTGATCTGCAGAGGGGCATGATTATCACAGCAATCAATGGAACGAGTGTAGCAGGAACGAGCGATCTGCAAAATGAACTGAGCTATTACCGGGCAGGGCAGGATGTCAAACTGACAGTTCAGACTGCGGATAAGAACGGAGAATACACAAAAAAGGAGATTACCGTGACTTTGGTGAAAGCCCAGACCTCCAATCAGTAGGGAGTCGGCATACCACTTGATTTTTTCGGACGGAAACCATATAATATGGATTGTACATCTTGACAGGAGTGAAACGATGAACAAAAACCGGAATGAACAGGATAACAGGTGGTATGAAGTTACCCTGAAAGATCAAAGCAGCAGGATTGTGAAAGGGCAGCAGTCCATACCAGCCATAAAGCGAAAATATAAAGGGAAGATCCGCTCTATCCGGCGGATCACCTTACAGGGATTACGAAACAGACCAAAGGAGAAGCTTGGCGAATACATTGCTTTTTTGGATCTGGAATATAATACAGGAGATCAAAATGCATACCCGACGGAAATCATTTCCGTCGGGCTATTGATCGTTGAGAGGAAAAGTCTGACGGAAAAGGAGTCGTACTACTCCCTTGTCCGTCCGAAAATCAATACTGTGCTCAATCCATATTGCCAGGAGCTTACCGGATTGAAGCAGGTAGAAGTGGATCATGCGCCGGATTTCGGAACTGTGTTCGGAGAAGTGATGAAGCTGTACCGCAGGTGGAATATCCGGCAGACGTTTGTCTTTGGAAATGCGGATAAACCGGTGTTTCTTGACAATCTGCGGCTTTACCAGGGTGGAGATGAACTGGAACGGATCGGAGAGAGTATGCGCGATCTTTCTCAGTCTTTGTTTTTTACTCTTTTTGAAAAAGAAGGTAGCCTGTCTCTGGAAAAAACAAGCAGGATACTGGACGTGTCTGTGGACGGAGAGATTCACCATGCGCTTAATGACGCAAGGCTATTGTTCCTCTGTTACCGGGCAGTCGTGAAAGGAGAGATTCCAAGCGACAGACTCTCCATGGCAAGAGATGAGCTTCTGATCCGAGAAGCCTACCATAGAGGAAGGAGATTTGAGGAGCCTAAATCCGGGATGTCACAGGAGAAAAAGGAGGAGGCCCTTCTTCTGATCGATGAGATGCTCCGGTCAGTAAAGACAGAATCATTGAAAGAGAAGGGAAAACTTCTGGCTCTTTGTGATGATATTCTCCTGGTGACAGGGGAACGGCCGCGGTTTCAGAAAGAATATTTTCACTGGATCTAAAAATTGCAGAAAAAGGAGAACATCATATGCTTCAGATCAAACAAATACGAAAGGAATACCGGACCGGAAAGCTGATCCAGAAGGCGCTTGACAATGTCAGCCTGAATCTCAGGGACAATGAATTTGTGGCGATTCTGGGTCCGAGCGGTTCGGGTAAGACAACGCTTTTAAATATTGTGGGAGGACTCGACCGCTATGACAGTGGTGATCTGATTATTAACGGGATTTCGACAAAGCAGTACAAAGACCGGGACTGGGATTCTTACCGGAATCATACGATCGGATTTGTCTTTCAGAGTTATAATCTGATCCCTCATCAGACGATCCTTGCCAATGTAGAGCTTGCCCTTACGATTTCCGGTGTGGGAAAGACAGACAGGAAAAAGAGGGCAAGAAAGGCTTTGGAGGAAGTGGGACTTGGCGAACAGATCCATAAGAAGCCAAACCAGCTTTCCGGAGGACAGATGCAGCGTGTGGCGATTGCCAGGGCGCTGGTGAATGATCCGGACATTCTGCTGGCAGATGAACCGACAGGAGCACTGGACAGCGAGACGAGTGTTCAGGTCATGGAGCTTTTAAGGGAAGTAGCCCAAGACCGGCTGGTCGTGATGGTGACCCATAATCCGGAGCTGGCAGAAGAATATGCCACCCGGATTGTCAACCTGAAAGACGGACGCATCCTATCGGATACAGATCCATATGAGGTGAAAGAATCTGAGATCCAGACGCCAAAACACAAAAGCATGGGGAAATCATCCATGTCTTTCTTGACGGCGTTGTCTCTTAGTTTTAACAATTTAAAAACGAAAAAAGCGAGGACACTTCTGACTTCCTTTGCGGGATCTATCGGAATTATTGGAATTGCCCTCATACTGGCTCTTTCGACCGGAGTAAACCAGTATATTCAGTCGGTGGAGGAAGACACTCTTTCCGAGTACCCATTGGAGATTCAGAGCACTGGATTTGATATGACGTCCATGCTCGGAGGAGGTGAGAGCGGCACCGCTAAGGAAGAAGAGGCAGGCGATGTAGACGTGATTCAGATGGTGAGTAATATGTTTTCCACGATGGACACGAATGACCTGGAGTCTCTGAAAGCATACCTGGATAGCAATGAAAGTGAATTGGATGATTATACCAATGCGGTCGAGTATTCTTATACTGTCGCGCCGCAGATTTACCGGGAAGATGACGGGGAAATCCGACAGGTCAATCCGGACCGGTCCTTTGACTCCTTGGGGTTTGGATCAGCATCCGGTTCTAATACAATGATGTCCTCCATGATGAGTACAGATATGTTCTATGAGATGCCGGAAAACACGTCTCTTTACGAAGGACAGTACGACGTCAAAGCAGGGCGCTGGCCGAAAAATGAGCATGAATGTGTCGTTGTTCTTATGTCCAACGGCAGTGTGAGTGATTTTCTTCTCTACACCCTGGGTCTTAGAGATCCGGTGGAACTGGACGAGATGATCCGGCAGTTTATCAATGAAGAGAATATCACAACCCCGGAGAATATGGGAAGCTACTCTTATGAAGATTTCCTGGGCATCAAATTTAAACTGGTCAACAGTGCGGATTACTATGTATACGACAGTCAGTATCAAGTATGGACTGATAAATCCGACAATGAATCCTATATGAAAGAGCTTGTGAAACATGGAGAGAATATCGAGGTAGTTGGAGTCGTGCAGCCGTCTGAGGATGCCAATGCGGTGGCACTGACTACCGGGATCGGATATCCGGCCGCTTTGACAAAGCATGTCGTAGAAGAAGCTAAAAACAGTGAAATCGTAAAGGAACAGCTTGCCAATCCAAGTGTCAACGTCTTTACCGGAGAAGCGTTCGGTGAGAGCAAAGATGAGAACGGCTTTGATTCCAATTCTTTGTTTTCTGTAGATACGGGTGCCTTGGGGAAAGCATTTCAGATAAATGATGACGCTTTCTCCGGCGATTTGTTTGGGAAGGTGGATCTTTCCGGGCTTTTCCAGGCAGACGGAAATAACGTGGATCTTTCCAAGATGGTGGATCTTTCCGGAATATCGATCGATCTGCCGGACGCAGGTAATCTGGATCTTGGAGATTTGATGAGTGGGATTAAGCTGACTGTCTCAGCGGAGGGGATGACGAAGTTTGCAGGGGATCTGCTTTTGGGATACCAGGATTATGCGAAAGAGCATCCGGAGGCAGACTACTCCGGACTGCAGTCGGATTTTACTGGATATTTAAAGAGCGACGCCGCCCAGGAGATTCTGAAATCAAGTATTCGGGATATCATTGAGGCGAACGGAGGGCTGACAGCATCGAAACAGCAGATTCAGGAACTCTTCAAGGAAATCCTGGAAGGGTATATGAAGTACGCCATGGAGCATGGTTATACAGATGCTGACCGGTTTGACGAGTATCTGATGGAATATCTCCAGACAACGGAAGCGGCATCCATTATCAATCAATGGGGATCCAAGATCTTTGAATCTTTCCGGGATATTGAGATTTCAGATGGGCAGATAAAGGAAATGGCGCAAAAACTGGCAGCGGGATACCTTACTTACGCATCCGAACATCATTTGCCGGATCTGACAAAGATGGATGACTATTTTGTAGATTACTTAAATACTGAGGATGGGAAGGCGGCACTTTCTTCTGGAATTGGCTCTATGATCGATATGGAGAGCCTGGAATCACAGGTTGGCACAGCGCTGGAAAGTTATATGAAAGAAGTGATGGGGGCATATACCGGAGCCATCTCCAAGACATTGGAAAGCCAGGTTACTTCTGCTGTTGCACAGATTGCCGGACAGATGCAAAGTGGTATTCAGACTGTCATGCAGCAGGCTATGGGACAGATAGGAACGAATCTGCAAAAAGCTATGGGAGATGCTATGACGATCGATACAGAGGCTTTTGCGGACGCATTCCAGATGAATATGAGTGAAGAGGAACTCTCAGAGCTTATGATGTCTATGCAGTCCACAGGAGAAGCGTCTTATGACAGTAACCTGAGGTCTCTTGGTTATGTGGACTTTGCAGTTCCTTCCGGAATCTCTATCTATCCGAAAGATTTTGAGAGTAAAGAGGAAGTAGTCCGGATTCTGGATGATTATAACAGCCGTATGGAGGCTGAAGGAAAAGATGAACAGGTCATCACGTATACGGATATGGTGGGGACTCTAATGTCTTCTGTGACGGATATTATCGATATCATCAGCTATGTTTTGATCGCCTTTGTGGCAATTTCTCTGGTGGTTTCCTCTATTATGATTGGAGTTATCACGTATATCAGCGTTCTTGAGCGAAAGAAAGAGATCGGAATTCTTCGGGCCATCGGAGCCTCCAAGAGAAATATTTCTCAGGTATTTAATGCGGAGACCTTTATTATCGGGCTTTGCGCAGGACTTCTTGGAATTGGTATTACCCTTCTTCTTCTGATTCCGGGTAACGCCCTGATTCATTATGTAGGGGATACGAACGATGTAAACGCCGTACTTCCGGTAGTGCCGGCATTGGTTCTGATCGCTTTAAGTGTCATACTGACCCTGCTTGGCGGACTCATTCCGGCACGGAAAGCAGCAAAGAGCGATCCGGTAACAGCGCTTCGTACAGAATAATTTGAAAAAGGCAGCAGATTATGAGGAGAGAAAGAAGACGATATTACGCCGTAATGCTCATGCTGATATTTGTATGCGGAATTGTTCTGACGGCTTGTCAGGGTGGGCTCACAGGAGGAGAGAAAGGACAGAATCAGGAGGCGCAGAAGGAATTTTTCGCCATGGATACTTATATGACGTTTTCGCTCTATGGAGAGAGGGCTGGGGAGACTTTGAAAGATGCGGAAGCAAAGATCCGTAAACTGGAATCCGAATGGTCCGTCACGAATCAAAACAGCGAGATTTATCAAGTCAATCACAGCAATGGAAATCCGGTCACATTAAGCGAAGATACCGCTGAGGTGGTAAGGTACGCCCTTGACATGGCAAAGGAGACGGGAGGTGCACTGGATCCCACGATCTATCCGGTACTGACGGCATGGGGATTTACAACGGGGAAGAACCGTGTTCCAAAAGAGACGGAAATCCGGACGCTTCTGGAGCATGTGGGCTACGAAAAAGTCATACTGGACGGGCAGACGCTCACTCTTCCCGAGGAGATGGAGCTGGATCTGGGTGCTGTGGGGAAAGGGTATGCCGGCGATCTGACAGCCGATCTTGTAAAAGAGCATGGTCTGGAATCGGCATTACTGAATATCGGGGGCAACATCCAGGCAGTCGGATCCAGGCCGGACGGAGAAGACTGGCGGCTTGCCATCCGTAGTCCCTACGGAGAAGGGGAGGTCGGACTTTTGAAAGTGTCTGACTGTGCCGTAGTGACCTCGGGCAATTATGAACGATATTTTACCGCAAAAGACGGCACCAGATATGGCCACATCATAGATCCTAAGACGGGATATCCGGTGGACAATGGGCTGGCTTCTGTGACAATTGTTACAGAGGAAGGAAAGATGGGGGATGCGCTTTCTACAGCTCTGTTTGTGAAAGGGCTGGATGGCGCTAAAGCATACTGGCAGTCCCACGATGGGTTTGAGATGATTGTGATGACAGAAGACCAGAAGCTCTATGTGACGGAAGGACTGGATGAGAAGTTTACCTTGTCTGGTACATTCAGTCAGATGGAAAGACATGTGATCCGAAGATAAACAAACAGGAAAAGATATTGATACGAAAACGTACCGTTATTGATCTCAAAAGAGTCAAAGAAACGGTACGTTTTTTCATGTCATATAGTTAGAAACTCAGTGAGACTGAGGCGTAAATCAGACCGGAAGCCACCATGATGAGAATCGGGTTGGCTTTGATCTTTTGCAATAAAAAGAGACAGAAGAAGAAAATCAGAACCATCAGCCAGTTTATGTTGTCAAACCGGACTGGACCTTCCGGCCAGATCGCGGTGATCAGAATCGAGATCCCGGCGGAGGCGATCAGGGAGACCACAGCCGGACGAAGGGAGGAGAGGACACTTTGAAGCGCCTCCATATCCCGGTATTTCAGGTACAGTCTGGCGATAATCGTAACGATGATGCAGGACGGTAGAATACAACCTGCTGTAGCAGTCAAGGCTCCCGGAATTCCGGCAATTTTAATTCCCACAAAAGTAGCGGAATTGACGGCGATCGGTCCCGGCGTCATCTGAGAGATCGTAATCAGATCCGTGAACTCTTTCATGGAGAGCCAGCCGTGTATGGAGACAACCTGATCCTGGATCAGAGGTATAGCAGCATAGCCGCCGCCAAAACTGAAGAGGCCGATCTGGATAAAACTGAGAAACAACTGAAGATAAGTCATTTGTTGGGCCTCCTTTCTGTTCCGGCAAAAGTGCGGATCAGGCCGATGACAATACATACAAGGATGATCGCCACGGCATTGATGCTCAGACAAGCTGCCGCAATCAGGGAACCAAGCATAATCAGTACCGGGATCCATTTTTTCTCGAACAGAATTCCTGCTGCCATTTCCCAGACGACTGAGGCGATGACGGCTGCCACACCTACTTGCATCCCTTCCAGCACAAGGCTGACAATCCGATTGTCCCGAAATACTTCGTAGAAAAAGGAAATGATCGTGATGACGATAAACGGTGGCAGGATGGTCGCAATGATTGCGACGATGGTTCCGATGATACCAGCCAGCTTATATCCGACGACGATGGCTCCGTTGACCGCAATGGCTCCGGGCGCGGACTGGGCGATGGCCACCAGATCCAACATCTCTTCCTCCTCAATCCAGTGATATTCATCTACAAATTTTTTCTTCATTAAAGTAACAATGACATACCCGCCCCCAAAGGTAAACGCGCTTAAATAAAAGGTCGATAAAAACAATTTGATTAAAACGTTTCTTTTACTCTCCATTTGAGAATCCTCCTTCCTGTTCTAGTATACACCCTCTTGATCTATATGAAAAATAGTATTATTCTATAAAAAGGATAATAAATTTCTTATGTATGACGTGGGAGGAATTATGACACTTCGACACATGAAAATCTTTGTGGCGGTTTTTGAAAACAGCAGTATCACAAAGGCGGCAAAGGAACTGCATCTTGCGCAGCCTTCCGTCAGTTTTTCTATCAAAGAGCTGGAGGACTATTATGGGCAACGATTTTTTGAGCGGATCGGCAGACGAATCTATCCGACCTCAGCAGCCGGAGACTTTTATGGTTATGCAGTCCATATTGTATCTTTATTTGAGACAATGGAAAAGGAACTGAAAAACGGAGATGAGCTTGGGACGATCCGGATCGGTGCCAGTATTACCATTGGAACCCATATCCTGCCGACTCTGGTGAAAACGTTTCAGGAAATATTCCCGGATATACGCATGGAAGCAGTCGTCAACCAGTCTGCCGCCATAGAGCAGCATGTCCTGCACAATCATATTGATATCGGCATGATCGAGACCCAGCCGGTTTCCGATGCGGTCTGTGCTGTTCCGTTTCTGGAAGATGAGCTTGTGGCGATTGTTCCGAAGGAACATCCACTGGCAGGGGAAAGGGGCGTCACCTTGTCAGAAATGGCCAGATATCCGTTTCTGATGCGGGAAAAGGGAAGCGCCGGACGTGAGATTCTGGATGCCTGCTTTGACATGGAGCAGATCAGTGTCCGACCTGCCTGGGAGAGTTCCAGCACTCAGGCCATTGTCCAGGGTGTAGCAAAGGGACTGGGAGTCGCGGTGCTTCCCGATCTCCTCGTCAGGCGGGATCTGGAGCAAGGAGTGGTCTTTCGGGCATGGCTTTTACGGCCCATCCACAGGAAACTGAATCTGATTTATCACAAAAGTAAATATTTCAGTAAGAGTATGACTACGTTTCTGGAGCTGTGCGAGACATATGGAAAAACAAAAGAATCAGAAGAACAAGGAGGAAACGACAGATGAAAGATCAGACATACATTACGGTTAGGACTGCATCGCCTTGGGATGCAGAGCAGATTCTTGCCGTGTATGCACCTTATGTGGAGCACACGGCAATTACCTTTGAATATGAAGTGCCGGATTTGGAGGAATTTCAAAAACGGATCGGCACGACCTTACAGCGTTATCCTTATCTTGTGTCAGAGAGGGGAGAAGAGATTGTAGGATTCGCCTATCTCTCCCCTTTTAAGGGTAGGGCTGCCTATGACTGGTCGGCGGAAGTATCCATCTATGTGAAGGACTCCATGCGAAAATCCGGAATCGGGAGACGTCTTTATGAGGAAATCGAACGGATTGCCAGAGAGCAGCATCTTCTCAACCTTAACGCCTGCATCGGATATCCGGAGAAGGAAGACGAATATTTGACGAAAAACAGTGTCCAGTTTCATGCTCATATGGGCTATCAAATGGTCGGAGAATTTCATAAGAGCGGATATAAATTTGGAAGATGGTACAATATGGTATGGATGGAAAAGATGATCGGGGAACACAAAGGGAATCCGGAACCGTTTCTTCCATTTTCGGAATTGTCATAGGCATAGCCAGTCTGAAAAAAGACTGGCTGTATTTTTCTGTTTATTTAAAAACAGATACTAAATTGAGAAAATCCGCAT
>OLRQ01001439.1_pt1 | contig 18239 bp, 13 predicted proteins | sample 1671971 | NCBI WGS metagenome assembly OLRQ01 (sample SAMEA3136631, study PRJEB25190) | human gut metagenome | biome: human gut; feature: human-associated habitat; material: faeces | place: Austria | collected 2013
CGAGCGCTGCGCCCTTCAGGAAGTTGCGACGAGAGACGCCCATACCCTTGTTGCTCATTTTCTCCTCCTCTGTGTTGAGCGAACGGCCGGCGGCGCGCCTCCCGCGGCGTGCTGCCGTTTTGTTCTTCCCATTCGCTTTGACGACCTTCATGATGCGCATCTCGCGTCAAAGGCGCGTCTGTCAGAGAGTCGTATTTTGCAGAATTGAAGAAATACCAGGTCATACGCAATACGTACGATATATACGATTGGCAATCGTATTCTCCCCTTTGCGCTCCTCGGGTATGGTGGATGCATCGAGTCTTGCGCGCTTCGTCGATTTGGGGAAATCGGAATCCATGCGCGAAGGCACGAAGGACCAGAAGAGTCCTTATGGGAGGGATACATATGAATACCGAAAAAAGCGCCCCGTCGCGCCTTCGAACCGCAACGGGACAAGGCGCCAATCTTGCGGTCATCGTGCTCGGCTTCGGGCTCTGTCGAGCATGGATCGTCGCCTGCCTCGCCATCCCGACGATTCATGGAACCGTCTATGGAACGAATTGGCTCTATCTGACCATGGGGGCCTTGGCGGCATTGTTCGTGGCATTCGCGACACATGCGACGGTCGGGAAAAGCGAACGATTCCACGAACACGTCGCGGAATCGACTTTTGGCCTTCTTCTGGCTTCCTCGCTCGCCATTCCCGCATCGCTCGTGCTCGATTCGCTCCTCCTCGCTTTCGTCGGGTTCATGACAGGAGGCGTTGCCGCGGGCATGCTCCAGGTTCTTTGGGGGGAGCGCTTCTCAACCCATGAGACGACATTCGTGACCATCGCGTCGGCTCTCGCGGCCATCTTCACCGCGCTCTGCCTCGTATGTTCGGAAGAAGTCGTGCGCATCATCGGCTACGCCGCCTTTCCCCTCTGTTCGTTTCTCTTGCTCACCATCGAATGCAAGCGCAACCGCATCTCGTGGCGAACGGGACGTTCTCTTGACGAGATAGACGGCCCCGCCTACAGCGAGCGCATCGCGGCCGAAGCAGAAGGATTCGAAGGACCCCCCTCCATTCCGAACGAAACCGGAAAGCTGGTCGCAAAGCTCATGGCTTCTGTGGCCATCTTCTCGTTTTTGGTCAGGATGTTCGACTCCGTCCCTGCCAGCGGGATAGACCCGTTCGGCGCTATCGGCGGAAGCTCATTGTTCGCCCTGGTCGTAGTCGGTTTCGCATTGGTCGCCACCGCTATGGTCATGAAAGAACGATTCGACGTCACGCGCGTCTATCGCGTCGCCGTTCCCATCATGGTGCTCGGATGCGTGGTCCTTGCCGTGTTCTTCGAAGTCAATTCGGCTATAGCGATTCTGCTGATAGGCATCGGATACGAGTTTTTCGATGTTCTCGTCTGGATTCTTTTCGCCAGCATGTCGCGCACCCATCGCGACGGAGCGGGATACATCTACGGACTCGGCGTTGCAAGCATGTTCTTCGGCATGGCCGCCGGCCTCCTTGCCGGCGACCTGGCGCATACGCTCATCAGCAGCGGGGCCCTGCAGTTGACCATGATCGCCATGGCCTCGATCATCTCCCTGGTGTTCACGGGATTCATGCTCTTCCCCGAAGGCATGATGAGCAAGCTCTCTCCCCTACGCCCTGGAACGAAAAAACAGCGCAAAGCGTCGCCGGACAGCGAAGCCCGAACGACCGAGGAAAAGGCCTCCGCGTCGGAGCAACGTCCGCTTGAGGAACGTTGCTCCGACCCGCGACTGCGGCCTGACCCCGCGCGAAGGCGAGGTGCTCATCCTCCTTGCGAAAGGACGCACTGTTCCCGTTATCGCCCGAGACCTTCAGATAGCGAAGGGCACTGCACGCACCCATACCGAGCGCATCTATCGCAAACTCGACGTGCATAAGCAGCAAGAGCTGATCGACAAAGTCGAAAACGCCTAGTCGACACCCCCATCCGCAAAGCAAGGGCCCTTCCGACGCCGCAAGACGTCGGAAGGGCCCTTTCGGTGCAAAATTCCTTTCGCCGGATACCCCCCAAAAAAAGGCGGCGCGGCCGTTATGCAAACGGACTCTATTCGGCAGGCTCCGTCGCACCCTCGATGCGAATCGATTCGATGCGGTCGCCCACGCGCAGTGCATGCACGACATCGAGGCCTTCGACCGTTTCGCCGAATACCGTGTACTTATCATCGAACTCGGGCTGCTTGGACAAAGAGAAATAGAACTGGCAGCTTCCCGAATCGGGGTCGGACTTGTGCGCCATCACGATGGACCCGTCCTCGTGATGGTTTCTGGGGTTGGAGGCCCACTCGTCCCTGATGCGGTATTCGGCCTCGCCCGTGCCAGGATGCATGCCGTGCAGTACGCCACGCACGGCCTGGTACACCTGATTGGGAGGCATGCTGCGCGTTATAGGACACCCTCCCAGCACGACGGAATCCTCCTTGCGAGCATGGAACGCCAACTTATCGTAAAAGCCCGCTTGCGACAATTCGATAAAATTGCCGACGGTCAGCGGGCACTCTCGACCGAAAAGCTTAACCCCAATCGTCCCCTTGCTCGTTTCGATCACGGCCACTTCGTCGCCGTTCGGCACGTATTCGGGATCGCGCACTTCCCTGACCACCATTGCCATGATATTCCCTCCTGGATTCCCTCGACACGCCCTCCCTTGGGCGCGCAAACGTTCCTTACTCCTGCAACCCTATGCGAAATAGAGAGAATGCGCGTCCGTAGGAGAATCGTATTCGCATCCGATACGCCCGATGAAGAAGAGTTTTCTCCCTGAATACGACAAGGGCCCCTCACAATGAGGGGCCCTTGTCGTTAAGTGCGGGTTTGCGTGCTATTTGACCGGCTCGAAAGAGTCTCCGTCAGCGTCTATCGCTTCCTCGAAGTACTCCTTTACAGGCTGGGGACCAACATCCTTCAAATCGTCGCTGCCAATATGCCAGCACTGCGTTGCGGGCATACCTTCAATGTTGTCAGCCACGAAGACGGGGTCTTTGCCAAGCTTTCTCTGCGCCGTGTAATCGTCAAGCGCCTTGAAAGCCCACTTGCCCAGCAGCAGGATGGCAATAAGGTTGACGATGGCCATGAAGCCCATGGTGATGTCGGCGAAGTTCCATGCCAGCGTGAAGTTGTTCAGGCAGCCCACCATGATGGCAACCAAGCAAGTGATGCGGAAGACGGTCAGAAGAACAGGGCTGTTCTTGATGAAGCGAATGTTGCTTTCCGCATAGAAGTAGTTGCCGATCAAGCTCGAGAACGCGAAGGCGAAAATCGCGAACGTAACGAAGTGAATGCCCATCTCGCCCACGGCGGAATTGACGGCCATCTGCACGAGAGGCATACCGTTGAGCTCGCCAAAGGTTCCACCGGACTGTACATAGAAAATCAGGACCATGAAAGCGGAGCAGGTGCACACGATCAGCGTGTCAATGTAGACGGAAAGGCTCTGCACCAGACCCTGCTTGACGGGGTGAGAGACGCTTGCAGTTGCAGCGGCGTTCGGGGCGGAACCCATACCTGCCTCATTGGAGAACAAGCCGCGCTTAATGCCAAGAACGACAACCGAACCCGCGAAGCCGCCGAAGATCGACTGGAAGTCGAAAGCGGATTCGCCAATGTAGGCGAAAACGGCCGGCAGCTGGTCGAGGTTGGTGAACGTGATGAACAAACCAAGACCGATATAAGCAAGAGCCATGACGGGCACCACGATGGAGGTGATGATGCTGATGCGCTTGGAACCGCCGAAAATGACGAACGCCGTCATGACAACAAGGACAATGCCCAGAGCAACCGCTGCGCCGTTCGTGGCGTAATCGGGAATGTAGTACTCAAGCGCACTTGCCATGTTGAAAGCCTGCAGGCCGTTAAAGCCGTATGCATAGCAGATGATAAGCAAAATGGCGAACAGCACACCAACCCAGCGCTTACCGAGAGCCTGCTCGATATAGTATGCGGGACCGCCGCGGAACTCGCCCTCTTTGCCACGCACCTTCCAGATCTGCGCAAGCGTGGATTCGACAAACGCCGACGCGGCGCCCGCCAAAGCCATAACCCACATCCAGAACACGGCACCGGGACCGCCCGTGGCAACCGCCGTGGCGATACCGGCAATATTGCCCGTACCGACGCGGGAGGCGGTAGAAACCATGAGCGCCTGGAACGACGAAATGGACTTCTTGCCTTCTACGTGCCTTTTCTCCGTAAGCTGGGTGAACATATCCTTGATATAGCGAATTTGTACGCCCTTCGTGCGGATGGTGAAATAAACCGCGCAGAAGACAAGCAGGAACACCAGGATGTAGGTGTACATGAAATCGCTGATTTGACCCGTGATTGCAATCAGGGAATCCATCAGTTCTCCGTTCATGCAGAGCCCCCTTTCTTGTTTTTCGTTGAATCCCTTACATTCCAAGCTGCAAATTTTATCAGAAATTCACAATTGATCCACCAGAATAGAGCGCGAAATCGAAAGATGCCTCATATCGGTCCCCGAACGGAAGACGCCCACGAAACAAAAAACTTTCATGCGCGCATGGAAGCACGGCGAACAGACCATGCACGACTTGCTCCGCGCGAACAGGACCACCTGACGGCACCCATTCGAGCACCCCGAAGGCCCATGACGCAAAAAGGACGGCACTCCGGGGTGCCGTCCTTTCGTCAGCAGTATTGAATTTCCTTACGCGGGAACACGGCGCGGCGCAGCGAGCCCGCTACTCCTTTTCGCCATCGGGCTCTTCGACGCTCACCCAGAACTCGACCTGTCCGATGCGACGTGCCTCCATGGAGCGCACGATGAAGCGCACCGTGGTATCGCCCTCGAAGTAGCTGGTCTCGTCCCCCACATCCGGAATTCGGTCGAACGATTCAAGCAAAAGACCGCCCAATGTTTCGTATTCGGGAAAATCATCGGGGTCGAATCCGACGGTTTCGGCGAAGTCGTCGATAGCGCATGCGCCGGTGGTGAGATAGTGCCCCGGAGAAACCTTCGTCAACGTCTCGTTGTTGCTGTGCACGTATTCGTCGTCATAATCGCCGATGATCTCCTCGAAAATATCGCCCATGGTGACGACGCCGGAGGTGCCGCCGTGCTCGTCGACGACGATGGCAATCTTCGTCTTCTCCTTCTTCAGCAGCTGCAAAAGCTTGACTACCGGCATGCTTTCAGGAGCGGCGACGATACGGCGAATGCGGATGTCCGCCATGGTCGCACGCTCGTCCAGACGATATAGGTCTTTAATGTGCACGAAACCAACGATATCGTCTTTATCCTTGCGATACACGGGGAAGCGCGTGAACTTGTGCTCCTCCACCACACGCAGGTTTTCCTCGAGCGAGTCCTCAAGACCCAGGCACACCATGTCGGGACGCGGGGTCATGATGGCCTCGACGTCTTTGTCAGCGATGTCGAAGATATTGTCCACGAATTCGTTCTGCTCGGAATCGATCAGGCCGTTTTCGGTGCTTTCATCAATCAGCAAGCGGATTTCCTCTTCGGTGTAGACGTCGTGCTCATCGGCAGGATCGTGGCCCATCAGGCGCACCACACCGTTGGTGATGGAGTTGAACAGCCACATGATGGGATACGTCAGGCGGTAGAACCACACCAAAGGACCGGCCGTGAACAGCGCGTACTTTTCGGTGCTGAAAATTGCGAGAGATTTCGGAATGAGCTCGCCGACCACAATATGCAGAGCGGTGACCAGGCAGAAGCCAATGGCAACCGACACGGCGAAATTCACGCTGTCGGGCACGCCGAGAAGCGTGAACAGCGGATGGAACAGGGCCGAAACGGCAGGTTCGCCCAGCCAGCCAAGGGCGAGCGAGGCAAGCGTGATGCCCAGCTGGCACGCCGACAGATAGGCGTTGACGTTGTTGGCGATCAACTGCGCGTATTTCGAGCCAGGGCGGCCTTCTTCAACCAGCATGTCCACCTGCGATTTGCGCACGCGAACAAGCGAGAATTCGGCCATGACGAAAAACGCATTCATCAGGAGGAAGAACAGAACAAGAAGCAAACTTAGGCCAACAGGCATAGGTGAGACTCTCTCCTTTCAAGACGGTTACAAGGGTCTCATCGAGGTTCGCCGCGCGAACCTTCGGAAGGACGACGCTGCGTCGCCCGATTGCAGCACATCATAATACCCGATACGACAAGCGCACGCCGCTTCGAAAACGCGCTTGAGCAGATCCGTCACGAATCGGATACAAACCGCATCGCATGCTCCACCTGCACCATCGCGATTCGTCGCCGCGGAGAATCAGCGCATGAACGAAAGCGGGTCGCCAGAGCTTGCGCCCGGGGCCGATTCTTCGCCCGAACGAGCACCCTCCCCTTCCTGAGCGTCTTGCTTGCGCGTCTTCGAAGAAGCCGAGCCCTTCATCCGAAACGAACGGGCGTAGTGCCTGCGTTCTTTTTTACCGCCGCCCAAAAACAGGCCTCGCGCGATGTAGCCGAAACTCTTGATGGGACGCGACACATACGGCGTCAGGTCGATGGGGTCGTCGCCGGTTCTCCAGTCAAAGAACACGCTCAGATAGCGCAGCGCCAGGACGACGGCAACACAGAGAATCGCCGCGCCCGTCGGGTCGGAGCCGAATTGGACCAGCAACACATACGTAAACGAACCGCCGATAGCCGCCACGGCGTAGAAATTGCTCGACCGGAATATCCCCGGCACCTCTCCGACGAACGAATCGCGGATAGCGCCGCCACCGACGCCCACGATGGCGCCCAAGACGATAGACATTATGAAGCCGCTCCCGCAATCGAAGGCCTTGCTTGCGCCCGCAACCGCATACAGCGCGACCGAAAGGGTGTCACACAGAAAAATTGTCGAAGGAAGATGGCGGAAGAGACCGCGGAAGTAGAACACGAAAACGCATAGGAAAACGCACAGCAGGAACAGGTACGGATGCGACATGAAATACACGCCTTCATCCTGCAGGAGAAAGTCGCGCAGCACGCCGCCGCCGTATGCCGTGAACAGGCCGCAGACAACCGTGCCGACGATATCGAGCCTCCGATCGCATGCAAACATAGCGCCCGTGACCACGCCCACAACAACAGCGAAATAATCGATGAACGCAGGGACAACGCCGCCGCTGGCAACAATTCGCTCGGTAAACCATACGACCAATTCGTCCATTGCCCCTCCAAGAACAAGCACGTGGCAAAGCAAGATACGCCATTTGGCATCTTAGCATTCGCGCAAAGATACATCCAACCGGCAAACGCCACCGGCGGCACATTGCGCCAAGCCCACCTTATGCACGGCGCCGAGATGCGGACGCAAAATCGAAGGCGGCAGGAGTCGCACCGGGGGGCGCCGGCGCACTGCCGCCCCTGCCGCATAAAAAACCAGCTGCGAGTCGGCCCCATGCAAATCTGCAGCAGCACATGGTCATTCAGCAGGAGGTTCGTCGAGCGCACGAACGCTTTTCGGAAGATAGAGCATCACGCCGATAATCGCGCAGATGACGCCGTCGACCACGAAGAACGGCGCCACGCCGATGGCTTCGGCCGCCATACCACCCAGAGCAATGCCGACAGGAGACGCCAAGCCCATAGCCGCCGTAACGAAGCCGAGCGCACGGCCCATCTTCTCTTCGGGCACATTGCGCTGCACCAGCGTGACCGTGGGCCCGTTGAACCAAGCGCATACCATGCCCATAGCCGCGCACAGCACGGCGAACGCCCAAAACATCGAAGAGGCAAGCAGACCCGATGCCGCGGCAAGAACGCCGAAGACCACGCATGACACGGCCAGAAGCAGCGCCAGGCGTTTGCCGCCGCCCCACGCCATGATGATGAGCGAGCCGGCGAACAAGCCGCCCGCAAATGTGGCTTCGGCAACAGCCGCCATAAACCCGTCACCGCCGAAGTGGTCGTAGGTCATCAGCGGATAGAGCGATCCCATCGGACCGAAGCTCACCATGCCCAGCGTGATCAGCACGATTAGCAGGAACAGTCCGCGGTTCGCCCGCAGCGCGTCCCAGCCCTCTTTCATCTCGGTTAGCGGATGGCGCTTCTCGCAGGCGCCCGCTTCTTTATGGATGGAGGGGATGGTCGCTTTGACCAGGGCTAGGCAGGCAAACACGGCGCCGGCGAAATCGAGGAACATGACCGCGTGAAAGCCGACGCCTTCGTAGAGCATAATGCCCAGCGCCGGAGACACGATGCCCGCCACGCTCATCAGCATCATGTCGAGCGTATTGATGCGCAGAAGGTGCTTTTCGGGCACCAGCATGGGCATGGCCGCCATCATGGCAGGCCCATGAAATGCCTGGCCGGCGCTGCGCGCAATCACCATGAGCATGATCGCCGCAATGCTTACATCGCCCAGAAGAATGAGCACGCCGAGCGCAAGCGAAACCAGCCCGACCGCCATATCGGCCACAATGATGACCGCCTTGCGGTTATAGCGGTCGGCGACCACACCGCCGTAGGGGGAAAGAATACCCTGCGGCAGATACGCGCAGATACTCATCGCGGAAAGCAGGATGGCGCTGCCCGTGGTTTCGGTGACATACCACACGGCGGCGAAGCTTGCCGCATAGCTTGTGAACATGGAAACAGCCTGGCCGGCCCAAATGAAGGCGATGATTGCGAGCCAGTTTTTGGAAAGCGGACGGCCTGATGCGCTCAGGCGCGATTCGGCGGAATTATCCGAAAGCGGTTGGGAAGAAAAGCCCATGGAAGTTCTCCTTATATCAAAAGAATGCAGGTGCGCGAAACACGCGGCCGTAAAGCCGCTTGATAAAGAAACGCAGAACGCATGGCGGCAATGCCGCGGCGAACGCGCTATGCGAAAAGCTATTTCCTACAGGAAAAACGGCTGCACCTGCATAAATCCTTTCGACGATGGAGCTGGGAGCTCGCCCGGAAACGGCAAGCAGCGGAATTGTAGCACAAGTTGCTACGATTGGCTAACGAAGCCCGACGCGCAGAGAAAAGGACGATGCATGTACGGAGGAAACGATAAGGGTCTCGCCGAAATTGCGGCCGAGGTAAAAAAGACCGTCATCGGCCAAGACGAGGCAGTCGACTGGCTGTGCACATTCGCCGACGCCGCATGCGCGCGCTCGCGCATCATCCACGAGCAAGGCATTGACGCTCTCTCGCTTCCCAACGTCGGCTCGGCGCTTATCGTGGGCCCGACGGCTTCGGGCAAATCGCACTTGCTCAAGACGTTCGCGAAAGCATCGGGCCTGCTCTTCCAGCAGATAGACGCGAACAGCATGTCGGCCGCCGGGTACATAGGCGACTCATTCGGCAAACAGTGGGTCAGGGCATGCGCGGCGCTCGACGAAAACCCCGATCGCAACATCCTCATCTTCGTCGACGAGGTGGACAAACTGTTCGCCCAAGCCCACACCAGCCGCGAAGGCACAGCTATCTACGACCTGCTCAAGCCGCTTGAAGGCGGCATCCTCGAAGGCTCGGACGACTCCCACAACGGAACGCCCTATGCGCTCGATTGCGACCGCTGTATTTTCGTGATGGCGGGCGCGTTCACCGGCATCGAGGACATCATCGCATCGCGCATCGGCATCTCACGCTCGACCATCGGGTTCAGCTCCGCCTCAGAAAACGCCCCCTCCGAAAACGACCTCTCGGAAGACGGCTTGCGCGAGTGCGTCTCTTTGGAAGACGTCGAAACATGGGGCATGCCACGCGAGATGGCGGGACGCCTTTCCACGGTGCGTTTCCTTGCAGCTTTGAACGAAGAGGCGTTGCGCGAGATTGTCAGACGCAACAAGCAGAACGAATATGCCCACATGCTTCCTGCGGGCGCGCGCTTTTCCATCGATACCGCAGCCGAGGATGTGCTGGTGAAAAACGCGCTCGAGGCCCACTATGGAGCGCGTTCCATCAATCAGCAGATCAACGACGTGTTCTTCGGTGCACTCTGGCGCGCTCTGGCAAACACGCATCCTGTAGCGTCCGTCACGCTCACGGCGCGCAACGGCGAACTCAACTTCGACATCGAGCAGGGAGAGCCGAGCGAGATGCCCGAACCCGCTCTTCAGCGTTCTGAGCAGGAACGCCTTTCGGCCAGTGCGGCATACGGGCTCCTAAGCAAAACACACAATTACCTGATGTCCCACAGAGGAACCATTACGCTTGACCCCCATGCGTCTCTTGGCGAAAGCGACGTGGAATACGCCGCGGCGCTCCTAGAGCATAGCAGCTCCGTCGAAATCGACAAACACGGGCTGCGAGCGTCCAACGACTATACGCTTGCAGAGATTGTGCTGCTGAACTCGCTTCTCTCGCTTTTGCGCGACTGGTTTTCCGCCAAGGACCGCACACCAAAAGGGCTCAGAACGCTTCTTTCCCTGGCCGATTGCACATGCAAGGTAAAAAGCCCGCTCGATGTGATGTTCTATCAGATAGAAAGCGGAGCAAGGTATACGCCCGATACGGACGAAAACGGAGAGGAAACGGGCAGCTGGTCGTGGCAACCGAGCAATTTTGTTCGCATCGGCGACGGAGTGCGCCCCGCCGATACGGGAGGTCTTGAACCGAGCCAGGACCGTGCGCTTGGCTACTACACGGAATTCAAGGGATTTCCTTTGCAGGCGCAGCAAAAAGCCGTGAACAGCCTGGCATTTAGATTGCTATAAGAAAGGACGCGGGCAAGGCCTCGCGCGCCCTGGGTTGGAAGGGTTTGAGAAGCAAATCCCTCCAGCTCACCGAAGCATAGGCGAGGGCGGGCGGGGCGGATGCAGTCGGCGTGAAGGCGAGGCGTAGCGTACTTCGGCACGTAAGCCCCGCCTGGAGCGCCGAATGCGCCGCCCCGTCCGTCCGCAGCCGGACGACTCCGTTGCGTCGGCCGACAGGCCGACGCAACTAGTAAGCCTCATCGAGTGGAGCGTGCGCCTTCACATCAAGAGACCAGTCTTCGAACTTGCCCTGCTTGTAGCGATCGTGCGCCACGAGCGCAATCATTGCCGCCTGGTCTCCGCAAGCCGAAAGCGGCGGCATAGACAGGCGCACGCCGCGTTTCTTGCACGCTTTCTCATACGCCGCACGAAGCCCCGGGTTTGCGGATACGCCGCCGCCTACGCAGAATTCTTGCGCGCCCGTTTCGTCGAGCGCGGCCATGGCCTTTTTCACCTGCACGTCCACCACGGCCTGCTGGAAACTTGCGGCAATATCGGGCATATTCAGCTCACGGCCCGCCTGCTGCTCTTTCTGAATATAGGTGGTCACCGCGGTTTTCAGCCCCGACAGGCTGAAGCGCAGATCGCCCGAATGCATGAGCGCGCGCGGGAAATCTATCGCCTTGGAATTGCCTTTGGCGGCGAGTTTGCTGATGATCGGGCCGCCCGGATAGCCCAGGCCAAGAGCTTTGGCCACCTTGTCGAACGCCTCGCCCACCGCATCATCGATCGTGGAACCCATGGTGACGTAATCGCCCCAGTCCTTCACGTGCACGAGCATGGTATGTCCGCCCGACACAAGCGACACCACCATGGGAGGCTGAATATCGGGCGTCGCAATTTTGTTCGCGTACAGATGCCCCTCAAGATGGTTCACGGCAATAAGCGGAATGTCGGCGCCCCATGCAGCGCCCTTTGCAAACGCAACGCCCACGACGAGCGCCCCCACCAGACCAGGCGCATACGTAACCGCAACAGCATCAAGGTCGCGCCAGCGAAGACGACTTGCACCCAGGCTTCGAGCCGCCGAATCAAGACATTCGTCGCATACGCCGCAGATGGCCTCGATGTGTTTGCGGCTTGCAATCTCGGGAACCACGCCGCCGAAACGCGCATGAAAGTCAATCTGAGAAGCCACCACGTCCGAACGAAGAACGCCGTCACCGTCAACGACAGACGCCGCTGTTTCGTCGCACGAGCTCTCAATGGCAAGAATCAGCGGATGCGAGCGGTTCGCCGCACCCGAAGAATCGGCCTCGCAGGGCGAACCCGCTTCGCAAGCGTTCGCCGGCTGCTGGGCCACATCGTCCACATGCAAACGCATGCCCGCAACATCGCGGCGCGCCTCGGGCAGAGGACCAGACATGATGACGGCATCTTCGCGGTCGCTGTAGTAATGGGGGCGCGTTCCTATATTGCGCAGCCCCATGCGCTCGTAAAACGTCTGCGCACCGGCATTCGACGCACGAACCTCCAGGCTCATTTCGGTTGCGCCCAAATTACGCGCATCGGAGGCGACCAACGCAAGAAGCTCGGCCGCAATGCCACGACGGCGATACGCCGGATCGGTGGCTATTTTGAGAATCTGCACCTGTCCGTCGACGACCCATCCGCCGCAGTAGCCCGCAAGCACATTGCCGTCGAAAGCGGCCCACCAGGTGCGATCTTTGCGGGGAAGTTCGTCTGCAACGAGAGACGCCTTCCACGCGTCGCTTCCCATGACGACGGATTCAAGGGCGGCAACGTCGGGCGCATGGGCTGCATCGAGCGGCCTATACGAAAGAGGATTTGCATCCTGAGACCCCTCGAACAGCTGCACTCCCGTTCGGAGGTTTTTACCACCGTCCTCTTTCGCTAAACGAATGCGCTCGTTTTCCTCCGCGTCGGAAAGACGCGTATACACGGGCAGCAACGTGGCGGGGTTACCCCCTGCGCGATCGGCAAGAAGCAGACCGCGGCCGCTTACCGCCCACAGCGATTCGTCTGCAAGGGCGCCAAGCGGCTCGAAGATATCGGCGTATTTCACAAGTGCATCACCCAAAATGGCATTAAGCGCGCTGCCCCGGTCGTGGTTTGCACCAAGCGTCCGCAAGGCCTCCGACACCCACGACGGCGCATCCGCGGCTTTGACCACCGTATCGGTTGTCAAACGTCGCACGCCTTGATCGTCTATGTCGAAAAGAACGGGATACACCTCTTTGCGCATGGCGTCGGCCGCAACCAAGACTCGGCCGCGAACTCCATCCGCCCATGCATTCCAAGCCACGGCGTCAAGCGTCGATACGCCCAGTAGCGGCACTTCCAGCGCCGACGCCGCACCCTTCGCCGTTGCCATGCAGATACGCACGCCGGTAAAGCTTCCCGGGCCGCGGCCGCACACCACCGCCGCAATCTCCTCTTTCGAAACGCCTGATTCTGCCAAAAGCGCATCAACCTCGTGCAGCAAAACGGTGTTGCTCGCCCTATGCGCCGCAACCTCCTTCGTTGCCACAATTTCCTCTTGCGAGCAAGGAGCCAGCACGGACGCGCAGCCGCCTTCGTCCTGCGCGCCAACGCGACCGACGCCTACGGCGACCACCTCGTTTGCCGTATCGAACGCAAGAACATATGCTCCCTGAGCCATTGACGAAACCCCCGAATCTATCAGCCGCAACCGCGGCGCAATTTCCTCGCGTCGTACGACGGTTTGCAACTGCCGTCCGCGGGAATAAAGCATCAATATGAATAGCACGCGCGATGGCGCACGCCGTGGCAGCATGAGCTGCAATCTTATGAATTCTACAACGCAGACGAGAGGAGCGTGCATCAATCTACGTGATTGCGCACATAATCAAGAATCTCTTGGAGCGGATGAAGACCCGTTTTCGCATTAATTAGCCCCTTGCGCGCGCGGTCGGTGAAACGGTCTAATATGCGTCTTCCTCGTCTATGCTCGAGTTCGTGCTATCGAAAAGTGTGTACCCAATGGCGCACCATGATAACCGATTCGGGCAGACACGTCGCATTTGGCAACGAGAGCGCCACCCTCCGAACACGCAACCCCAATGTATCAGGCGTAAGGGGAAGAGACCCGCGGTGCTACAGCGGACAACCACCCACGCCGCACGCCCTCAGCGCGTTTACCATTTTTACCACAGACTCTCGAGGCTCAAGCGCGTACAACAAGGCGCATGGGTTCGCTCGCCTGGGCATCAATTCCACCGTCGTGAGCATGGGATGAAGCCCTGACCACGCGCCCGACGTCACGATTCCAGAACCCTCTTCGGCACATTGATTGAAGAGATCGAGCGTGTAATCTTGCACGCGCACAACGTCGACTGTCCCCAGCGCCTCCATTTCTTGCGCGAGCTGCTCAAACGCCTCTCCGGCCCGATCGAGCACGTACACCCGAAGACCAACAAGGTCAACGATCTCCAGTCTTTCCTCGCTCTTCCGGTCGTTCAAGGGGAGGTCTATGCTCAACGTCGCCTCTCCCATTGACAGGGCGTTGCACTTCCCGCTCCACAACGACGGCGACCAACTTGCCAGCACCGCATCGACCTCATCGCCCAACTGCCCGAGCAACTAGGAACCAGGCGCGTATATGCTCCCGATGGAAACGAGCTCAAGTCGCAGCGATGCATCCTGTTCGCAAACCATCGGCCATGTATCCAAGACTTTTTTACCGGGGCTTAGCACGGACACCCCGAGACGGACGGTTTCGCCATCGCGCTCCGCCGAACATCCCCTCCGTGCACGGTTCACGATATCTCGCCCCTGCCTCATGTAAGCACGGGCATCTTCCACGAACTCCGCACCCGCCGCAGTGCAGGAAGTTCCCCTTCTGCCGCGCTCGAACAACTTGATGCCGTACTCCGCTTCCAGCGTCGTGACCTGCTTTATCAACGCAGTTGGAGAGATGCACAGACGCGCTGCGGCGCGAGAGAAACTGCCCTCTTCCGATACGGCAACGACCGCCTCGAGCCTTCGGTCATACATGGATACTCCCCCCGATATTGCAGTTTTCTACACTCTTTTAGTTCATACACCATGAACTATTTTGCACTTTATTACCTTTTATCACACGCTTATGGTTTATACGTCGAAATGTAATGGGCAATTGGCCTGACTAATTGCCATACGAGATTGGAACCTTATGAACCCCATCGTCCCAGAAGTACAGCTGCCCGATGCGTCGCGCATCCCCGCCATTGGATTCGGCGTTTATCGCATGGACTCCGAAACGTGCGAAAAAACGGTGCTCGAAGCGCTCAACGCAGGATACCGGTTTATCGATACGGCGGCATTGTACGGAAACGAGGAGGCGGTTGGTCGAGCAATCAAATCGTCGGGCATAGCGCGCGACCAGCTCTTCATTTCAACCAAACTCTGGCTACAAGACACCACATACGATCGGGCGAAACCCGCTTTTCACGCGTCCCTCGATCGCCTAGGACTTGACTACGTCGATCTATACGTCATCCATCAGCCATATAATGACCTGTATGGCGCATGGAGGGCGCTCGCGGAACTGCAGGCATCGGGCCTTATTCGCACCATCGGCATTGATAATTTCGACTCGGCTCGGCTCGCGGACTTTGTCGCCTTTAACGATGTCGCCCCAGCGGTCAACTTTCTCGAAGTGAACCCCTTTTGCCAGCAAACATATGAGATTGACTTCATGCGCGCCAAAGGCGTACAGCCTCTCGCGTGGTCCCCTTTGGGAGCAGGCAACGCGAGCATCCTCAGCGATCCCACTATCGTCGACATCGCGCACGCGCATGAAAAGACCTCGGCCCAAATCATTCTCCGATGGCTGGTTCAACGTGACATCATCCCGGTGGTCAAATCCTCCAACCCGCACCGCATCAGGGAGAATATCGATATTTTCGACTTTTCTCTCTCGGAAAGCGACATGAATCGCATTTCGCTGCTCGACACTGGAATCGGCATGGTCGACCCTCGCAAACACGGGCATCATGTCGAGGTGTTCCTGCGCACTGCCCTGGAAAAGCACGGCGCATGACCATGGAGAGAAACAGCGCCCCCCTTTTTAGGCCCGTCGACCGCACCCCTATTGCACCCGCCTTCGCTTCAGCGGCGTCCATGTTTCTCGTGACCATGGACACGCTTGTTGTCAACCTCGCGCTCCCCGACATTCAATCACGCTTCGGCGCCGCCATGTGGGAGCAACAGTGGATCATCGATGGATATACGATCGCGCTCGCCGCCCTTCTGCTGCTCGCCGGCAACCTGACTGACCGCTGGGGCACTCAAAAGGCGTTCGCTTCAGGCGTCGCGATTTTTTGCCTCAGCTCAATCTTGTGCGCTCTCTCGACCAGCTCGTCTACCCTCATCTTCGGCAGGGCACTCATGGGCGCAGGAGCCGCGCTCATACTTCCCAGTTCGATGTCCATCATCAATCAGGGCTATACAGCTGAGCACTCTCGCAAGGTCGCCCTCGCCGCTTGGGGGATTGGCGGATCGGCTGCCACCGCGTTCGGCCCTGTTCTCGGTGGCTGCCTCGTCCCCATCAGCTGGCGCCTTGTCTTTGCCATCAACATTCCGCCATGCCTCCTATTGCTTTTGCTTTGCACTCGCATTGTGCCTCGAAAAAACACCGATACCCCCATCGACATGGAGGAGCAGCTGCTATCGCTTACCGGTCTCACGTGCATCGTAGGCGGAATCATCGCCCTCGGCACAGGCGATCACGTCGCACCGTCCATCGCGCTTGTTGCCAGCGGTTTAACGATCTTCTCGTGCTTCATACGTCGTCAACACATATCGAGTGCGCCCTCGGTTCCACCCGACCTTGTTCGAAATCCCGGCATACGCCTTTCTCTTTTGGGAGGATTTATCATCATCTTGAACTGGAATGGGCTGGTATTCCTCTGCACCCTGTACCTTCAACAGGTCTTGAACCTATCTCCTCTTGAGGCTGGAATGACTTTTATGTACGGGGCCATCGCGTCTGTTATAGGAAACCTGGGAGGAGAGCGGATATCCGTAAAGTTCGGGGCGCAACGCACGTTGTTGCTGGGCTCCCTCTGCCTCATTGCGTGCCATCTATTGCTCCTCGTCGCCGGCATCGGCTTCCTCTCTCCCCTGCATATCGCTTGTGCAATTTGCCTCTCAGGACTGGGAGGGGCGATCACCACCCCATGTTTGGCGGAAACCGTCCTTTCCCACGCCCCAAGCAAGGAAAGCGGCATCGCAAGCGCGCTATTCAATACGATGCGCCAGATCGGCGGAGCGGTTGGGATTGCCGTTTTTGGTTCCATCGTGTCGACTTCCCCCGCACTGCAGCAGGGGCTGACGCGATGCTTTTTCATCTCACTTGCCGCTACATGCTATTTTGCCTGGAAGGTCTTACGAAGCCGCGACGTCCTTGACCCAGCGGCAGAAGCTGAAATGGGCAGCTCGATTTTGGTGCGGTGCGAGAGAGCCTCCATCATGCGGAAGTTTTTTCACACCCGATGACCGGGTCGAGCTTATCCGCGCCTCCTCGGTAAGGTTGGTACGGAATCGCTTAAGGGCGCTCTCGGATTTTGCCCCCGAACGCGCAAGGGGCGTGCTGCGCGGCAGAGTATCGCTTCCAAAAGAGACGGGAGAGACGACGAAGAAAGACGCTAAGGCTTTCTTGGCGACGACGGCCCTTTCGCACCACCTTCGTATTTCATAGGCCCGTATGCGTCTAAGCTTTTTTGCGACGAAAAGCCGGGAGCGCCGCCTTCAGCATATGCGCAAAGCTTGCCCCAATCGCCATCTTCACAACATCGAGCACGATGAACGGAGCGATGCTCACCGCGAACGCCGCAAGAGGCTCCATGCCGGTAACTGTCATGAACTGCACCCAACCGCACGCATACGAGCACAGAAGCAAAATCACCGCGAAAGAAGCCTCACGCATGGTGGCCGCAAACTTGCCTTCCGGCTCTTTCCAGCGCGACGACAGAAGCGCCACAAGGGCCGTGCCCACGCCGAAGCCCATCAGAAATCCGCCCGTCGGTCCCATGATGGCTCCGAGGCCGCCCGTCATTCCGGAAAACACCGGAACACCTATTGCGCCAATGATCAGGTAGCCGAAAACGCTCATCAAAGCCTCACGCGCAGGAAAGAGTACGACAATGAACGCAAGCATCATGGTCTGCAGCGTAAACGGAACCGGACCGATAGGTATGCTCACCCACGAGCATACCGTCAGCAAAGCTATGGACAACCCGCTGAATGCGACCGATTCGCTTCGCTTCATCGCAACGCCTCGATCCATGACCTCCCCCTTTTCCTGAGCAAAGCCGCCCAGCACGAAATGCGGATAAAAAACAACGAACCCGCCGAGCACTGCTGCTTCAGCGGGTTCGAGTAATGCGAATGGTGCCCGAGGCGAGAGTCGAACTCGCACGTCAAAGACAACGGTTTTTGAGACCGCCGCGTCTGCCATTCCGCCACTCGGGCGCGAAGATGGATTATAAACGAAGCCAGACGTAAAAACAACCGATGCAATTGCGGCTATTCGCTCAACGCCAAAAGATCCATTTCGGTCACTCGAAAAACTAAACGCAACGCTGCAAAGGTAAATGCAACATTGCGT
>OLRQ01001440.1_pt1 | contig 18237 bp, 16 predicted proteins | sample 1671971 | NCBI WGS metagenome assembly OLRQ01 (sample SAMEA3136631, study PRJEB25190) | human gut metagenome | biome: human gut; feature: human-associated habitat; material: faeces | place: Austria | collected 2013
GAAAAAAGGCTTGCAGCGGTGCTTTCTGGCGTCCCAGAGAGGATTTGAACCTCCGGCCCCACGCTTAGGAGGCAAATGAAGGCTTCCGGGTTATCTGTTTTGTAACGTATTCGTGGCGTTTATACCCGGTTTCCGTATTTCCTCCGTGACGATTATAGAGACATCAAGCCGATTAAAACTGGTTACCACGGCTTGTACTTAAAAACGCAACTGTACAAATAGCTTGATGTCTCTACAAAATATCACTCACTAAACCACAATTTCGTTTATCGAAGTTGTGGTTTTCTTTTTACATGAAAAAAGCTTCTGTATGGGCAAATACACAGAAGCTCAGACCATGCTATGAACTAAGATATATCACATTATAGCATGGCGAATCTCAAAATACAATAGTACGCAAAGGAGTATTCGCAATGAACGAATTGACTGCAAACATGAAAACCGAAGAAGCGATAAAAGAAAAAATAAAGGAGAGCCGCTTTGAATCCATCAATGGTAAAGACTTGATGGAAATGGACTTGCCACCGCTTCATTACACCATCAGCACCATTTTGCCGCATGGCTTCTTTATCCTCGCAGGTGGTGCTAAAGTGGGCAAATCATGGCTTGCCGAGCAGATATCCTACGCTGTTGCCAGTGGTGGGCAAATCTGGGGCTATCAAGCCATACAGTCCGAGGTCTTGTATCTCGGTCTGGAAGATACCGTAACACGCTTACAGAGCCGCTTTGAGATGCTTGAAGCCTATGAGGGTATGGAGAACATCCACTTCGTTTTAAAAGCAAACAGCATCACTTCCGGCGTTGAGGAAGATATCCGTGATTACTTAACGCTGCATCCCAATATCAAACTGGTGGTCATTGACACGCTCCAACATATCAGAGGGAATGAGTTTGTAAAAAACATCTATGCCGGGGATGTGGAGTTTACCAACATCCTGCGCCAGATAAGCATGGAGTTTGACCTTACCATCCTTGCGCTCACGCACACCAACAAAGGCAAGCACGATGATGATATCAGCAAGATTTCCGGCAGCGAGGGCATGGCAGGAGGAACAGACGGGAACTGGGTGCTGACAAAGAGCAAGCGCACTGACACCAGAGCCAATCTCACCATTTCCAACCGTGATACCGAAGCCTTTGAATTTGCCCTTGAATTTGACAAAGAATCCTGCCGTTGGAACAAGCTCACCCGTGACGAATCTGTTGTCAATGAAAAGGAGCGGTTCTTACACGCTATCGTTAATTTCGTCAAAGCAGAGGAAGCACACCATTGGGAGGGGACGGCAACAGAGCTGCTGACAATCTTACAGGCACGAGAGCCGATTCTTGTTAGTTACAGTGCTGCTGTGTTCTCAAAGAGCTTGAAAGCAGCGCAAGATTCGCTGAGAGAGATCTATGGGGTTTCTTATGTGAGCGCATTCCATAACAAGAAAAAATGGATAACCCTTGACTATATCGAAGTCAAGTAACTACGGGTACTACGCCAACACCGTTGTTTTTTATAGGATGATGAAGAAAAATTACCCGTAGTCGGATTTACGAGGACAACGGCAAAATTCTGCCGCTTATCCTAACGAAAACAACGGCGCACCCGTAGTTGCCGTTGTCTTCGGTTTAAATCAATCTATTTACAAGCAAAGGAGACGAAATGAGGGACTATAATTCACGAAAAAACGAAATCGAAACCATAAAACCAAGAACCATAACAGTGAATCTTTCCGATGCAGATGTGAAACGCCTTGCCGAAAAATCCGGCGAGGGTGGGTTGACAATTTCAGAGCTGTTGGAGAACTTCATCGGGGATTTAGTAGACGGAACATATTCCAACGGAAGTGATGAACGGATGTGTGCGGAACAGTGGTATCAGCGTTGTTGGTTCGCCATGTTTTCGGATGATACATTTCTGAAATTTTTGCTGCTGTGGGGCGATTTGGACGATTATATTGATTTGATGGATGAACTTGAAAGCAATAAAAAAGAAATGGCAGAAATGACCGCTGATGCCGAAGAATATTCCGCTGAGGAACGGGACGAACTGCAAGAGTATATCAATGAGTTGCAGAAAGAAATTGATTATTATTGGGGCAAATTTTTGGAGCGAAACCGCCAAAAAGAATCCTATGTTTTTGAAAAAGAAATCGAAAATATTATGGTGTGGAAATCGCAGCTTGACACAATACTCGACCCTAAAAATCCATAGCAAAACATTATTAGCAAGCAGGGGGAAAATGTACCCACTCGTGTCATTTTCCCACTTGTTAGCCGTTGCACTGGGGCACCGCCCCCTAATACCCCCACCCGTACCATTTTGCAAAACGGCAAAATGATTGTCCCACAGACGGCACAACAAAACTAAAACCACTGACGAACAATTTTGTAATTTCCTCACGGCGAGGAAGCTTTGAAAGGAGAAATAATAAATGGCTGAGATAGAGTTCGCACAGAGCAATTCCGTTTTACTTTGCTTCCAGAGGAAAATGCTATGCTCACAAAAAATGCTTTTGAGTATGGCTTATCGAAATCGGAATATTTAAGAAAACTGATTCTTGCAGAAGCATTGACGGGTAAGCAGTGGCACATGGATAGAGACCAGGCAAAGCAGTTGATTTACGAAGTGAACCGTATTGGAAATAACGTCAATCAAATTGCTTATAACACAAATGCTGTTCGATTTTCTTCTAATAAAGATTGGGGAGAACTCCAAGCAAAATATTTTGAGTTAATGACACTGTTTTGTCAGTTTGCGTTGCGAGAGAACGGAGAGGAAAAACTCTGGTATAAAAAGATTCTGGAGCTGATGCCAAAGGACGATTCCTCAACAGAGCGCAATTTATGATTCGGGAATTTTCCTTACAACCTAACTTGTAAATTAAAATTTCATAGCCCTCTCATGCTATATGATTAGATAGCGTGGGAGGGCTATTTTTGTGCTGTTAATTATTATTTTTACTTGACTACATTCATCTTATGTTCCTCAATATACTGATTCAGTTTTTGCTTTTTAATTCGTTTAATCGTCTTTAACGCCCCTTTCTAATAATGGCACCCCAAAAGAAACCTGTTTTTACGGTTGATATAATAAGGGGATTTTACTCCTCGTTGTTGCTTATAATCCGTTGTCTTATTTACGACATTTGAAATAAAATATACAATAAGAAGTTAAATGTCTTTGGAGGTGAGTGCCTTTGGATATTCAAAAAGCATTTGGGAAAAAAGTTCAAGAATTACGAAAACAAAAGGGGATAAGCCAAGAAAAATTCGCTTTATCCATTGATATGGATAGAACTTATCTTGCATCTGTCGAGGCAGGGAAAAGAAATATTGCAATAAAAAATATCAAAAAGATTTCTGACGGACTCGATATTCCTTTGAGTCAATTATTCGAAGATATATAACAAAGGAGGGCTGTTTATGGCTCAGAAAGACTTAAGAACCTACCATAGGCGAGGTGTGACTCGTGAAAGTGGTTATCATACTTGTGATGGAACAACTGGCGGCGAATGCCTTGTCCTCCACGCAGAACGGTATGTTTGTGATAGTGATACTGTAACATTTGTCTTTTCACGATCCTCTGTCGAGGTTGTTGAGTTGTTTGAAAAAGGTATTTCGATTCTTGCCTTTGGTGGATATGTTCACTCCTCAAAAAAGGCAACCATCTCACTAGACATGAGTTTCAGCTATGAAGGAGATGGGTATGCCTTCGGAGATGGGTGGGAGCAAACCATTGAAGCTAATAACTGGTCAAATATTGGTATTCATGCTGAACAACTCATCAACAAAGATTCTCTTATTATTGATGCCACTGTAAAAATGACCATATCAAGCCAGCGGGGTAATATTTTGGATTTCTTTGCTTTTGATTTTGATGTGGTGTCTAAGGAGGAATTTCAAGATACATCTTGCGCAACGAGCTTTTATCAAAAGACCAGAATGCATGTGCCTTATCTATACTATCTTCGTTCTGATTTGCCGGTTGACTGGTATCTCACTTCCGGCCAAGAGTTCATAGAGGGTAAGCGCATTATTGCAAAGAGCTGTAATCGCTGTGGTCGTTATTTGCCTATAAACATTGATAATGAGTTAAAGACATTGAGTTTTTCCCTACATTGCAAGAAAAAAGCTCCATGCGTCCACTCGACTTTTAGAGCATATAAGATACAGAACCGTTCTGATTTGAAAGCAAATGACCTAAACGGTCTCACAATTGAGGATGGCAAGGTTGTATCCTATTATGGACATCAGCTTGAATGTAAAGCCTGCAAAAAGTTCTTTGTTAATGCCCCTTTAAATCCTCAGCGTAATCCTCAGCAATTCAAAGAAGATGGTTTAAGACGTAGGGCCATTGAAGTATTGGTAAATACGCTATTGGACAAAAATCTTATCCATTTTGAATTTGAGCGCCGCACCAAGAAAGAGTTTTCTCGATATATTTGGGAGAAATTCAACAAGAGGTGTTTCAAATGCGGCCCCGATTCAGCACCAATTGCTTTGGGGGATATGGCATTAGACCATACCATGCCCTTGGCTTATTTGTACCGTCTTGACGAAACTGCGACCTGCTTGTGTAGTAGTCATAACTCTCAAAAGAGCGACCATTTTCCTGTAGATTATTATACTGAGGAAGAACTTGTTCGACTGAGCAGAATTACAGGCTTGTCTTTAACTCAGCTTCACAAGAAAGAGGTTAATCAGCAAGTGCTGAACTTGCTGATCGAAAATGTTGTTTGGTTCTATGATGAGTTCTTGATGCACCCTGACTATCAAAAGGTAAGAGACGGAATCCGAACTGCTGATAAAATCAATGATTCTTTGAAACGCATTATTGCCGGAAAAGTTGACCTTGCAGAAAAATACCGTAGGCAGACAGGTCATTATCCTCGCTCTGTAACAATTAGATAAATGTATAGAGGGACTGAGTTTTTCAGTCCCTCTATATTACTTTTTCATCAAGAATAAATATTGATGTTCTACTGTTGAACCTTTGTCTTTGATACCGTGTTTTTCAATCTTCTGGACATTTTCGGTGCCACGATAGACCTCAACAAAATACGGTGCAGCTCGTTTAGATAACTCCTCTGCCATATCTATTTTTTCGGTTTTACCAAGATGAAGAATTACCTTGCCATTGGGTTTTAAAATATCGTAACACACTTTAAAGAAAGAAAGATATACATCAAAGTCTTTGCGTTGTTTTTGGTCGAGGAAAGCATTTTCAGCTTCCTTATAGTCAGTTTCTTCCCAGCCGCATAACCAAAGTCGCATCCAGTTTTGCATATAGAACCTAATTGAATCTGCAAATGGGGGTGAACAAATAATGGCATCCGCAGAAATATTGTGTATACTTAGGTTTTGATAGTCTCCATATATTGCTTGTCCTGGACGATAGTTGTTAAAATCTCCCTTAGTGTACGCAGCAAGTAATTTGTCTTTAATGTGCTCCACAACATTTTTGTAGATAAAGTCACCTGTTGGGGCATATGGTGTAAGCGGATGTGAATTTCGGGACAATGCATAAGGTCGATTTCCGTGAAGGACATGAAGAAAACACGAAAAGACCATTGCCTCAGCAGAAGTAATGTTTTTTATTCTTGAAGTAAAATACTTTCGTGCGCTAAGAATTTCTTTAAACGTATCCTCATGGAAATAATCTGGCAATTTTCCATTAAATCCAAAGTTCTCGTATTTTTGAACCAGTATAGATATGTCGTTGCTTTGTTTTTCGCTCTCAATGTAAGATTGCAATTGGTCAAGGACTTCTAAACACTCTTTTTCATCAGCCTTTTCCACCTTTGCTTTTGTAACACAAAAGGCAAGTTCACTTAGATCATTTCCAATACCAACTCTATTTTGCAAACATGCCTCTAGCGGAATTGTGCCTACACCGCTCAACGGATCAACGACTATATCTCCGGGGTCTGTAAATTGTTCAACTAAGAAATGAGCAATTGCGGGCTTCAATTTTCCATGATAAGAACACAAGGAGTGCCATGAATGTCCCCAGTTTCGTCCAGAATATGGTGCAACTTTATATGGCATGGTGCTCATAAAGGTCTGTGCCTCTGCAAAAAAAATTTCAAGAGGCGATTCTTTTTTGTGGAAGCGAAACTTCAAAAGCCTTTGCGACAGTACCATACCATTTTTAGAACGTCGCTCTCTTAGAACATCTTCTCCATAAAGCTCAAAACCATAGGATTCACAAATCCTGATAAGTATCTCGTGGGTAGGAATATGAACTCCGGCAAACTGTGAATCGCCAATGTCCATGATAAAATAACCGTTGTCTTTCATTGCATGGGAAAGACGTTCGATAACTTTTTCCATATCACTGAAATAACCTGCAACCATAATTGGGATGCGCTTATCATATGCAACTGGCTCTAATTTTTCAAGGTATGGGCGTACAACATCCGGAACCTCAAAATTCGTGTTGCGTCTGGATACATTATTTATGCCAGCAATAATTCCTTTGGAGTGAAAAAGTGGTAGATCTTTTTCGCTAAGGACATGACCAGACAATTTCAGTTCAAGTTTTGTGTTTCTAATATAGTTGGTACCATTAAGGTATGGCGGAGAAGTGATAACGCAGTCAATCTGATTTTCAACTTCGATACTTCTTGAATCGTCGGCCAATCTAATTGTTTCTGCTAATGTAGGACAAGCATCGCTTTCAATGTCTTCAATAGCCAACTTGATTTTGCACACGAAATTGGAAAGAATATCTTTATCCCCGTCTTTCTTTTCATTTTCTTTGGCGAAGCGCAAATCTCCTTGGCGAATCATTTTTGAAGCTCTAACTGTAACAGAAGCCAAAAGAACAAGCGCAATACTTTTTGTATCCTCGTCTGGAATATTGTCGACTTTTTGCTTCAAATCCAGTAATTGAGCAAGAACCTCCGAATCAAAGTATTTTTCAAAGCCATCCCATGCAGGTTCTTCAAGGCAAAGCTGAAAATTGTAATTTTCGATATTATGCATGAATTCTTTAAGGTATTTGCTTCGAATGCCAGTATCCCTCAATCTCTTAACACAATTTATTTTCGATTCAATGACTTGCTGCATAAAAGGATTTGTCTCACAATAGTAAGATTTAATTCCGTGAGAAGATGCAACTAGGGATGTAGTGCCTGTTCCGCAAAATGGATCATAAATCGCATGGATATTTTCAGGCCCGATTTCCATCACAATATCGTCAATTAAGCAAGAAGAATATCCCTCTAAATAGGAATACCATCGATGAATGGGTTCTCCCTTGTTCAGAACAAAGGTGGCTGCTGCTGCCTTAGAATAACTAGTTCCCATTTTGCCCTCTTTCCTTATGACGATGTTCAATAACATCTTCAATGTTGCAATCGAAATAATTGCATATTCTGTCGATTATTTCGAGAGACACTATTTCAGAACGTCCCATTTTATCCATAGTAGATTTTGAAATTTTCACTGCTTCCATAAGAGCTTTCTTACTCATATCTCTATCAATGAGTAATTTCCATAAGGGCTTATATGAAAAAGGCATTTTATTCCCTCCTTTATTTTATGCATGATATTGTACCGTAAAAGTATTGCGATGTCAACATTTTGATGCTGCGAATGCGGCATAGGTGCAGATGCGATGAGGCTCGCCTCAAAGGCTGTTTTGTCACTGTTTTAAATAGTATTAAGTAAAATGTGTCCTTAAAGATATCCACAAGTAGTCAAAATAAAAAGCGGCGTATCGCAAAATACACCGCTCTTTGGATATCAATAATCTTCCCCGGTAATAATACGCAGAATCAGATTATTGATTACTTTATTCTCTTTAATGCTTTCTTCGACTTGTTCAAGCCACATCTCTTCATTTTCTTTATCAAACGCTTCCAGTTCGGCACGCTGCTCCGGCGATAAGCCCTTGTATCGTTGCTCAAAATATTCTGCACGTTCTTCCGGGGTTTCCTCTGGGTCTGTGAATCCTGCGATATCTGTCGGGAATGTATCCGGCGCTAACTTTCCCTGTCTTGTCAGCCAAGCCAAGGCATCAATGAATCCCATCATGTATGCAAGCCGTTCTTTTGACGTTAAATAGAAGTTCTCCGTCTTTAGGTACTTTGGTACGGGGAGACTGTCCAAACGCCTTGTAAAGCCCCTTATCGCTTTCTAAGAGTATTCTAAGACCGTCATGGTACTGCTCGTAGTTATCAAGCACCATACTTTTCAGCGTATATAATTCGTCCGAGTTCATTTCAATCCCTCCATTGTAATTTATAACATAAATTATAACATATAAATCACATCTATGGAAACATAAAATCTAACATAGAGGTGATTTAGCATGAAAGAGGAAAAATTGATAATCCATCCGAAACGTCCTAAGGGGGATGACGGTTATAAGACCTTTTCTGTTCGTATCAGAGAGGATGTTGTGCAGCGCATTGATGAAATATCGGCTCAGACAGGGCGCAGCCGAAATGAACTGATTGGTATACTGTTGGAATTTTCATTAGACCGCTGCTCCATCGAACCCAAGTAACAAAAATCACAGGCAACTCCTTTGCGTAATGCAGTAGGAATCGCCTGTGATTTCTTTATTTACCGTATCGTTTAATATCCACCTGTGACAGCGTATGAACAGTGGCTTTAAGCGTTCTCAAATGCTCACGAGCCGCTTTATAATCCTTATGAGCAATGCAATCCTCAATCAGTTCTACATTGTCATTCACAATCATATCAAGCTGCTCTAACGAGGATTTCAACCCCAAAATGCGTTCAAAGTCTGTATAACGGGATTCAACTTTTTCTGCCGGAGGTTCGTTTTCTTTGCACCGCAAAGGGAACGCATCCGTCCACTCTTGCAGTTCAGCTTGTGTGATATCCCCGTTCTCCCATTTGCGCCTTTCATTGTACCATGCTTGTAACGCTTGAAGAATTGTCTCATCCTTTGTCTGGATAGCGTACTTAGGCTCTTGCGGAAGTTCGATAGGAACAAGGTCGTATTTATCCGACAGTTCAAACAAAATGTGTATGGCATCGTTATAGCTGTCGATCTGGCGGTCAACAAGTGTTTCCACAGGGACACCAAGCCTTTGAGCAATCAGTTCTAATTTATCTCTGGAAATTTGGCGATATCCAACCTCATAATTTCTTATTGCAGCTTCATTTACCCCTGCGGCTTCTGCCAATTCTGAAACGGCAGTCTTATTACGCAAACGGATTCTCTTGATTTTCTGTCCCGTTTCGATTCTCTTTTCTATCTTTATACTGTTCAAGAATTTATCCCATAAACTCATTTATTTCCCTCCAAACTGTGATGGTGTAGCGATACACCATCACACTTCAAATAATAACATTCTTTTAGGAAGAAAGCAATGGTAATCTATCGCAAACGGGGTAATCACGCAAAAATTGCCACGTCAAGAAACTGTGAGCCACATAATTGTGTCAAATCGCTTGACGCCGGGAAAGCTACTGTGCTATAATACCGTTGTGGCATAAAAAAGAGCAATGCCACACAACCGTGTCTAACCAGTGACAATATAAAGGAGATGATACTATGGCAGGAGTAACCCCGTCTATCATGGAGTGTCGCAACTACTCTGTGCAGGACATTATGAACATCTATGGTGTCGGAGAGGAAAGTGTCCGCAACTTTATCAAAAAGCATCAGAAAAACAATGATTTTCGTGTATTCATGGTGGGAAAATATCTTCGTATCGACAAGAACAGTTTTGAAGATTGGTATAACAATCATCCGAACGAGTTCTAACGTCTGGTATGGGCAGAAAACCTAAGAAGAAAGACATAGCTGAATATTTGTGGCATAGCGAACCAACCAAGATTAACGCTACCAATGACAACTGGCGCATCCGCTACGGGTATCTTGATTCCGAGGGTAAGGAACACCAGACCACCGAAACCGTGAACAACGAACGTGCGAAAAACCAGTTCCTATCCTATCTCCTACTCCGTGAAAAGGAACATAAGGCTGCCAAGGGCACAACGGTAGCTTCAAAAGTTGATAAAACGGAGATAGAAACCGTTGAACAGCTCTTGTATGCCTATGCAGAGCATACCAAGTATCTACATACCATCGGAGACAGATATGGATGGGACGAGGGCACTTACAGAGCGAATATCGGCAAGATTCGCAATTACATTGTTCCCGTGTTTGGCTCGTTCCCTATATGGAAAATAACCCGTGTCGATATGAGACAGGGCTTCAAGGATATGCTTCAATTACCGCAAGCCAACGGGAATCATAGGGCAAATGGAGCAAGGGTATCACAGCGTACCGTTTACGATTGCAAGAAAATCATCAGCCGAGCATTTAAGTACGCTACGGACGAATTGGAGCTTATCACAGAAAACCCCATGTTGGGCGTTACTGTGAAGCAGCCGAAGTCCGGCAGACGTGAGGTGTGGACAGAAGAACAGTTTAATTTTGCATATGATAACTGTTCCGATCCGCAGCTAAAGCTTCTAATCAGCCTTATGATTGCACTGAGCAGCCGTATTGGAGAATGTCTCGCCTTAACATGGTCAGATGTATACGATAACGAGGATAAGCACGAACCGTCCTATATTCGTGTCTACAAGCAGTTGGTCTACCGTTCTGAGAAATTTATTGAAGAAACAAACGGTCGAGGGATTCTCAAAGTATTCGACCAAGTTCGCAGCACCCGACCGGATGCAAAGAGACGAGCAGTTTTCCATGTTACCAAGACGGAAAAGGAAATCGAAGCAAAGACGGACAGAATCTATGTAGCACCGGAAGTCATTTTCATGCTCCGTGATTACAAGCTTGTTCAGAATCAGCATAAGCAGCTTGCAGGAGACAGCTACATTGATGATGATTTGATATTTGCTCACGAGAATGGCACGCATATCAGTTCGCAATACGCCGATGATATGTTCAGTGCGTTATATAAGCCTTTGGGACTTCCAAGGGTAGACCTGTATAGCCTAAGACACTTCTCTATCACAAAGAAATTGGCGATTAACGGGCATGACTATGTAAGCTTGGCAAAAGATACCACTCACCGCCAGTTGGGGACGATACAGGACTATTACGAAACGCCGGAGGACAGCGTTAGAATTGATACAGCAAAAGCGATTGGAAAATTCCTTGTCCGCTCTGATGAATCGGATTCTGAATCCAAAGTGACACTCTCTCTGGAAGATGAAGATTTTGCAAAAAAGCTTGAGGAAGTAGCTTCTGATTCAGCCGGAAAACAGATGCTTGAGTTTGCCATTGCTATGTACGAAAAAAATAATTCGGATAAATAACGGTCATTCAACACCAACCGTATGGAACACCGCTAATCACCCAAAAATTCGGCTACTGTACAAAACCGCTAATTTTACTGTATAATATAAGCGATACGAAATACACGAACCATGATTCCCTTGCAGCAATAAAAGAGAAAAACCTCTCCAAGCGAAGCTTGATTATTTTTTCTTTTACTGCTCAATAAAAAAGCCGAAAACCCTTGAAAACAAAGGCTTTCGGCGTTATTATCTGGCGCGCCAAAAGGGATTCGAACCCCCGGCCTTCCCCTTAGGAGGGGGACGCTCTATCCAACTGAGCTATTGGCGCGTATATCAAATGAAATTGTAAATAGTGAGGATTGAACAACCGCTTAGGAGGCGTGTGCTCTATCCAGCTAAGCTACTGAGACATTTATAGGTTTTATGCAATTTTTAAGGCTCGAAGGAATCAAAGCATCTGCCGTTTAGGAAGCACATTCTCTATCCACCTGAGCTGTGGCCGATAGAAAATTTAGGAGACAGGCTGGGAAAAACAGCAAAAACCAAAGGCCAAACTTAATTCAGTTTACCTGAATGTGCTGATTTTGTCAATAACATAGTCAAATAAGGTTGCTATTTGGCTGAGACGGTATATAATAGACAAGGTCGTTTTTTAGAGAAGTAAATCAGGTTTCGGGCAGTCGGCACCTGATGTGATTAGTAGAGAATGTTTTCATAAGAGTTTTTTAGAGAAGTGAGGTAGCCTTCCATGCAACAGTCAAAACTGAGAAATATCGCCATCATTGCCCACGTTGACCACGGTAAGACCACTTTGGTGGATGCCATGCTCCAGCAGAGCGGTGTATACCGAGATAACCAGGCAGTGGTAGAGCGGGTGATGGACTCCGGCGACCTGGAACGAGAACGTGGCATCACGATCTTAGCCAAGAACACCGCCGTCACCTATGGCGATACCAAGATCAACATTGTGGATACTCCGGGCCATGCGGATTTCGGCGGGGAAGTGGAACGTATCCTGAAGATGGTCAACGGCGTTATTCTGTTGGTAGATGCTGCGGAAGGCCCCATGCCTCAGACCCGCTTCGTCCTCAGCCGCGCCTTGGAGCTGGGGCATCGTGTCATTGTTGTCATCAATAAGATCGACCGTCCCGATCAGCGTGTTCATGCGGTCATTGATGAAGTTCTGGAGTTATTGCTGGATCTGGATGCCAATGAAGAACAGTTGGATTCTCCCATCTTGTTCTGTTCTGCCCGCGCTGGCATCGCATCCAAAGACCCAGACGTGCCTGGCACCGACCTGAAGCCCCTGTTTGAGACGATCCTGGACTACATCCCCGCCCCGGAAGTGAACCTGGACGCACCCTTCCAGATGCTGGTTTCCTCCATCGACTACAATGAATTCGTCGGCCGTATCGCCATCGGCCGCATTGAACGGGGCCGCATCAAGCAGAATCAGGAGATCCAGGTTTGCAATTACCATGATCCGGACGCAGTCAGCAAACGGTTCAAGGCCACTTCTATCTTTGAATATGATGGGCTGAAGCGCGTGCCGGTCACTGAAGTGGAAGCGGGCAACATCATCGCCATGTCCGGCATCGGTGACATCACCATCGGTGACACCATTTGTGCCCCTGAACAGGTGGAGCCGCTGGAATTCGTCAAGGTTTCTGCCCCCACCATGGAGATGACCTTCTCCGTCAACGACAGCCCCTTCGCAGGTCGGGACGGCAAGTTCGTCACCTCCCGCCAGATTCGGGATCGCCTCTTTCGGGAACTGCTCAAGGATGTTTCCATCCGTGTCTCTGAAGTGGAGGACTCTACAGACAGCTTCAATGTGGCAGGCCGCGGTGAAATGCACCTGTCTATCTTGATTGAAACCATGCGTCGGGAAGGGTATGAATTCCAGGTCTCTCCCCCTCGTGTCTTGATGCGTGTTATTGATGGCGTCAAATGTGAGCCTGTGGAAAGATTGGTGGTGGACGTGCCTCAGGACTATGTGGGCAGCGTCATCGACCAGCTGAATATCCGCAAGGGTGAACTACAGAATATGAACCCAGTGGGCAGCCGCATGAAGATTGAGTACCTCATTCCTGCCCGTGGCTTGTTCGGCTATCGGAATGAATTCCTGACTGCCACCAAGGGCGAGGGTATCATGGCGTCCGTCTTTGATTCCTATGCGCCGTATAAGGGGGAAGTGGAGCGGCGCAACACTGGTTCTCTGATCTCCTACGAGACTGGCGTGGCCAGCAGCTATGGCCTGTTCAATGCCCAGCAGCGCGGTACGCTGCTCATTGGCGCCGGTGTGGATGTTTATGAAGGCATGATCGTGGGCATCAACCCCAAGAACGAGGATATGCCGGTCAACGTGTGCAAAAAGAAGCAGCTGACCAACACCCGTGCCTCTGGCAGTGATGATGCTCTGCGTCTGGTGCCTCCTAAGCAGATGAGTTTGGAACAGTGCCTGGAATTTTTGGGGGATGATGAGCTGTTGGAGGTCACGCCCCAGCATCTGCGTCTGCGCAAGCGCATTTTGTCCAATGACCTGCGCATGAAAACCACTCACAAAAAGAAATAAGAAAAAGACACAAGATTGTGGAAAATAGACATTATCTCATAGCAAAAACGGAGAAAAAGACCGAAGACAAAGCGTTTTCGGTCTTTTTTTAATTATTGGGTAAAAAATACAGAATAAAAAGCTGACATAGCCCTCAAATTTAGTGAATACGCATAAGACGACCCTGAAACCAAAGCGGGTCTAAAAAAGAAGTGGAAAATCCGGCGAAAGAAACTCCAAATCAGGGGGGAACAGGCACTTGAACGAGGTGGTTTTGGCAATTTTAAACACAAGTTAATTGACTGGTTTTACGGAGTAAAAATAGTTGATGCTGCAATATATTTGGAGAGTGAGATGAAAGGACGGAAGGCGGTCAGAAAAATGAAGTCATGATACAAATTTGTGCATAATCACGAAAATAGAAAATGAGGTTGACAAAACGACCTAAAATCCAGTAATATAGGTAGCGAAGGATATGCGAATTGACGAACTTGCAGCAGACGGGGTAAGGGCCGTCTGTGAGGGTTGTACATTCGTTTCCGAAACGGGATTTTTTATCCCAAGTCCAACAACAGTTATTTTCAGAAAGGGGTCATTATGGCAGATAAAAAGTTTGACAAGATTAATTCTGTAGAAGCTCTGGAAGCCAAGCTGGTTGAGATCAGAGCAGCTGAAGAAGTCTGGGCTACCTTCCCTCAGGAAAAGGTTGACGCAATCTGCGAAGCAGCAGCAATGGCAGCTGACAAGATGCGTATTCCTCTGGCAAAGATGGCACACGAAGAAACCAAGGCTGGTATCGTGGTCGACAAGATCACCAAGAACAACTACGCTGCAGAACATGTGTGGAACCATATGCGTCATGCTAAGACTTGTGACGTGATCGCAGAAAACAAGTCCTTCGGCACCAAGCGCGTTGCTTCCCCCATCGGTGTTATCGGCGGTATCGTTCCTACCACCAACCCCACCTCCACCACCATCTTTAAGATCCTGATCTCCCTGAAGACCAGAAACGCTATCATCATCAGCCCGCATCCCAAGGCAAAGAACTGCACCATCCGCGCAGCTCAGATCATGAAGGAAGCCGCTGAAGCAGCAGGTCTGCCCAAGCACATCATCTCCTGGATTGAAGAACCCTCCCTGGATCTGTCCGCTCTGCTGATGAAGGAAGTCGACCTGATCCTGGCTACCGGCGGCGAAGGCATGGTTCGTGCAGCATACTCCTCCGGTACCCCCGCTATCGGCGTTGGCCCCGGTAACTGTAACGTTATCATCGACGACAGCTGCGACATCCGTACCGCTGTTGCTTCCATCATCCACTCCAAGACCTTCGATAACGGCATGATCTGCGCTACCGAACAGCATGTCACTATCCTGGAAAACATCTATGACGAAGTCAAGGCCGAATTCGCAAACAGCCGTTGCTACTTCCTGAACAAGGACGAAGCCGACAAGGTCGCAAAGGTCTTCTTCAATGCTAAGACTCACGGCGTTAACGCCAACGCTTTCGGCCGCTCCGTCCTGCAGCTGGCTGAAATGGCAGGCATCACTGTTCCCGAAGACACCAAGGTCATGATCTTCGAGACCGACGACACCAGCCACGACAACGCATGGGCAAACGAAAAGCTGTGCCCGCTGCTCGGTATGTACAAGGCAAAGAACTTCGACGAAGCTCTGGACATCTGCGCTAAGCTGGTCTATGAAGGCGGCGCTGGCCATTCCGCAGCTATGTATTGCGATCCCACCGACAACGAAAAGATCGATCGTTTCGCACTGCGCATGAAGGCAGCTCGTATCCTGATCAACACCCCGACCTGCTTCGGTGGTATCGGCGACCTGTACAACTTCGACATCGCTCCTTCTCTGACTCTGGGCCCGGGCTCCTGGGGCAAGTCTTCCTTCGCTGGCCAGACCAACTATGAACAGCTGCTGAACATCAAGACCGTGGCCATCAGAAAAGAAAACATGCTGTGGCTGCAGCTGCCCAAGAAGGTTTACTTCAAGACCGGTTGTACTCCCGTTGCTCTGAAGGAACTGTATGAAGTCTATGGCTTCAAGAGAGCTTTCTTCATCACCGACGCTGTCCTGTTCAAGCTCGGCGCTATCGACGAAATGAAGGCACAGCTGGAATCCAACGGTGTTATGACCGCTGAATTCTTCGACATCCGTGTTGACCCCCAGATCCAGGACGCTATGAAGGGTCTGCCCAAGATGCATGAGTTCGAACCCGATGTCATCATCGCTGTGGGCGGCGGTTCCGCAATCGATACCGCAAAGATCATGTGGATCATGTATGAGCATCCCGAAGAAAAGTTCCTCGATATGGCTACCGTCTTTATCGATATCCGTAAGAGAGTTCGTTTCATGCCTCAGATGGGCAAGAAGGCTAAGCTGGTCTGCATCCCCACCACTGCTGGTACTGGTTCCGAATGTACTCCCTTCACCATCATCTCTGACGCTAACACCGGCATGAAGTGGCCTCTGATCGGCTACGAAATGATGCCCGAAATGGCTGTCATCGATGCTGACAACATGATGGGTCTGCCCCCCAAGGCTACTCAGGCTTCCGGCTATGACGTGCTGACCCACGCTGTCGAAGCTTATGTCTCCCTGTTCGCAACCGATTACACCAATGGTTTCGCAAAGACCGCTACCAAGATGGTCTTCGATTATCTGCCCAGAGCTTACAGAAGCGCTTTCGCAGATGCTAAGCCCGATCCCGAAGCACGTCAGAAGATGGCCGACGCTTCCGCAATCGCTGGTATCGCATTCGCAAACGCTATGCTGGGTATTAACCACTCCCTGTCCCATAAGATCGGTGGCTGGTTCCACATTCCTCATGGTACTGCAAACGCTCTGATGTTCACCACCGTCTGCAAGTTCAATGCTAACCGCAAGCCCACCAAGATGGGTACCTTCTCTCAGTACAAGTATCCTCAGGCATTCGAACGCTATGTCGAACTGGCTGAATACTGCGGCTTCAAGGGCAAGGACGATGATGAGACCTTCGCAAACTGGATCAAGGCTGCCGAAGATCTGAAGAAGGCTGTTGACATTCCTGAAACCGTTCAGGATTGGGGCGTTGACGAAAAGGCATTCCTGGATGTCGTTGACAACATGTCTGAATGGGCATTCCACGATGCTTGCACCGGCTGCAACCCCGTCTATCCCACCTTCGAAGAACTGAAGGAATGCTACCTGCGCGCATACTATGGCGACAAGACCTTCGAAAAGCTGTATGCTGGCCAGAAGATCACTGTCAACCTGCCTCTGGATCGTCATGCCGATACTCCTGTTGCTTGCTCCGATCCTGCTCTGCTGGGCGGTTTCATGTAATCGCGAGAGAACGGTATCATACATCTCTTATCAAACTTGCGAAAGTGAGCTAAACTAAGAGTATGCTTATCACTTCTCTTAAACATTAAAAGAAGCCGATAACATATCGTAATTAAGGTGCGAGCCGAGACCTTGCGGTATCGGCTCGCACAAATTACTTTATCCGGACAAGGAGGCATATATGGATTTATTGAGAATTCCCCCGAAACTTTACTTCAAAAGAGGTTGTCTTCCTGTCGCTCTGCGCGAGATGAAGGAAGTTTATAACCTGAACGGCGCATACATTATCACTTCTCCTGATCTGTTCCGCAAGGGCGTTCTGTATGAAGCATCCAGCCTGCTGGAAAAGTCTGGACTGGGCACCTGTGAATACTTCACCCTGGACAAGGAACTGACTGTTGATAACGTGAAGGCTGGCCTGCCCAAGATGCATGAGTTCGATCCCGACCTCATCGTTGGTATTGGTGACGAAGCTGCCCTGAACGCTGCAAAGATCATGTGGTTGCTGTATGAGAATCCCGAAGCTGATTTGGCTGCACTGGCTGGCGGCGCTGCATTCCCGCAGCTGGGCACCAAGGCTAAGCTGGTTCTGATCCCCACCGCTGGCGGCACTGGCAGCGCTTGCGCTCCCTATGCTTCCATCCTGGATGGCGGCAAGAAGCTGCAGCTGAAGAGCTACAACCTGATTCCTCTGATGGCCGTTATCGATCCTCAGCTGGGTGACTACCAGGTTTCCGCTGACATCAAGGCTGATGGCCTGCTGGCTCTGAAGACTGCTGTCGCTGCATATGTAGCACCTGCTAAGATCGACTATGGTCGTGGCTTTGCTATCGATGCGACTAAGCTGGTTCTGAAGAACCTGAAGGCAGCTATGGCTGGTGGCGAAAAGGCTCCCGATGCTTATGACGCAATCGCCAACGCTGTTACCCTGGCTGGTATCAGCTATGCTTGCACCACTGTCATGGCTGATCCCATGGACGCTGCTGCAAAGGTCGAAGACCTGGTCAAGGCTGACAAGGCCGCTGCTGATGAGCTGGCTGCACATTGTGGCCTGGCTGATGCTAAGGCTCTGGTCGCTGAGTACAATAAGCTGGCTAAGCTGTAATTCGATT
>OLRQ01001446.1_pt1 | contig 18175 bp, 16 predicted proteins | sample 1671971 | NCBI WGS metagenome assembly OLRQ01 (sample SAMEA3136631, study PRJEB25190) | human gut metagenome | biome: human gut; feature: human-associated habitat; material: faeces | place: Austria | collected 2013
GCTGCGCCTGCATGACTTAATGCAACACTATTGCGTTTTGAAATTCAATTCACCTGTTTTTATCACTTTTATATTTTTCGTCAACTTCGAAAGTGTGAGATAACCCCCAGAACTAAATCTCCTGGGTATCTACTTCATAATTGCTACATATTTAGAAGCAATTATAGAGCTACCCGACCCACCTGTGAAACGAGCCGAATCGGGCCTCTATCGACCCCAAGAAGACCTTAAGATACTCTTCGCGCGCTTCGAACATGGCGGCAAGCACCTCTACGGCATCGGGCGGCATAAGGCCCGCATAATGGGCAAGATCGCGGCGGTTCATTTCGGCGTTGTACTCGTTGGTGCGAAGGTAATCCGCCATCACCACATCGTGCGAAACGCCGCACGCAAGCTGCACACTTGCGCACACCACGCCCACGCGGTCCTTCCCGTTCGCACAATGGACAAGCGCAGGCTTGCCATCGGCAATGATGCTTCGCGCAATGGACTGCACCGCGTCCGCATGGTTGGCCATGACGCCATACAGGAAACGCATGCGCTCTCCAGGGCGTCCATAGGCCGCCTTTACATGGCTTGACTTGGTTTCCTGCGTTCGAGATTCATCGTCTTGCAAATCGACCGGACATACGCGCACCTCGAAGGCGTTGCAGACCATCGCAGGCTCAGGATTCGCCACGCGTTCCGCCTCTTTGCGCAAGTCGTACACAACCTCTATCCCTAGCGCACGCAGCGCCTCGATGTCTTCTTCCGTTGCTTCGGTCAGAGCACGGGAGCGAAACAGCATGGGCAGGCCCCCTCCGCCACCAAGACCAGCACACATGCGCAAGCCGAACTTCTCGCGCAGACTGAGCGAAACACCATCACTCGCCACGTGACACCGCCCCTTCTTCCTGTCCGAGCAAAAGCGCCATCATCTCCTGGCGATCGTGCACGCCAAGCTTTGCATATATATGGGCCACATGGGTTTTTACCGTGTTGCCCGAAAGAACCAAATCCTCCTGAATGCCCGCACGGGTACGCCCGCGCGCCATGCATGCGAATACATCGCGTTCACGCGGCGAGAGGCCATAGGCATCAGCAAGCTCTTCGCAGCGCTGGGCAATCAGAGCATGAAGGCGCCCCGTCGCGTCGGGCCCCTCTTCGTCAGGTTCGTCGGCGACAACCTGCTCCACCGATGCAGCGACGCCCAAAGAATCGGATACGACCTCTTGCGAGCTGGAAGCGGAAGCGCCCTGCGCCAACGAACCTCGGTTCCAGTTCGCCCGCATGGCGAACACCACCACGGCATAGGCCGCCAGGAGCACAAGCGTCGTATCGACCACCGTAGCGCGACTCATGAGCACAACCCAGACAATGGACACGCCCGCATACACCGCGCAGGCGAACCCGACTACGCGATACGAGGGAACGTCAAGCGCGTCGAGCGCAGCAATGACCACACACCAGAACAAAAGATGGGCAAACAGCTCGTCAAGCTGTACAACTGTGCTCAAAAACATTGCTTCGACGCTATTCGGCTCAACATGCAGAGCCATGGCGAACATGCCCGCCAATGTCACCAATATGGCAGGCTGAAAACGCATGGAAACAGGACGCTCCTGCGCGGCAATCAGCGCAAAGCGTCCGAAAATAACCAGGCAAACGCCGCCAAGAGCGAGGCTTGCCATCCATGCGATAGATTCAGAAAGACTTGTGTGAGTGTCTCCCCACATGCCAAGAAAGCTCATAGCTCGCACGACGGCAAGAAGTATTGCCGCCACGGCCATAATCGCCATAAGGTCACGTTTTTCAGAGCGACCCATAGCCACCACGCGCGGACGGCTAGGGATGCCAAACTCGGTGTGCGTACGAGATTTGCGCGCCGCAACCCCGGGATCTATCCACGGATTACGCTCCACTTGGCGCCTAGCTGCAACACGAGCGCCCTCGAAAACCAGGGCCGAAACAACAGGAAGAACAACAGCAACGGCAACTTGGAGATCCGAGCCCAAGGAAACCCCGAAGACCTCTACGAGCATGAGCTTTGCAAACAGCGCAGCTACAATGCTCCACACTGCACATGAAAACAACTGGGTGCGGGCAAGGAGCACGTTATAGCGAGCAACCAACCAGAAATACCCCACGCCCGAAACGCAAAGGCCAAGCGCAGCCAAAGACCCCGGATCGAAGAGGTCCTGCCGATAGGCCAGAGCAAAACACGCCGTGCCCATTGACGCAAGTAAAGGCAGCGCCGTAACAAACAGCTTGTTGCCCTTGCGCATCCCATGCGGAAAAACCGCAAACAGAAGGCTCAGAATCAAAATTCCGACTAAGAAAAACGTGCGGGGGTTTGTCCAGCCCTGCATGCCGTCTGAAGCGGGCATGAATCCAAGGGTGTGCCCCATGAGGGTGCACCACACAAGATTGAGACAAGAGCCTAGCGCACACAGCGTGACGCAGGCGTTCGGCCGCACTGAAGAAACGCCCATGCGCACCCCCTTGATACCCTCTTGCAGCAAAAGACGTTCCGACTGATTTTATCCCAATTATTCTCCGAAAGAAAACAAATGTAAGAATCACCCTTCTGGGTGATGCCGATGACCTGGGGTTTTGCAAAATCGTATTTCGCGGCGATACGAATCCCCCGTACGGCTTCTTACTATGGTTGCGCATGCGCGCGCAGAGGCCGCGGGGCGCCCTCCTACCTTGCCCCTCGCCCTACGCGCGCCTTCGTCTCTAAAGGGAGAAAGGAGAGGGGAATTATAAGACGAAGGCATGGACGGAAAACCGTCATCACGTGATACAACAAGGGGGACATATGTCTATCAAAAGCAAAATCGCGATAATCGCGGCTTGCCTTACCTGCGCGTTCTGCTGCGTAGCGGGATGCGCACCGCAAGAGCAGCCCGACCAAACGCCGGCAAGCGCGCCGACCGCGAACGAAAGCGCAGAAGAAACTGCCGTCACGCCTGAGCAGCAGAGGGTCATCGACGGCGAAGAGGGCATCACCAACGCCGACATCAATGAAGACGCCTATCCGGGTAAAGAATACCTTGACGGCTTGTATGATCGATGGGAGACCCTTGGCGAGGAGCACGCACCCGAAATTCGCACCCTGCCTAACGGCCAGATGGTGCAGCGCACTCCCACCGAATACGAAGTGAACCCCGACGCTTGGCAGATTCAGGCAGGATCTAATTCCTACAACACTTACTGGCTGGGCGCAGACGACCGCGGTTGCGAATCGTGCCACGCCGACCTGGACGCCCTGCTGAAGAACCTTCCTTATGAGCATCCCGTTGCCTGGAACGAAACCCTAAACAACGAGACCACGCTCCAGCAGTGCTTGTTCTGCCACTCCTATGCGCCTGGCTACATTGCCAAACAGTACGAGTTCGGCACCCTGATGCACGGCATCCATTACTCCGGTCCCGGAAAGGGCAAGTTCGAGGGCGACTACGAGGGCAACTGCATGTCCTGCCACAACGCCACCGAAAATGGCCAGAACATGGAACTGTGGGACCTGACCAAGTACGATCGCCTCTGGGGCATCAATAAGGTCGAAAACGTTCAGGGCGACTTCGCCGTCGAGCAGGACACCGTCCATAGCCAGGACGAAGTGTTCTCCTACGACTGGATGCATGCCTACTACGACAACATGCGCCATGGCGCTGGCGTCAACGGCCTGAACCTCGAAATGCCTCAGAGCCTGTTTGACAACTGGGAGATCACCATCGAGGGCAACGTGCCGAGCCCCTACACCGCCAAGCTTCCCGACTTGATTGCTGAAGCCGAAGAAGCCGGTGTCATCGTGACTAAGGCCTCTAAGATGGTCTGCGACTGGAACCCGGTCGGCGGCGGCGGCGTGACCAATACCGAAGTCACTGGTATCCCCGTCAGCTGGCTGGTCGAAAAGGCCGGAGGCTACCTGGGCGACACCACGGGCGTTCGCGTCCTGCGTGCCGACGGCAGCTCCAAGCGCGCCTTCCCGAAAGACAAGCTTGACGACAACGAAGCCCTGCTCGTTTACAAAATCGGCGGCGAATACCTCGACGCCACGCGCGGCTATCCCTGCACCAACTGGGTCGAAGGCGTTGACGCCCAGATTAACTCCAAGCAGGTTGCAAGCTACAAGGTGACCAACGAAGACATCGACTACACCGACAAGTGGGCCGGCAATCCCAACGCCTGGCACAACGAGAACGGCGACGCGATGAACAAGCCCAACGCCACGATCCTCGGCGTGCCCGACGGTCTGCTCATCCAGAACGGCCAACCGTTCACCTTCAACGGCTACGTCGACGCCTACGATAAGAAGATCGCCAGCATGGAGTTCTCCATGGACCAGGGCGAAACGTGGACCAAGTTCGATCTGCCCGAAACCGACGTGAACAAGATGGTCTGGTGGAACTTCACCTGGACACCTGAGAAAGAAGGCGCCTATTGCCTGACCGTCCGCGCAACCACTGAAGACGGCGAAGTGAGCTTCGAGACCCAGACCGTCATGGTCAACGTCAAGGACGTCATGCCCACTCCCGAGCAGACCACCGTCCTCGAAACCGCAAGCCTCGTTCCCGCACCGGCCGCAGCGGACGCCGCCAAAGAGGAAGAATAGGAGGGCCTAGCATGAAGTTTTCCGCACCTAAAAAGATTTTAGCCGGAGCGGCGGGTGTAGCCCTAATCGCATCGGGAGCCACCGTGGCATTCGCCAAAAACGGCCCCGAAGCCGAAGGGCTTTCGCACGACGTGGACGGCAACACCATCGACTCGCACCGTCTGACGCTTGACAAGGATTTCATCCATGTGGCCGACGTGCAGGGCACCTTCACCTTCAACCAGGAAGGCATGACCCCCAACGACGAGCTGTTCAACGTGTTCGGCGCTGCGCTGACCTCGATGTGCTCGAAGCCTTCCGTCGAAATGCTGGATAACGGCGAGGGCGTTGCGAACTACTACGTGAACGTAGGCGGCAACATCGAAAAGAATTTCACCGTCAACGTTTCCGAGATGAAGGAAGCAGAGCAGCAGGCCCTTATGGGATGCTCGTGCGCGACGGGCAAACCCTTCGGCCAGGCCGCCGTTGTGGGCGTACCGCTCGAGTCGGTCGTCAGCATGGCGAACCTCGAAGAAGGCGTGAATACCGTGACCGCCTATGGCGCCGACGGCTTTGGCCAGGCGCTGCCCCTGCAGTACGCGCTCGACAAGAAAGCGCTCCTGGTATATGAGGTGAACGGCGAGGCGCTGAAGTCCACCGATGGCTCCGCCGTGCAGCTTTGGCTGCCTGAAACGGTTGCGCGCTACTTCACGCGCAACATCGTGAACATCGAACTGACCCGCGAGGCCGAAGAGCCCGCCGTGCAGCAGATGGATCCGCAGTTCCGTAACAAGATCGACATTCAGAACACCTCCGAGGGATGCATCTTCAAGGCCGGCTACGACATCACCTTCGAGGGCGTAGCCGACGACTGCGGCTCTCCGATCACCGCGATAGAGTTCTCGTTCGATGACGGCGCCACCTGGACAAGCTGTGCTACCGAAGGTGCAACGGCCGACAAATGGGTGAACTGGCAGTTCACCACCTCGTTCGCCGAAGCTGGCAACTACAACCTGTCCGTACGTGCGAAAACCGCCGACGGCGTTGTGTCTCCGCTCGAAGCAACGCTTGAGTTCGAGGTCATCGAATAGCGCTTGCGCGCAAGGCCGCTAAGGCAGCTACGCTCGTCGCCCAGCACGGCACAACGCAGGAAAGGGAGCCCAGGCTCCCTTTCCTTGTATCTGGCGGGCGCAAGATGCAACCGTCAACGAACCGGTTGCGATAGCCGAAAGACCATCGCAACTCCCTTATTTCATCAACTTGGCGATTTCGTTAGCAAATGCCACAGGATCTTCAAGCGGCATGCCCTCCACAAGAAGCGCCTGGTTGTACAGCAAGCTTGCATAGCTTGCCACCTTGTCGGCATCGCCCGCTTCCTGTGCGACCTTCAGCGTTGCGAAGATCGGATGCTGCGCATTCACTTCAAGCACACGCTGGCTCTTGATCTCTTCGCCGCCGTCAGGCATCTGGGACAGAATCTTTTCCATCTCAAGCGACACAGGGCCTTCAGCCGTGATGCACGCCGGGGCATCCTCCGCGGAAGCAAGACGCGTGGACACGCCCACCTTCGACACGTGGCCACCCAGGGCATCCTTCATGGCGCCAAACAGTCCCTCGTTTTCCTTAGCGGCTTCTTCGGCGGCCTTCTTCTCGTCCTCGGTCTCCAAGCCAAGATCGCCCGACGCCACGTTCTTCAGCGGCTTCTCGACGAACTCTTCGCCTTCGGCAGCGGGCTTGCCGTAGCCCATCATGGCCTGGAAGCAGAATTCGTCCACGTCCTGCGTGCACAGAAGCACGTCGTAGCCCTTGTTCATGACGGCCTTCACTACCGGCATCTTCGCCAGACGCTCCACCGATTCGCCGGCGGCGTAGAAGATGGACTCCTGCCCCTCGGGCATGGCGGCGATGTATTCGTCGAGCGTGACCATCTTCTGCTCCTTGGCGGAATAGAACAGCAGCAGATCCGCCAATTCGCCCTTGTTCATACCGTAGCTGGTGTAGATGCCATACTTCAGACCGCGGCCGAACTGCTCGAAGAACGCCTCGTAGGCCTCGCGGTCGTTATCGCGCATATTCGCCAGCTCGCTCTTGATCTTCTTCTCGAGCTTCTTGGCGATCGCGCGCAGCTGGCTGTTATGCTGCAGCGTTTCGCGAGAGATGTTGAGCTGCAGGTCCTGGCTGTCCACGACGCCGCGCACGAAATTGAAGTGGTCGGGAAGAAGCTCCTCGCACTTCTCCATGATCATGACGTTGGAGCTGTACAGCGCCAAGCCCTTCTTGAAGTCTTTGCTGTACAGGTCGTACGGAGCGCGGCTGGGGATGAACATGAGCGCATCGTAGGTAAGAGCGCCCTCCGCATGCACCTTGATGGTGCGCACCGGATCAGCGAAATCATGGAAGTCGGACTTGTAGAACTCGTTGTATTCCTCCTCGGTCACGTCGGACTTGCTGCGCTTCCAGATGGGAATCATGGAGTTGATGGTCTCGGTTTCGGTGTAGTGCTCGAACTCGGGCTTGTAATCGTCGCCGGCGTCTTCGGGCTTGGGCAGCTCGCGCGTCTTGTCGCACTCCATCTGAATGGGATAGCGCACGTAGTTGCTGTACTTCTTGATGAGGTTCTTCAGGCCCCATTCGGAAAGATACGTATCGTAGTTCTCTTCGTCGGCGTTGTCTTTGAGGACAATTACCACATCAGTGCCGTGGCCAGCGCGCTCGGCGGCTTCAATCGTGTATCCTTCGACGCCGTCGCTCACCCAGCACCACGCCTCGTCGGAACCGAAGGCGCGCGAGGTCACGCGCACCTCTTTGCCCACCATGAAGGCGGAATAGAAGCCCACACCGAACTGGCCGATGATGTCCACGTCGTCGCCCTGGGCCTCGGCGTTGTCGGTCTTGAACTCAAGGCTGCCGGAATGCGCGATGGTGCCCAGGTTCTTTTCAAGCTCGTCTTTGGTCATGCCAATGCCGGAGTCGGACACCGTGACGGTGCGAGCGTCGCGGTCGAAGGCCACATGAATAGCCAGCTCGCCCTTGCCCACCTTGACGTCGGAATCAGTCAGGCTTTTGAAATAGAGCTTGTCCACGGCGTCGGACGCGTTGGAGACAAGCTCGCGCAGGAAGATTTCCTTGTTGGTGTAAATCGAGTTGATCATGAGGTCGAGCAGCTTTTTGCTCTCTGTCTTGAATTTCTTCATAGAATGAAGCCTTCTTTCATGCATCGCGCGGGCGAGCCCGCAACGTTATTACCTTAGATGACGAAGCGAACGAAGCCGCATGCGACGGCGTTGCGGCGCGACCCGCTGCGGAACGGTGATGCGGGGCGGCAGCCCAGCCACGCGCCCTTCTTCGCTACACTCTTTAGCACTCAAGACGCATGAGTGCTAAAGAGGATTGTAGTACCAGCCTTCACGCTGTCAACCGAAGCTCGGAAAGGCTCCATGCAATGTTGACGTTTTGTTGCGAAGGAAAGCGATTGCGCGATAATGCCAACGACACACCGGAGGAAAGAGGATGTCGTGAAACTCCAGCAGCTCAAATATCTTGTCACCGTCGCGGAATGCGGCAGCATCACCGAAGCCGCGCGGCGGCTGTTCGTCTCGCAGCCGAGCATTACCGCGTCGATCCGAGATCTTGAGCGCGAAATGGGCGTCACCGTGTTCGAGCGCACAAGCAAGGGCGTTATCGCCACCGACGAAGGCCAGACGTTTCTTGGATACGCTCGCCAGGTGCTCGAGCAGGCGGAGTTGCTCGAAGAGCGCTATAAAAACAACGCCAAGCCCTCGCCTCGTTTCGCCGTATCATGCCAGCATTACTCGTTCGCGGTGAACGCATTCATCGACGTCATTCGCGCCTTCGACGCGTCGCATTACGATTTCACGATTCGCGAAGAGCAGACGCACGAAATCATCGAAGACGTGGCGCGCATGAAAAGCGAGCTGGGCGTAATCTACCTGAGCGACCGCAACCGCGAAGTCATCGGCAAGATGCTGCGTGCCGAAGAGCTGGAATTCAAGCCGCTGTTCACCGCCGCGCCGCACGTGTTCGTCTGCTCGTCGCATCCGTTGGCGGGACGCGCCTCGGTCACCTTCGACGACCTGGACGACTGCCCTTATCTTTCCTATGAGCAGGGTGATTTCAATTCGTTCTACTTCTCGGAAGAGCCGGCATCCACCCTCGATCGCCGCAAGAACATCCGCGTGCGCGACCGTGCGACGCTGTTCAACCTGCTCATAGGCCTCAACGGCTACACGGTGTGCTCGGGCGTAATCAGCCACGAACTCAACGGCGAAAACATCATTGCGCTCCCCCTCGAAGCGGACGAACACATGGAAATCGGCGTGATTACCCGCAAGGGGACAACGCTTTCTCGCTACGGCAAAGCGTATCTCGAGGCAATCCGCAGACACGTCCCGGGCGACGCTGGGGACGAGTAACGCAGGCGCATCGGGCGTGTTCGGGGGTTCGAGGCGGCCAGCGCGCCGCGTCCCCAAAGCCCTCGACGCTCGTGAATCCGTTGCGACCCCTTTCGGCGTCCAAGGCCTCGTCGCCGCAATCCGCTGCAGCATCCCTTTCGATACACGCGGCCTCATCGCCGCAATCCCTCCCTACCGCCCGTCGTCCTTTGCCATAGGTTTTTCCTATGGTATATGCCTACTTTCTTGTATTTCCCAATTGCGCGCACAAACCTCATACTCCTCGGCATCGAACATTCCACCGCACATCCGATGAGAGGATTCACCATGACCAAGCCCACCACCTGCCACTATGATGTCGTCGGCAGCTTTCTTCGACCCGCACGCCTTAAGGACGCTCGCGCCCAACACGCCGTCGGCACTATCGACGATGCTGCACTCGAAACCGTCGAGAACGAATGCATCGCGGAGCTGATTGAAAAAGAAAAGGCTGCAGGCCTGCCGTTCCTCACCGACGGCGAATTCCGCCGCTCCTACTGGCACCTCGACTTTATGTGGGGGCTCCATGGAATCGACCATGTCGAGCTCGACCACGGCTACTTCTTCGTGGGCGAGGAAACGACCAAGGGTTCGGCCGTCCTGACCGGAAAGATTACGGGCGAAAGCCATCCCTTCGTCGAACATTTCAAGTTTGTTCAGCAGTTCGAAAGCGAAGGCCACGTGGCCAAACAGACCATCCCCGCCCCTGCCCAACTTGTACTTGAGCTTTATCGCGACGAAGCAGCAACCGAGCGCACGAAAAGCTTCTACCCCGACGAAGGCGAGCTGCTCGCCGACATCGGCGCCGCGTATCGCACCGTGATTGCCGAGTTGTACGCTGCAGGGTGCCGTCACTTGCAGTTCGACGACTGTACCTGGGGCGCGCTGGTCGACGAAGGCTTCCAAGCCGCCATCCGCGCCACGGGTTCCACCCCGGAAGCCGAAGCTGAGAAATACCTGCGCGTGAACAATCTGGCGCTCGAGGATAGGCCCGACGACCTGATTGTCACCACGCACGTCTGCCGCGGCAATTACCACTCCACGTACGCCAGCAGCGGTCCGTACGATTTCGTGGCGCCCGTGCTGTTCGCCCATGAAAACGTGGATGCGCTCTATCTTGAATTCGACGACGAACGTTCCGGCGGATTCGAGCCGCTGAAGCATATCGCCGAAGGTAAAGAGGTCGTGCTGGGGCTCATCACCACGAAGCGAGCCGAGCTTGAGGACAAGCAGACCGTCATCGACCGCATCCACGAAGCGGCAGAAATCGTGCCGTTAGAGCGTCTGAGCCTGTCGCCGCAGTGCGGTTTCGCAAGCTGCGAAATAGGCAACAAACTCACCGAAGACGAGCAGTGGGCGAAGATCGCGCTCGTCAAAGAAATCGCCGAAGAGGTGTGGGAACGCTAAGACGTCCTACCGACGGCGCAACGAACACGCTGTGGCGCAGAAGCAGATAGACGCATCTGCGCCACAGCCGATTAGAGATCATTTCGGCTTCCTTACGCGCTGCGGAAGGGATTGGTCGGCCCTGATTCGGCCGAGGTCCGTTTCATAAGGGTCGACCGCCTCGGGAATTTTGTCGAGCATGCCGACGCCTTGGCATTCGCGCAAAAACGTCTCGAAGCTCACGGACGGGTCTCCGTTTTCGAGACGAGAAAGCGTTGCGCGCGAGACGGAGACGCGGTCGGCAAGCTCTTGCGAGGTGATGCTGTAGAGCTTGCGCCACGTTGCGATGCTTTCGCCGATGCTTCGTGCCGCAAGCTTCACAGCCACGGGGGTTGGACATTTCATTTCTTCCTTAGTGTTTAATATTTACTACACAATCGAATTTACTGCTACTTATTCTTAACGCTAAAAATTCCACAACACAAGGCAGAAAGCGGCAGGGGCGGTCGAAGGCATGCGGTTCACGCGCATGCGAAATCAGCTGCGATCGGCGCTCCACGACTCCACGCGGGCGGAAAGGCACGCGAAAGCTGCCTCTTCCCTCAAGAAGGCGTATTTCTCGTTCGTGCGCAAATCCCGAAGCACGAAATCCGCGATATGCTGGGCGAAGTCGGAAACATCGGCCATGTCGGCCCCCTGATACAGCACGCTTTCCGCCATGGCGCGCGATCCGCCCTCGATGCTTTGCAGCATGCCTTCCAAAATCTCAAGACACGCGGCAGCATCGCAGCGAGCCGCTGCGACCTCGAATAACGATGCGTCGGACATCCACGCCGGCACGTCGCAGAACCGCATGATCGACGAGCAGCGCCGCGCCACCTCGTCCGCATCGTCTAAGCGCCCCTGCTCGATGGCGATTTCGACCAAAGACGACAGCGCCGTCTGCAGATCGTTCGACAAGCGCAGCACGCGGCGCTGCCAGATGCCTTGTGCCTCGGAAAGGCGGCCTGTCCGCGCATAAATTGCAGCTTGACGCTCTTCTTTATCAACCGCGAACGGCGTCGCGTCAGACAGCGTGTCGACAAGCTCCTGCGCCTGCGCGTAGTCTTCGTCCTGCATCGTCTGCGCTATCAGCATGCCCGTCGCCATCTCGCGCACGGCAGGCTCGGCGCTTGACGCAAGGCGGCGGTAGTTCGCGTCGATTGTCGAACGATATTCATCCTGATCGTCAGCCGATTCCGCAGACACAACGCCGCCCGACGCCTCACCCGCGCCGCCCTCGCCGCCGCCTTCGGATGCCCCGTAAAGGGACAGCGCCCCGTCAAGATACATCGTCAGAATGCAGGCGAGCTGGTCACATGCGGGATATTCGCGCATGGCATCGACGGCGTAGCGGAAGCCGGCATCGTAGCCTTCTTCGCGCACAAGGCGGTCGGTCTCGCGCTGGATCGCAAGGTTTTGCTCGGCAGTGATGTCGTCTTGAAACGAGAGCAGCGTGTTCGCGTCGGTCTTCAGCAGGCGCGCAAGGACAGGGATCAGCGTGATGTCGGGATAGCTCGCCCCGCGTTCCCACTTGTTCACTGCGGGCGTCGAAACGCCCAGGCGCGTTGCCACCTGTTCCTGCGTCATGCCGAGTTCGAGGCGTTTCGTGCGAATGACGTCGTTGATTTTCATGGTTGCCCCTTCGATCGGAAACATTTCGGTCGGCGCGCCGCACCTTTATTTGACCAGATGAGCAAACGGCTCGCAATTGAATAAATGTCGCGATACGTGTGCGAGAAATTAACCGTTGGTTAATGCGCGGACACCTCTGCTGCCGTACTCCCTGGATTACGAATGCTGGAATTCGAGATGCGGCCGAAGCAGCCTCCTTTTCGGTCACGCCCGCGCATTACAGTAAATTTATGCGAACGCATAAAATACAATTCGCAAAGCCATCATTTATGCGAACGCATAAGGAGACCCATGATTCACGTCGAAAACACGCAGGAAATCGGGCGAATCATCCGCGAAGAACGCCGGCGTCAGGGCTTCACTCAGGCCGAATTCGCCGGGCTCGCGAACGTCGGCATCACCTATCTCTCCAATCTTGAAAACGGAAAGCCCACCGCCGAAATAGAGAAAGCCATCCGCATACTCACCATGCTCGGCATAGACCTTTATGTAGAAAAGAGATAGCGATGCGAACCCTTGAGATTTTCCGTCTTCTCTCCTGCAAGCCATGCCTTATAGGAGAGAATATCGCCTAATGAAAGCATATTCGAATACGACGCATCGTATCTGGGAAACCCCGACGCCCAGCCCTTATCCCTCTCCCTCCCACTGAGACAAGAGCCATTCAAAGAGGCGCACTTCAAACCATACTTCGAGGGGCTTATCGCAGAAGGAGCCGCACGGCAAACCCTTGCTGCTGAATTGCAGACGTCAGAAAGCGACTATCTATCCATACTGGAACTCTGCGGGCATGAGTGCATCGGCGATATCGTTGTGCACGAAGAAGGGCAACCCTTTGTCGGCGTTCCCGAGTCGTACGAAGCTCTGTCGAGGAGTGAATTCAAGGCCCTCTTTAAAAACGATTGCGAGATGGCAAACGAGAGCATCGCTTCTCGTCTCTCCCTCGCAGGAACCCAAAACAAAATCGGACTGGCGCACCTGCCGTCAGCCGCCATGGACGAAGGCTGGTTCAGACCTCAAGGATTCGCGGGGACGACTCACATACTGAAAACAAGCCACCTTCTTGACGTGCCCGAGCTTGAATATCTTTGCATGAAAACCGCAGCACAACTTGGAATACCCACAGCCAAAGTCGCCCTTCTTGATTTCGGAAAACCAGTTTTAGTCGTTGAGCGATTCGACCGCATTGTCAGAAATACCGAAAGAAATATGCAGGTCACAAGACTCCATCAGGAAGACCTTGCTCAGGCGCTCGGCATTACACCCGGGTCGAAGTATGTCGAACTATCCGAGAGCACCGTTTCATGCATCGCGGAACTCCTGAAACAAGAAAGCGCTCAACCAGCACGCGACGTCATATCCTTCGCGCAGCAAATCTGCTTCTCGTATCTGATTGGAAATTGCGATGCCCATCTCAAGAATTTTTCGATTGTCTATCACGAAGGGAGGGGGAAGGGAAAGCCCCGGACCTCGCTAGAGCCCGCCTACGATTTCGTCAGCACCACATATTTTCCGAGGTTCAGCCGCGTCATGGCGTTCGCGCTAGGGGGAGAACGAGACATCGACGCAATATCGCCCGACAATTTTCGCGCGTTGGCCCTTCAGCTTGGCATTTCGGAATCATCGCTTCGCAATCTGGCGAAACCGCTTGTCAATGGGATCGTCCCTGCCTTGCGAAAAGCATGGAACGGACAAATGGGGACGGTTCTTGAATCAACCCCTTATATTGCCGACCGACTTGAAGAAAACCTCCAGCCCCGCCTTGACGTCTTGCGTTCATTTTGCGGCGTCTAGGTGTTAAGTGCCGATAGATCGCCCCTATCGCTGATGCGCAACACGAACGGCAGCCCTCGCATGCGCTGCGCAAACGCCTTCGTGTCACTAAGCCCTTAAAAGTAGAAAAGCTCCTCGAATTTTTTGTCGAGCGCGATACAGAGAATAAGTGCAAGTTTCGCTGTGGGATTGAATTGCCCCGTTTCGATGGAGCTGATTGTGTTTCGGGACACCCCCGTCAACTCGGCGAGCTGCGCTTGAGAGAGACCACGCTGGCGGCGCGCCTCTCTCAGAGAATTTTTCAGAACCAACGATTCCTTCATGGCCGCATCAACCCACAACCGCGTAGGCGCACAGCCATCCGATAGCGCCGACCCCGTATATCATGGCCGCCAAAAGCGTCCATCTCGACCTGGCCTTATTCCATTTATAGGCGCTCGCGGCGGCAAGGTATACGAACAAAATGGCAAGCAGGTCGTACGGGTTCCCGCCCTCAGAAAACATGCGGATGAGAAAGACGCAAACGACCGCTACCGCAACAGCGATTATTCCCCAGGTACTGGCCTCGTCAGTCATCTTGCGCTCACGTTCATCCCAACGCCGATTTTCCAGACGACTTTTAGCGAGGATTTCGTCCCTATCCATGGCTGTCTCCAATCATGCCAAGTTTTATTGTCACCGCAAGTATAAAGATGCCAATAAAACTTGGCAATACTGACTCGATATTGCCATCGGGACATGTAATCTGGAAGACGATATCCGCACGACTCAATCGCAACGCAAATCACGAGCCCGACGCAGAAGAAAACGAGCGGGCTACATGCTGCGGACAGGGTGGCGAATGACCGTCTTAAGGTTTTCGGGCTTCGTGCGGCGCGGATCGCCAAGATAGATTTCATGGTGCAGCCGAACACTCGGCACGGCGCCGTTCGCATCGAGCGCAGCCAGCACGGCAGCAGCGTCGAAGACACGGGCGGCCTTGTGCCCCTCGGGCGATTCGCCACCTTCGGCAATGTCGCAGATCAGTTTTTCGTCCTGCGTATACGCCGTCAGTTTTGCGATGGTCTCGGGCTCGTCATCGTACGGTCCACGATGCATAATTTGAATGCATGGCCCCTCGGCAAAACGAACCAAACGCGGAACCCCTTCCGCGTGCCTTCCCAATGCGGGTTCGCACGCCTCAGCCAAAGCGGGCTTCTTCTTGGCCAGTTCGGCACAAGCCCACACGAACACCTCGGACGTCACAAAGTCAGGCTGACGAATGAGCGAAACCCACGAAAGCGCATTCTTATCGGCAATCGAGGCGCCGTCGAACGCGCCCACACCGACCCACCATAAACCCTCAAGCGGCGGCACCACGTAATCGAAATACCCCTCGGGCTGCCAGGCGCCCATCTTCGACATTTTCACCGTGTACGAAAGCCCGTAGAGCAGTTCGAGCGCCTTCGAGTAGGCGCCGTCGGGCTCATTCGGATTGCCCGTTCCCGCCACGGCGAAAAACGTCATCGGCGGAACTTCAACGACAGACACCTTTCTCTTCGGCAGGTAGAGGTCCTTATACTCTTTCTTGAAATCGAACGGCATGAAAGCCCCTTTCTCGTTGGCAGGCATGAAGCAATCCGCCCGCTGCGTCGCATCGTTTTCGAGAAAGAATGCGGCGACACGGCAGTCGACGAACAGTTTGGCATTGCTGGCGCGACAGTCGCTAAGACGAAGCGGAATCGCAATTGCCCTAGAGGCCCGATGGTGCTTTCCCGGCTGCTTCTACAATTTCTCGCTGCAATTTCTTGGTCAGCTTCGAAAACACCAGTTCATAAGAATGGTCGCACAGCTCCATAAGCAAACCGTCAACCACGTCCGCATCGAGGTCGACTGATATCCAATTGCGCTTATCCATATAAAACCCCGGATACACGGCGTCGGGAAGCTCCGCGCGCAGGGCTTCGGCCCATGCGGGATCGCATTTCAGTGTCAAAAGATGACGCCCTTTATACGGCTCCTTATGCTCGGGACCAACCGTGAATTCAGCAGCGAACATCTTGCCACCCACCAGGTAGCGCCACCACTCCCATTCAGCTTTGAAAGTCTTTTCGGCACCGGGCTTGGCACGCAAATACGCATCGACTTCTGCAGTATTCATCGAATCCTCCTGACAATACGACACGCCCATCCTACAAAAGGAAACCGGACAATGCATGGCCTGTTTCGAAATAAGGCACGAAGCAAAACAACAACCAGACGAGCGTGTTCCCCAGGCAGCAATCGGCGCAGCCCCGCAACCGCAGGCATGGCAAGCCCGCCTAAAGAGGCTCTGCCGTCACGAGCGTTTCAGTACGCGGATAAAACACGATGCTGATCCTGTCCCCCGCAGCGCATGTCGAGAAAAACTCGACTTCATCGTCATCGGTCGATGCCAGCTCTATGCGATGCAAGGCCGATTGGCCAACGCCGCCACGAACCTCCGCGAAATCGACCTCCGTTGCTTCGCCCGAGAAGCCTCCCTTTCGAGCATCGCCGCCGCGCTTCATCGCATCCACCTCGACGATCGACGCCTCGATGTCCTCAGGTCCTGCCGTCACGTCAATCGCCAAAGATGAAAAACGAACGACCCCGAGCGCAAGCGCAGCGCAGGCCAGCATTGCAACAGCCACGACGATTGCGCTGCTTATCACACGGCCGCGCAATAGCACGACATCGCACCGAGCTCCGAAGCGCGCGCGAAACGCGCGCCACGCAAACACGACCCAGGCAATCGTCGCCATCGCGACCCCTGCAACAAGCGCCATGCGAACAGCGCCATACGGAAGGAAGCCGGAAACCGCAATCCCAAGCGCCCATACTCCGACAATGCCCGCCACCTCCAAAGCCGCGCACAGCAGCACGGGGCACTCGGCTTTGAATGCTTCTTTGTAGGAAAAATCCAATCGCCGATTGGGACCTTTGGCCCACGCATCACGCAAAACCGCCCTCGTCAAAACAACGCAAACGCCACTGAGGAGCAGAGCCGCCAAAACCATTGACGCAGCACTCACGGTATACGTAACCAATCCGGCTACGCCGACACGCGAGGCCGCCCGGGAATAGAGAATGCATGCAACGACACATACCGCCACCATCCCTGCCGCGATGCGCGTTTCACGTGAAACACCGGACTTCGTCATCTAGCAGCCCCTTTCCAGCATGGCACGTGCTTGGTCGTTCATCCATTTCCGCACCCAAGCCGGTTCAAGTATCTCCAATTGAGCGCCGTAAGAAAACAAGTGATGGAGCATTCGATTGCTCGGTTGACAAAATACCGTCACCGATAGGCGGCCATCAGGCATAGCATCGATAACGTCGGGGGCGAACTCTTCCCGAACACGGCCTACCGACTCGGGAGCGAATAGCATGGAAAGACGAGGGGCATCGTCCGATGAACCGCTTTGTGCAGCCGCCCCATCGGGTCCGATAAAGCGCGTGACGGGAGGAACTTCGCGCGGTTCGAACGCAATGGGCAAAAGCTCGATTGACTCCCAATCCATGCGCAGCAGCTTGAACGTGCGCCAATCGTTGCGCATCCGACACCACGCTTGCATATACCACGACCGCTCTTTGAACAAAAGCTTCGTGGGCTCCACCTCACGCACGGTTACGCGGTCGGCATTGTCGCGATACGAAAACCGCAAGACCCGACGGCGCACGATAGCCTCGCGCACAACATCGAAAGCGCGGCGGCACGTCGGCGGTGCGCCCCAGAACGAAAAATCGACATCGATCCAATCACTTGGCTCGCGGCGAAAAAGCGAGGCGAGGCGTTTCATGAGGGCATCGCCGTCGGAGGAGACTGACGCATCAACGCTCGAAAGCAACATAAGCGCTGCAAGCACATCGTCTTTTTCGTCATCGCTCATCAACGACGAGTCCATCACATACCCGGGCAGCAGCCGCACGCCGCCGCCCTTGCCTTGCACTGTATACACGGGAACGCCTGCGGCCGAAAGCGCCTCGATATCGCGACGAACCGTGCGCGGCGACACTTCGAGCACGCGCGCGAGTTCGCCCACTGTGCATGCCTCGTGCACCATCAACGCATAGACGATTTCGAAAAGCCGCTGCTGTTTCATGGCCGCGCCCTCTCCTTTGTTTTGCACAATGTATTAGGTCAGTTTACAAGGAACTACACGCAGACCGTGAAACGGGCTGCTGACAACAAACGGCGGTATGCTCCCGGAGAGGGCAGCATACCGCCTGTTTTGTTGTCCGGGGTTTCCAAAGGGGTGCCCCCTTTGGCACACGACTTTGCTTGCAAAGTGTAGTGTGTTATACCTGCTGGCGT
>OLRQ01001451.1_pt1 | contig 18136 bp, 18 predicted proteins | sample 1671971 | NCBI WGS metagenome assembly OLRQ01 (sample SAMEA3136631, study PRJEB25190) | human gut metagenome | biome: human gut; feature: human-associated habitat; material: faeces | place: Austria | collected 2013
CGAAGATCATCCGTACCGGCATACACCGGTATGAGGGAACAGGAGTGAGAAAAACGGAAATGGCTACACAGTACAGAAAAGCATACGTCCCGGTTACGCTGGATTGCTGTCTACGAGGACACGAGAGGTCATGCGACAGCATAAAGCGCCGTACTCTGTGGGTGATATTGCTCAACGCGCGCGGTACGTCCTCACCTTTTGGACTTGGAAAAATAAACGAATTTTCTTTCGCGTTAGGATGCTCCGCCGCACGATAACGTTTCAGCTCTTCGGCGACAAACGGAATTATTGGGATTGTGCGCATACTCTCGTCTGTTTTAGGTGTTTCAACCTTTAGGCCGTTTTCTTTCGTATATGTAATGTTGCGGTTAATGTCAATTGTACATCTTTTTGAAATCAATATCATGCCACTGAAGCCCTAACAACTCGCCGCGCCGCAAGCCGCTTGTAATTAGCAAGTAAAGCATACACTTGAAATCAGCGGGCTGCTGCGGCAACAATGCGAAAAACTTTTTGGCCTCATCAGGCTTGAGCGCGCACACCTTCTTTTTCGTTAGTTTTGGACAATCAATTTTGCGCATGGGATTTTTCAATATATATTCCTCATCTTCCGCATAGTTGAATATCAAAACAAGAATACAGTACGAATGGCGCACGGTTTTGTCTGAGATAGGATTGCCACGCTGTGTGCGGCACGTCATCCGCAAATAAATCAAAAATTTCTGTGTGTCAGTTGACGTGATTTCCTGAATGTATTTGCCTTTGAAATGCTCAATAATGCGCTTTAGCGTGGCACGATAAAATTCAACCGTTGACTGCTTGTGCTCGCCGTCATTGATGCACAGCGGGAACCACACGTCATTTACGAACTGCGCAAATTCAGTTCGTTTGCTGTCAATCTCACGTTCCCGCACGCGTTCGGGCTGTTTGACATCTAATTCGTATTCAGTGCGGGCTCCTTTCTCCCACTGTGCTGCCGCCCTCTCTGCGGCCTTGCGTGCTCTTGAAGGAATAAGTCCGTCAGGGACGTGCCACGTTGTGTAGCGCAATATCTGTTTTCCATCGTCCGTCCTGCCGACACATGACTTGAATTTGTAAGCCACGATTTTGCCGTTCTTGCTTTTGGGTGTGATAGTTGCCATTTTTCCATCCTTTCTAACGCAGTCACAGCAAGCATTTCAGCGGCTTTTGTGTTCCCATTTGTGCTCCTTTTACACATTATGGCAGAAATATGCCCTATAAGTCAGAAAATGCCATCACGCCCACGTGAACTTTCACGCCTAAAACAAAAAGAAAAAGTGCTGAAACCTGACGATTTCAGCACTTTTGAAGCTGGTGCGCGAGGCGGGACTTGAACCCGCACGCCCGGAGTGAGCACTAGAACCTGAATCTAGCGAGTCTGCCAATTCCACCACTCGCGCATCTCTGTAACGCCTGATTATAATAGCATCTGCCCGCCCCTTTGTCAAGAACAAATTTTATATTTTTCCGCTTTACTTTGACTTGATGCGATGGTATATTTTATATATCAAAACAAAAATGGGGGTATCTGTATGTATATCGACCGACCCGCGCTCAAGCGCCGTGCGAAAGATCTTATAAGCACCTCAAAGCCGCAGCCGATCGTTGTCGGACTTGTGTATGTTCTGCTCATCCTGCTTATTACGTGGCTGTCCGGAAAAATGTCCGGCCTTGTATTTTCGACAAATGAACTGATCGAATACAGCAATTACGTCGCCCAGGGCGATGTCGATTCGGCCATGTACCTTATCAGCAGCCATCTCCCGAGCTCCGGTATGAGCTTTGTCGGTCTGCTGCTGAACATCATCAGCATGATCCTCAGCGCGGGCTTCGTCATATTCCTGCTCAACACCATCCGCATGAAGGAAGCCTGCTTCGGCAACCTGCTCGACGGCTTCGGAATGTTCTTCCGCATCATCTGGCTAGACATCCTCCAGACCGTGTTCATCACGCTGTGGTCGCTGCTGTTCATCGTCCCCGGCATAATCGCCGCGTACCGCTACCGGCTAGCGTTGTACCTGCTGCTGGATCATCCGGAGATGTCGGCGATGGACTGCATACGCGAGAGCAAGCGCATTATGAGCGGCAATAAGGGGCAGCTTTTTGTCCTTGACCTGAGCTTTATAGGCTGGTGGATACTGGCTGGCATCCCCATAGTCGGCCTGTTCGTGCGCGTATGGGTCGTTCCGTACACCCAGATGACCTACGCTCTGTACTACACCACGCTTACCGGCACGAACGCGCCCGGCGCAATTCCGGGAGACGGCAGCGCGCAGGACGAACCGCACGAGGAGCATCCTTGGGAGAACTGATCCCGCTGAAATTAATACTAAAAAAACTGTCTGCATGTTTTATGCAGGCAGTTTTTTATATAACCCTCTTGACAAAGAAAAAAGTTGTAGTATCGTCTAATTGAAATGGTTGACACTACAACCAAGTTGGAGGCGCTTATGGATATTACCGAAAGGAAGATTACAAAAATAGCGCGGGAGGTCAGTAAATTCACCGTGCGGCAGCTGCGCGAGGAGGGGGTAGGTGCGTCGGAATTTGACGTGATACACGCCGTGCGCAAAAACCCCGGCATCACGCAGGCCGGAGTGTGCCGCATCACCGGCCTTGATAAGGGCGCGGTCGCGCGGCAGGCGGCGAACCTTGAGGCGAAGGGCTACATCGTCCGCAAAGATAACGAGGACGACGGCAGGAGCCGCAGACTCTATGCGACGGAGAAAGCGGAGGGGCTGAAAAGCTCAAAGGCGCAGATCGAGACGCGCTTTTACGAATGGCTGCTGGAGCCGCTGAATGATGCCGACGCTGCGGAGTTTGCGCGCATACTCGACGTGCTTTACCGCCGCTGCAAGGCCGAGAGCAGGGCGGATTTTTCTGAAATGACCGGTATATTGAAAGGCGTAGACGAAAATGAAAGAGAATAAAAAGAAGCTGTCACAGGCGATGCTGTTTATAATCCTGTTCGGGATAGTGAGCCTTTTTTCGGATATGACTCACGAGGGCGCGTCCAGCATCCGCGGCGCGTACCTGTCGCTTTTGGGCGCGTCGGCGGCGACGATCGGCTTCGTGTCGGGTCTCGGTGAGCTTATCGGGTACTCGATGCGCTATGTTTTCGGCAAGCTCACGGACAAGACGAAGCACTATTGGCCGATGACCATCCTTGGCTATATTCTGGACGTCCTCGCGGTTCCGGCGCTCGCGCTGGTGGGCGAGCACGGCTGGATCGCGGCCTGCGCGCTGCTGGTCATCCAGCGCTTGGGCAAGGCGATAAAGAAGCCGGCAAAGGATACGATAATGTCCTTTGCGGCGTCTCAGGAGGGCGTCGGCAAGAGCTTCGGAATACAGGAGGTGCTCGACCAGATAGGCGCGTTCCTCGGCCCCGTGCTGCTGTATCTCGTGATGCTTTTCAAGACCGACGGTACGACCTTTGAGGTGTATTCAACCTGCTTTGCCGTTCTGGCAATCCCAGGGGTCGTGACGCTGATACTGCTCATCATCACGCACTATAAATTCCCGAATCCGGAGCACTTCGAGCCGGAACCGAAGGAATATATACCGTTCAGGATGAAGAAGGAGTTCGTGCTCTATATCGCGGGTATAAGCCTGTTTGCCTTTGGTTTTATCGACTATTCGATCATAATCATGCACGTTTCGCGTACCTACGCCCACCTGAGCAGCGGCCTTGCGGAGACCGGCTCGCTCGTCACGACCGGCACTCTGCCGCTGCTGTATGCGGGGGCAATGCTGGTAGATGCAGTGGCGGCGCTTGTGTTCGGACTGATGTACGACAAGCGCGGCGTGCGCGCGCTGGTGTGGTCAACGCTCATATCCGCGCCGTTTGCGGTGTTCGTGTTCCTGTTTGACTCCGTGCCGATGCTGTTGCTCGGCGTGGCGCTCTGGGGCGTTGGCATGGGCGCGCAGGAATCGATTCTCAAGGCCGCGGTCACAAGCATGGTACCGAAAACCAGCCGCGCCACTGGCTACGGCATCTTTGAGTGCTCATTCGGCGCGTTCTGGTTCCTAGGCAGTTGGCTGCTCGGCGTGCTCTATGACGTGAGCATCCCTGCCATGGTCGCGGTGTCGGTCGCGGCGCAGCTTGCGGCGATCCCGCTTTACATCGCTTCGTCCAGACTCAGAAAGAAGCAGGCGGAGCAGAGCTGAGGGCAATTTAATATATCCCTTGATTTCTTGCCGGAGTTAGTATATATTATAAGCAGAGACAGCGATGAAGCTACTTAAATTTGAGTCAGCGGTATTACCGCGCGGAGGAACATTATGAGCGAAGATTTCGGCAGCGATTTTATCACTATCGTGGATGACGACGGCACCGAGTTTGAACTTGAAGTGCTTGACACTATGGATTATAACGGGGAAACCTATAAGGCTTTCCTTCCTGCGGATATGGACGAGAACGATCCGGATTACGGCATGATAATCCTGCGTTCGGTGCTTGACGAGTCCGGCGAGGAGATTTTCGAGTCTATCGACGACGAAGCTCAGCTTCAGGACGTGTATGAGCACTTCATGGTTCTCCTCTTCGACGACGAGGACGAGAGCGAGAACGGGGAAGAGGAATAATCCTCACCCACGGTATTTTCCCGCCCGATACGGCATAGAATATACTATACCGCGGACGGGGACTTGTACAGAAAAACGGTTCCTGCTGTGTTCGTGCTGTCCGATCACGGACTTCACGGCCCATTAAACCCACATTCCTTATAAGGGATGCCGACTTGAATCTGCGGATTGCAGGCCTCCCGGCACAGGCCGGACGTTGGAAGCAGCGAAACAGAACTTAGGCGACCCACCTGCTAATTTGTGCAGGTTATAATTGGGCCGGCACGGCATCTGCGGGACACTCCGGCAGCTTTTGCTGCCGGAGCTTTTTATACCAGATAGGAGATAGATATGATACAGCTTCTGCTCGCGGTCATATATCTTGCGTTTATAAGCCTCGGCCTGCCGGACTCCCTGCTGGGCGCAGCGTGGCCGAGCATTTATCCGGAACTGAACGTTCCAGTGTCGTACGCCGGAGCGATATCGATGACCATCGCGGCGGGCACGATAGTTTCAAGCCTTATGAGCGAGCGGCTGACGCGCCGCTTCGGGACTGGGCTTGTCACGGCGGTAAGCGTTGCGATGACAGCGGCGGCGCTCTTCGGCTTTTCGATAAGCGGGGGATTTGCCATGCTTATCGTCTTTGCGATACCATACGGGCTTGGCGCTGGGAGCGTGGATGCCTCGCTGAATAATTACGTCGCCCTCCATTACGCCAGCCGCCACATGAGCTGGCTGCACTGCATGTGGGGCGTCGGCGCGTCCGTCGGGCCGCTGATAATGAGCGCCGCGCTGACCGCAGGGCGCGGGTGGCAGAGCGGGTACAGAGACATCTCATATATCCAGCTCGGCCTGACGCTGATCCTGCTGATCAGCCTGCCGCTGTGGAAAAAGCCGCAGTCGGCGCATGAGGGTGAGACGGCGCGCGCCCTGAGCCTGCGCGAGATCGTGAGCATCCGCGGGGCGAAGGAGGTAATGCTGTGCTTCTTCTGCTACTGCGCGCTGGAGCAGACAGCCGGACTCTGGGCAGGGAGCTATCTTGTGCTGACGCGCGGAGTGGACGCGGAGACTGCGGCAAGCTTTGCAGGGCTGTATTTCATAGGGATAACCGCGGGGCGTGCGGTAAACGGCTTTATGACGCTGCGCTTTTCTGACCGCAGCCTGGTCAGAGCGGGAGAGGTTCTTATCGCGGTGGGGACGCTTATGCTGCTCCTGCCAGCGCAGAAGGTCGCGCTTGCGGGCTTCGTGCTGCTCGGGATCGGCTCCGCGCCGATATACCCCAGCATAATACACTCGACTCCGGCGCACTTCGGCGCCGAGAGATCACAGGCTATAATCGGCGTGCAGATGGCGAGCGCCTATGTCGGGACATGCCTGATGCCGCCGCTCTTTGGCCTGCTCGCCGGATATATCGGGGCTTGGCTGCTGCCGGTGTACATCGCCGCGCTGCTTGCGCTGATGGCGGTAATGTTCGAGCGCCTTGAAAAGAAAACAAGCAAACCCGCCTGAAACTTCAGGCGGGTTTGATATTATGCCGGTATCCGCTTTATCAGCTGCGGCGCGAGGAATACGCAGGCGGCGATCTTCAGCGCGTCGCCGGGGAGGAAGATAAGCATCCCGTCCCGGATGAGCCGCCAGAAGGGGAGCGGCGTCCCACGGTAGACGCCGAATATGAGCGCCATGTACGGCAACCCCACCAGATACAGCACACCTAGACCGGCGGCACAGGCGAGGGCGATACGCGCGGGGCATTTGCAGCCGCCGCAGAGCCGGCCTGTCACATATGCCGCAGGGATAAGGCCGAGCAGGAAGCCGAATGAGGGGTAGAAGATGTAGCCTGCCCCGCCGCCGGCGGAGAAGATAGGCAGACCTGCCAGACCGAGCAGAACATATATCGCCTGCGATGCCGCGCCCCAGCGCGCGCCGAGAACCAGCCCCGCCATTGCCGTGAAGAAAAATTGCAGCGTGATGGAGGAGAGCGCGAAGGGGATGCGTATAAACGCGCCGACGGCGGTGAGCGCGGCGAACACCGCGCAGCGCAGCAGCATACGTGTATTGGTTTTACTCATGTTTTTCACCTGCGTTTTCAGTTATTCAAAACCGCCTTTATTTATACCATGCCCGCAGTGAAAAAACAATTATGGTATGTTACAAAAAACGCGAGGGATTTATATAGCAGCACCGCCTTGGCTCCCTCGTCAGAGGGAGCCAAGGGCTGCTATACTAACTCAAAAATCAAAACCCGTAAGCTGATTAAGCTTACGGGTTCATTTTTTTACTTGCCGAGCCAGATCATATCGCGTCTGATGTCCTTGAGCGAGGCCGCGCCGCACATGGTCATCGTCGATTTAAGCTCGCCGACGAGCTTGTTCATGTAGACCTTGAAGCCCTCTTCGCCACCGCCGTAGATCATCGTGAGCATGGGGCGGCCGATCAGCACGCCGTCCGCGCCCAGCGCGATCGCGCGGAACACATCAACGCCGGAGCGGATGCCGCCATCGACCAGTATCGTGATCTTGCCCTTGACGGCCTCAGCTATCGCGGGCAGGACTTCCGCCGTGGAGGGGACGCCGCCCTGAACGCGCCCGCCGTGGTTGGAGACGACTATGGCCTTCGCGCCAGCCTCGACGGCCTTCAGCGCGCCCGCCGGAGTCATTATGCCCTTGATGATGAACGGCATCTTTGCGTAGCCGATTATCTCGCGCATCTCCTCAACGGTCTTGCTGCCGGCATTGGGATTCATGGCCTTGAGGAAGGGGAGACCAGCGCCGTCGATGTCCATCGCCGCGGCAAAAATGCCCTTGGAGTTGAGGATATCGAGCTTTTCGAACACGGCTTCCTTGTTCCACGGCTTGATGGTCGGGCATCCCATGCCGCCGGCCTTGACCATATCGTCGGATGCGGCCTTCATTATGTCGGGATCGACGCCGTCGCCGGTCAGAGCCATGACGCCGTATTCCGCGGCGGCCTTGACGAGGATGGCGTTATACTGCTGATCCTTGTACTTCGGGCCGTAGTGCAGATCGACGGCGCCGAGGGGAGCGGCGAAGATCGGCGCGGAGAAGCGATGACCGAACATCTCAAAGGAGACGTCGGGATCGGCGAAGTTCTGGCAGAGCGTGTCCATGTTGACGCATATCTCCTGCCACTTGTCATAGTTGCGCGCCGCGGCGTTGCCGGGGAACTTGCAGCCGGGGCCGGGCATGGTGTTGCCGCAGGCGCGGCCGTTACAGACGGGACATGCCTTGCAGTAGGGGCCTACGCACTCTCGTGCGGCGCTGAGAATTTCGTTGTAATCCATGATGCACCTCTTCATTTTTTGCTTGTTTGGTTTTACTCAATTATCCGCCTTTTTCGCGGGAATGTCAACTCCGGTGAGGTCAAAATCCGGTATCATCTCGTCGGTCGCGGAGTCCGGCTCCTGCCAGTAGCCGTTTGCAATGCCGTGCCGCTCCATGTAGCCGATGAGCCGCGCGTTCGTCCGCGCGTCGATGCGTTTCATAAGCTCCGGAAACTTCGTCAGCCCAGGCATCGGCGTGTACTGGCTCATCAGCGAAAACAGAACGCCGTTTTCGGGGAACTCATCCTCGATGAAGTTCATGACTTCCTTTGCGTTCAGCTCCTGACCCGGGAGAATGAGGTGACGTATCAGCACGCCGGAGCGCAGGATGCCGTCCTCACCCATGACGTAGGCTCCGGTCTGGCGGTACATCTCGCGTATGGCGGCCATGGCGACTTCGGGGTAGTCCGCCGCGGCGGAGTAGCGGCGGGCAAGCTCCGCGTCGGAATACTTGAAGTCCGGCATGTAGATTTGAACAAGTCCGTCAAGCATACGCAGTGTCTCCACGCTGTCATAGCCGGAGCTGTTCCAGACCACGGGGATGCCCAGCTCAAGTCCGGAGAGCGCTTCGGCAAGCTGCCTTGCGTAATGGCTCGGCGTCACGAGGTTTATGTTGTGCGCGCCCTCGTCGCGCAGACGGAGCATCACGTCCCGCAACTGCGGCACGGTCAGAATCTTGCCTCCCTGTCCGCGGCTTATATCGTGGTTCTGGCAGAAGACGCAGCGGAGGTTGCAGCCGGTGAAAAATATGGCGCCGGAACCGCGCGTACCGCTGATGCATGGCTCCTCGCCGAAGTGCGGCGCGGCGCGCGCGACGCGGGGCAGAGCCGGACTCATGCAGATGCCGGAGCCCTTTTCGTCAGTCCTGCGCGCCCCGCAGCGCCGCGGACAGTCATTACATATATAATCCATAACTTTTTCACCATAAAAGAGAAATTTGACAATAAAATATCATATGCAAAATGACAATAAAAGCCCTCTTTGCAATACCGATTATACCGCAGTTTTGTGTATAATGCAAGAAATCGCAAAATTCGTAAAAAAGTGCATGATTTTTCTGATTTTTGTGCTAAAATGATTTTGAACTGTGGGAAGTAATGCTCATCGGCAGCCAACGGGAGATTCGGCGAAGGGAAGCGGGACACAATGGTGAACATAGTTTTGGTCGAGCCGGAGATACCGCACAATACCGGAGCCATCGCGCGCACCTGCGCCGCCACCGGAGCAAGGCTTCATCTTGTAAAGCCGCTGGGATTTGATATCTCGGATAAGGCGGTAAAGCGCTGCGGGCTGGATTATTGGCATCTTGTCGATATCACGGTATACGAGAATATTGACGAGTACTTTGCAAAAAATGGAGACAGTAAGCTCTATCTTGCAACCACCAAAGCGCCGCGGGCGTACAGCGAAGCCGATCTGAGCGGCGATGTGACGCTGATGTTCGGCAAGGAGACGGCGGGACTTCCCGAATGGCTGCGCGAAAAGTACCGCGGCAGCTGCATCCGTATCCCCATGATAAGTGAGGCTCGGAGTCTGAATCTCTCAAACTCCGTTGCTATATTGACCTATGAGGCGCTCCGGCAGCAGGGCTTTCCCGGCCTGCTCGGCGTCGGCTCCATGGGTCAGGATTAAATGCATATAATTTTTAAGGAGGATAAACCATGAATTACAACAAAAAGACTGTTTACGATGTAGACGTGAACGGAAAAAAGGTTCTGCTCCGCTGCGATTTCAACGTTCCCCAGAACAAGGAGACCGGTGAGATCACCAGCGACAAGCGTATTGTCGCTGCAATTCCTACTATTAAATATCTGCTTGAGCACGGCGCTGCCGTCATTGCCTGCTCCCACCTCGGCAAGCCCAAGGGCGAGTGGAAGACCAAGCTGACTCTTGCGCCCGTCGCAAAGAGACTTTCCGAGCTTCTGGGTCAGGAAGTCATCTTCGCTTCCGACATCATCGGCGAGGACGCACAGGCCAAGGCTGCCGCTCTCAAGCCGGGTCAGATCATGCTGCTTGAGAACCTGCGCTTCGACATCCGCGAGGAGAAGAACGGCGCAGACTTCGCAAAGGCGCTGGCCAACATGGCCGACATCTTCGTGTCCGACGCGTTCGGCACCGTCCATAGAGCGCACGCCTCCACCGCAGGCGTCGCAGCTTACCTGCCCGCTTACTCTGGCCTGCTGGTCGACAAGGAGCTGAGCATCATGGGCAAGGCTCTGGCCGATCCTGAGCGCCCCTTCGTCGCAGTCCTCGGCGGCGCAAAGGTCTCCGATAAGCTCAACGTTATCAACAACCTCCTTGACAAGGTCGACACCCTCATCATCGGCGGCGGTATGGCTTACACCTTCGTGGCCGCAAAGGGCTACGGCATCGGCAAGTCCCTGTTCGACGCAGAGAAGGTCGATTACTGCAAGAAGATGCTCGAAAAGGCCGAGGAGAAGGGCGTCAAGCTCCTTCTGCCGGTTGACACCGTCGTTGCGAAGGACTTCCCCGATCCCATCGACGGCGAGATCGAGGTCAAGACCGTTGACGTCACCGCTATCCCCGATGATATGGAAGGTCTCGACATCGGCGAGAAGACCCGCGCCCTGTTCGCGGACGCCGTGAAGAGCGCAAAGACCGTCGTCTGGAACGGCCCCATGGGCGTGTTCGAGAACCCGACCCTCGCAAAGGGCACCATTGCGGTTGCTCAGGCTCTTGTTGACAGCGACGCCGTGACCATCGTCGGCGGCGGCGACAGCGCGGCGGCAGTCGAGAAGCTCGGCTTCGCCTCCAAGATCACCCACATCTCCACCGGCGGCGGCGCATCCCTTGAGTTCCTCGAGGGCAAGGAGCTGCCGGGCGTGGCCTGCCTGCTCGATAAGTAAGCACTCCTCAAATGCCTCCCCCAAAACGGGAGAGACCAACGAGAATAAGATAATTCTTCACGAAAAGGAGAAATACAAATGAACAGAAAGTACCGTAAAACCGTTATCGCCGGCAACTGGAAGATGAACATGCTCGCCTCTGAGATCAAGCCCTTCATGGAAGAGCTGCGCGCGGCCATGCCGACTCCCAGAGCCTGCGACGTCGTTCTCTGCACTCCGGCAGTTATGATCCCCACCATGGTCAAGGCCGGTAAGGAAGCCAAGGTCGCCGCCGGCGGACAGGACGTCAGCAAGTTCGACAAGGGCGCATACACCGGAGAGGTCTCCGCGAGCCAGCTCCAGGACATCGGCGCAAAGTACTGCATCGTCGGCCACTCCGAGCGCCGCCAGTACCACGGCGAGGACGATATGCTCGTCAACGCCAAGGCCAAAGCACTGCTCGCCAAGGGCATCATGCCCATCATCTGCGTCGGCGAAAGCCTTGAGCAGCGCGAGATGGATCTGACCATGGAGTACGTTGCATATCAGGTCAAGGCCGCTCTCAGCGGCATCGACGCGACTCAGCTCCGCCGCTGCATCATTGCCTATGAGCCTCTCTGGGCGATCGGCACCGGCAAGACCGCTACCGCAGAGCAGGCGCAGGAAGTCTGCGAGAGCATCCGTGCCGTTATCCGCGGCATCTACGGTGCCCGTCCGGCACGTGCCGTCTCCATCCTCTACGGCGGCAGCATGAATGCAAAGAACGCGGCCGAGCTGCTTGCACAGCCCGACATCGACGGCGGCCTCATCGGTGGCGCTTCCCTCAAGCCCGTGGACTTCGCAACCATCATTGCGGCAACCAACCAGGAATAATAGAGGCGCAATAAGCTATGAGCAAAAAAGCAGTTCTTATAATCCTTGACGGCTACGGCATCGCTCCGGCCACTCCGGGCAACGCCATTACCACCGCCAAAAAGCCGAATCTGGATAAACTGTTCAGCGAGAATCCCTACACCCAGCTCCAGGCAAGCGGCCTTGAGGTCGGCCTGCCTAAGGGACAGATGGGCAACTCCGAGGTCGGGCACACGAACATCGGCGCGGGCCGCGTCGTGTTCCAGATCCTGCCCAAGATAAGCCAGGAGATCGAGAACGGCAAGTTCTTCCAGAACCCCGTGTATATCAAGGCTATGGACGATGCCAAGAACGGCGGCCACGCGCTGCACGTCATGGGGCTTCTCTCCACCGGCGGCGTGCACAGCCACCTGCACCACATCTTTGCGGCGCTCGATATGGCTAAGCAGCGCGGCGTTGAGAAGGTCTATGTCCATTGCTTCCTCGACGGACGCGACGTCCCGCCCAAGAGCGGCGCGGGCTTTGTCAAGGAGCTTCAGGAAAAGTGCGATGAGCTCGGCAACGCCAAGATCGCCACTCTTCAGGGACGCTTCTGGGGCATGGATCGTGACAAGCGCTGGGATCGCGTAGAGAAGGGCTATAACGCTATCGTTTGCGGCGAAGGCGTCAGAGATGACGATGCCGTCCACGCCGTCGAGCAGAGCTATGCCGAGGACAAGACCGACGAGTTCGTCGAGCCTGTCGTCGTCTGCCCGGAGGGCGTTATCAATCAGGGCGACAGCGTGATATTCATGAACTTCCGCCCCGACCGCGCACGCGAGATGACCTGGGCGCTGAACCTGCCTGATTTCGACGGCTTCGCCCGCAAGAAGACCGTTTGCCCCCTCAGCTACGTCTGCACCGCGCAGTACGACGAGACTCTGCCTCTGCCGATCGCGTACCCGCCTGAAGTCATCGAGAACACGCTCGGCGACTATGTCAGCGCGCACGGCCTGAAGCAGTTCCGCCTCGCCGAGACTGAGAAGTATGCTCACGTCACCTTCTTCTTCAACGGCGGCGTTGAGAAGCAGTGCGAGGGCGAGGATCGCTGCCTTGTCCCGTCTCCGAAAGAGTTCCCGACCTATGACCTCATCCCGCAGATGAGCGCCGAAAAGGTCGCCGACAAGTGCGTCGAAGCCATCGCTTCCGAGAAGTACGACCTTATCGTCACGAACTTCGCCAACTGCGACATGGTCGGCCACACCGGCGTTATGGCCGCCGCCGTCAAGGCGGTCGAGACCGTGGACGCCTGCATGGGACGCATAGTCGCCGAAGTCGCAAAGCATGACGACGTCGTGCTCGTCGTTACCGCCGACCACGGCAATGCCGACTGCATGTTCGACGAGACCGGCAAGGTCAACACCGCCCACACCACCAACCCCGTCCCCTTCGCCGTGTGCGAAAAGGGCATGGAGCTGAAGGACGGAGGCAAGCTTGCCGACATCGCGCCGACGATCCTGCGCATCATGGGTCTGCCGCAGCCTGCGGAAATGACCGGCGAGTGCCTGATAAAATAATTTTACGATCGACCGCCGGACGGCTCCGGCAGTCCGGCGGTTGAGATATAGTTTCCAAATTTATTTCAGATAGAAGGGAGATCGCTATGATCTATACCACCGAAGTACAGCATATGTGTCCGGTCGCAAAGGGCGCATACCATGGCCCCGCACCCATTCCCGAAGAGGGCAAGTGGGTTCAGGCAAAAGAAATTTCTGACATTTCCGGCTTCACCCACGGTATCGGCTGGTGCGCACCCCAGCAGGGCGCCTGCAAGCTGACCCTGAACATCAAAAACGGCATCATCGAGGAAGCTCTGATCGAGACCATTGGCTGCTCCGGCATGACCCATTCCGCCGCTATGGCGTCCGAGATCCTCATCGGCAAGACCATTCTTGAGGCTCTGAACACCGACCTCGTCTGCGACGCTATCAACACCGCAATGCGCGAGCTGTTCCTCCAGATCGTCTACGGCCGCAGCCAGTCCGCTTTCTCCGAGGACGGCCTCGCAGTCGGCGCATCCATGGAAGACCTCGGCAAAGGTCTGCGCTCTCAGGTCGGCACTATGTTCGCCACCAAGGAAAAGGGACCGCGTTATCTCGAACTGACCGAGGGCTACGTCACCCGCATCGCCCTCAACGCTGATGGTGAGATCATCGGCTATGAGTTCGTCTCCCTCGGCAAGATGATGGACTTCATCAAGAAGGGCATCGACGCAAACGAGGCGCTTGAGAAGGCAAAGGGTCACTACGGCCAGTTTGACTCCGCCGCCAAGTACATAGACCCGCGTCAGGAATAAGAGAAGGAGGACAATTTAATGGCTCTGTTTGAAAATTACGAGAGAAGAATAGACAAGATAAACGGCGTCCTCGCTCAGTACGGCATCGGCTCTGTCGAAGAGTGCAGAGAGATGTGCAAGGCCAAGGGCTTTGACCCCTATGAGATAGCGGCGGGCATCCAGCCCATCTGCTTTGAGAACGTCCGCTGGGCATACTGCGTAGGCGCTGCCATCGCCATGAAGTCCGGCGTCAAGAACGCTGCCGAAGCCGCAAAGATGATCGGCGTCGGCCTCCAGAGCTTCTGCCTCGACGGTTCCGTCGCGGACGACCGCAAGGTCGGCCTTGGCCACGGCAACCTCGGCGCAATGCTGCTGAGCGATGATACCAAGTGCTTCGCATTCCTCGCCGGCCACGAATCCTTCGCCGCCGCAGAGGGCGCTATCGGCATCGTCCGCAACGCCAACAAGGCTCGCAAGGAGCCGCTGCGCGTTATCCTCAACGGCCTCGGCAAGGACGCAGCCCAGATCATTTCCCGTATCAACGGCTTCACCTATGTCCAGACCCAGTTTGACTACTACACCGGCGAGCTGAAGATCGTCCGCGAGATCCGCTACTCCGAGGGCGAGCGCGCCAACGTCCGCTGCTACGGCTGTGATGATGTCCGCGAGGGCGTTGCAATCATGCACTTCGAGGGCGTCGACGTCTCCATCACCGGCAACTCCACCAACCCCACACGCTTCCAGCATCCCGTTGCAGGCACCTACAAGAAGGAATGCATCGAGCAGGGCAAGAAGTACTTCTCCGTGGCGTCCGGCGGCGGCACCGGCCGTACCCTGCACCCGGACAACATGGCAGCCGGCCCCGCCTCCTACGGCATGACCGATACCATGGGCCGTATGCACTCCGACGCGCAGTTCGCAGGCTCCAGCTCCGTCCCCGCACACGTTGAGATGATGGGCTTCCTCGGCATGGGCAATAACCCCATGGTCGGCGCGACCGTCGCAGTCGCCGTCGCTACCGCCGAGGCAATGAAGAAGTAATCCGATTCAGCATAAATACGCAGAAAAGACGTCTGATTGAAAAATCAGGCGTCTTTTTCACAGGGAACAAAAACCGCGGCCATGAGATGTTTCTCATGGCCGCGTTAGCCTGTAGACAAAGCTGTCGGCAATGTATAGAATTGCATGGGGAGAGTGCAGAGAGGGGACGGGAGTCCCCTTTCTGCGTTCAATCCGAGCTTATTCAGGAGTATTCAAAAACACTCCTGAATAAGCTTTCAAGGCGTCGAGCTTTGCCGACGCCTTGAAAGCCTGAGTGCTTAACTCAGGCTTTAACTCACTGCGCCGGTTAAACGATGATTTTACCGTCGTAAAGCTTAATTTTTCTTCCGCACATATCGGCGTAGCGCTGCTCATGCGTCACAAGCAGCACAGTATTTCCGCGGCGGTTGACCGCGAGCAGCAGCTCCATGATCTCATCCGCCGCCTTTTTATCGAGATTTCCGGTGGGCTCGTCGGCGAGGAGAATAACCGGATTATTTATAAGCGCGCGGGCGATGGCGACGCGCTGACGCTGACCGCCCGACAGCTCCCCCGGAAGATGCTTCAGGCGCTTTTCGATGCCCAGAAAGCTTGCCAGCTCACGCAGCCTTGCCTTATCCGGTCTTTTGCCGTCCAGCAGCAGCGGCATGATGATGTTTTCCTCCGCCGTCAGAATTGGTATCAGGTTAAAGTCCTGAAAGATATAGCCTATCTTTTTCCTGCGTATTTTGGAGAGCGTTTCATCGTCGGCGGTGCAGACGTTCATGCCGCCCACCTCCACACTGCCGGAGCTGGGATGCTCGATGCCGCCTATCAGGTTCAAAAGAGTAGTCTTACCGGAGCCGGATTGCCCCACGATGGCGACAAGCTCACCCGGCGCTACAGTGAAGCTGATATTATCCACGGCGCGAATACTCTCGTCGCCCTGCCGAAATACCTTGCTGAGATTTTTTACTGTAACTGCATTCATCAAAACATCTCCTTTATTTATAGGGGACGCAGCACCCGTTTTAGCGTCTGGCGTATCGGATGCCGATAGCTTAGCAGCAGCAGAGCCGCCAGAGCCGCATAGGCTGCAAGCATGACGCCGTCAATGTGCAGCGGAGCGTTCTGCCATGCGCATAGCAGCGCCGTCAGCGGAAGACTGATTAAAAACGGCGCGGCAACGGCAATTGCGGCGGAAACCCCGGCCTGCCGTATATATGAGAGATACAGCGTCCTCTTTGACGCGCCGAGCCTGTGAAGAGAACGGATAAGCGGGCGGCTGCCCTCAATGTAATCGCATAGCCGGACATAGATGATCAGCAGGATAAAGAGAAAGAGCGCCGAGAAGATATATGCCAGCAGGAGATACACGCCGGAGGACATTTCCCGCAAAAAATCCGCGCCCGACTGCCGATTCGTCAGCTGATACTCCGCGCCCGTGAAGCGCGCGAGCAGCGCTTCCTCCACCTGTGCGTTCATGGCGGGCTCGGTCAGAGCAATCTCAATGCCCGTTAGCGGCTCCGTGGCGATAATGTCCGCATACAGCTCGTCGCTTACATAGATATCCACTGACGAGCCGAAGGGCTCCGTGTCTGCCAGCGCCGTCACCGTCAGCGTGGTCACATCCTCCGGGGCGGGCTCAGTGGCAAAGCCGTCTGCATTGTAATACTTTTCGACCCGGCAGATACGCAGCACATCCCCGAGACGCTGCTCCCCCTTGCGGCTGACGGCAACCTCATACTTGGAAAGGGACTGCGCCGCCGCGTCGAGGCTGCTGTACTGCCGTATGCGCAGCGTAGACGCAAGCTCCGCCAGCGAGTCGGGCAGCAGAATGTAGTCCCTCGGCTCATAGACGAGCCGCGTCTGCTTCACGCCCTCCAGAGATGATATATATGCCGTATCCTCTGCCGAAAAGCCATTTCCGTCATAGGCGGAGCGGGAAATCCGCAAGCCCCATTCTTCCTCCGCGCCCGTGACCTGAACGGCAAGAGTGAGAATGTTAAAGAGCAGCAGAAACACAGCCATTACCGGAACGGACACCCGGAGACATGAGCGGAAGCTGCGGTTTGTGCGGCTGTGCCACAGTGCGCAGAGCGTTGCCGCCGGAGAGGAGCGCCGCAGAAGGGGCTTTCGAGCGCGTCTCAGAGCTTTTTCGCTTTCCGTGTCATTCAGCAGCACCCGCGCGGACTTGCGGCTGTAGCTATGCAGGCTTATACCGAGTGACAGCGCCAGCGCAACGAAGAAAACAAGGAGATGGAGAAGAATGCTCAGCGGCTCCACATGGAATATCAGCCAATCAAGACTGTCGTGCCGTATCTCAAGAAAGGCCGTGAACAGCGGCTTCAGCGATATTATGGAGAGCAGCACTGCGCATAGCGCCGCGAGCAGAAATACCGCCGCAAGCTCCACGGCAAAGATAATGCATATCTGCCTGCGCCCGGCTCCGCAGGCGCGGAGAGCTCCAACATCGGCGGAAAAGCGCCTCAGATGGTTTTGGTAAGCGGAGCGCAGCACCGATACCGACAGCAGGATGACCAGCACATTGACAAGCAGCAAAGCCCGCTGCCCCGAAATATAAGATGGGTCGTCGGATATCCCGTGGGCGTATTCGTAGCTGAACGAGCGCGGGTACAGAGCCTTGTTGCCCGAGGCCTCAATGCGCTTGCTAAGCTCGTTTTCAAAAGCGAGCCTGCTCTCCGGATCCTTCCATTCCTCGTCCGACAGAATGTGCATATAGATAGTGCCGTCACGGAAAACCGGCTCGGATAGCCCGGAGATGCCCTCAAAATACGGCAGCTCAGCCTCCGTTGCGTTCCCGATGTGGTATGTCTCGCCCGCAGAGCGGGTGAGCAGGAATTGCCGCGTGCCCCATGCGTTGCTGTCACGGTAGATGCATATCAATAGCGGCAGCAGAAACGCACAGCTAAGCACCGCAAGCAGCACCGCATGGCGGCGGGGAGTACGGGTAAAGGAGCGCCTGAGATAGAGAAGATATGACATATGATCGCCTCCCGTTCAATGTGAATTTATATAGAGGTGATGTTTCTTTGCGGAGAGAAATATTTAATAGCTTGCTAAAAATATATCATACGAGCCTTCATGCTGCAATAAAAAATCTGAGCCTGTAGACAAAGCTGTCGGCAATGTATAGAATTGCATGGGGAGAGTGCAGAG
>OLRQ01001453.1_pt1 | contig 18123 bp, 14 predicted proteins | sample 1671971 | NCBI WGS metagenome assembly OLRQ01 (sample SAMEA3136631, study PRJEB25190) | human gut metagenome | biome: human gut; feature: human-associated habitat; material: faeces | place: Austria | collected 2013
ATCCCGTAAAAACGAGATGATGAACAACTTCCTGCTTCCGGGACTGCAGGATCTGTGTGTATCGAGAACATCCTTCAAATGGGGCATTCCGGTCGACTTTGATGACAAGCATGTCGTATATGTATGGCTGGATGCACTGACCAACTATATCACAGGTATCGGCTATGACTGTGACGGCAACAGCAGTGAACTGTTTCAGAAAAACTGGCCGGCAGACCTGCACCTGATCGGAAAGGATATCATCCGTTTCCATACGATTTACTGGCCGATCTTTCTGATGGCGCTCGGCCTTCCGCTTCCGAAGCAGGTATTCGGGCATCCTTGGCTGCTGCAGGGCGATGGAAAGATGAGCAAGTCCAAGGGAAATGTGCTGTATGCCGATGACCTCGTTGATTTCTTTGGCGTAGATGCGGTGCGCTACTTCGTACTGCATGAGATGCCGTTCGACAATGACGGTGTCATTTCCTGGGAGCTGATGGTAGAGCGTATGAACTCCGATCTGGCCAATACGCTTGGCAACCTTGTGAACCGCACGATCTCCATGACCAACAAGTATTTTGGTGGTGTGGTGAGGAATGCAGGCGTATCTGAACCGGTGGATGAAGAGCTGAAGGCAGTAGCGCTCGCGGTTCCGGGCAAGGTTAGCAAGAAGATGGACGATCTGCGTGTGGCAGATGCGATCACGGAGATATTCACGCTGTTCAAGCGCTGCAATAAGTATATTGATGAGACGATGCCGTGGGCACTGGCAAAGGATGAGGCAAAGCAGGACCGTCTTGCAACCGTGCTTTACAATCTGACCGAGAGCATTGCGATCGGTGCCTCCCTTCTGGAGTCCTTTATGCCGGATACGTCAGAGAAGATTCTGACACAGCTGAATGCGAAGAAGCGCAGCCTGGATGAGATGAATACATTCGGACTGTATGAGTCCGGCACAAGGGTAACGGATCAGCCGGAAATCCTGTTCGCACGCCAGGATGTAAAAGAGGTGCTGGAGCGCGCAGAGAAGCTGCATGAGGCACAGGCTGCCGCAGCGGCTGCAGAGGCAGGAAGCACGGAAGAAAAGGCTGCTGAAGAGGAGACGGGTATCGACATCGAGCCAAAGGAAGAGATCACCTTTGATGACTTTGAAAAGCTGCAGTTCCAGGTAGGTGAGATCATTGCATGTGAGGCTGTAAAGAAGTCGAAAAAGCTGCTCTGCTCTCAGGTAAAGATCGGAAGTCAGGTAAAGCAGATCGTATCCGGTATCAAGGCGCATTATACGCCGGAGGAAATGGTCGGCAAGAAGGTGATGGTTCTGGTGAATCTGAAGCCGGCAAAGCTGGCAGGTGTCCTTTCAGAAGGAATGCTGCTGTGTGCGGAGGATGAGAACGGAGAGCTGTCGCTGATGGTGCCAGAGAAGAAGATGCCATCCGGAGCGGAGATTTGCTGAGGCAATACTTATAAACGAAAATAGAAACAGGCTGTCTGTGGCAAACGCTCACAGGACAGCCTGTTTTAGATAAGAGACAACAATTGTAAAAAAACAGAACAGTAGAAGAAGATATAAAAAGAAAGGAATTTGATATGGGAGAGGACAGAAAAGAGGCCCAATTCCGGAAGATGACCGGAGAGAAGATACCGGGTCTGATTTTATCACTTGCAGTGCCGACGATCATCAGTATGATTGTGACGGCGATTTACAATACCGCGGATACCTACTTTGTTTCAAAGCTCGGAACGAGTGCTTCCGGTGCGGTCGGTATCGTGATGTCATTGATGGGGCTGATACAGAGCTTAGGCTTCATGATCGGAATGGGCTCCGGAAGCTGGATGTCCCGGCTGCTTGGAGAGAAAAAGGATGAGACGGCTTCCAAGGTGGCAGCGAGCGGATTTTATTTTTCGCTGGTACTTGGCTTGCTGGTTGCAGTGATGGGATGCTGCTTTCTGGATCCGCTGGTCGGTCTGCTCGGCGCGACGGAGACAATCCGGCCTTATGCGCGTGAGTATCCGCAGTATATCCTGTATGCGTCTCCGTTTTTAATTGCTTCGTTTACGATGAATAAGATGCTTTGTGCGGAGGGAAAAGCGCGCTTTGCGATGATCGGCATCGCTTCCGGCGGTGTCCTGAACATGTTTCTGGATCCGATCTTCATTTTCGGGCTGAAGCTCGGAATCGCAGGTGCAGCGATTGCGACCGGTTTGAGTCAGATTGTGGGATTTTGCATTTTGCTTTACATGTTTGTGAGCGGGCGCACGATCGCAGACCTGCGGTGGAAAAATGCATCGCGGCATATCGGTATGTACGTCCGGATTATAGGATCCGGCCTGCCGTCCTTTTTCCGGCAGGGTCTGGCAAGTGTGGCGACGATCGCTCTGAACTGGATGGCGGCAGGCTACGGAGACGCGGCGGTATCGGCAATGGCGATTGTCAGCAAGGTTTTTATGCTGATCTTTTCCGTACTCATCGGCTTCGGGCAGGGCTATCAGCCGGTAGCAGGGTACAATTACGGGGCAAAGCGTTATGACCGTGTGCGGGAGGCGTTTTTGTTTATGTCGGTATCGGCAACGGTATTCATGGCGATCTGTGCGGTGCCGGGTTATCTGGCAGCGCCGCATTTGATTCGTCTGTTCATCGGCAATGATGCGGATGTCGTTCGGATCGGCACACAGGCCTTGCGCTTTCAGTGTCTGACGATGGCGCTGCTGCCATTGAATATCTGCTGTAACATGACTTTCCAGACAATCGGGAGAACCGGTCTTGCGACCTTTTTATCGACTGCGCGTCAGGGCTATGTGTTCTTTCCGGTGATTTTTCTGCTGCCGCGTGTTTGGGGCCTGACCGGAGTCGAGGCGGCACAGCCTATTGCGGATGCAGTGGCATTTCTGATCTGCATTCCGTATACCGTGGGGTTTTTGAGGGAGTTACGGGAGGCCAATTCGGTAATGAGCAAGTAGCAAAACGGATTGTGAATATCCGTTTTGACCAATGCTGTGCATGGAAATCATCTCTGTGCATGGCATTTTTTATAAAACAGCGCTTCCTTATCCGCCAAAGATGCGGTATACTAAAAGAGGGTTCTGCCGGACCTATGAAAGGAATAACAGGAGGTTTTAAAATTATGAAAGAGAATGTATGGAAGACATATACAGATGAGCAGGTAAAGGAGCTGGAGGCGCTCTCAGGACGCTATAAGGCATTTTTGAATGCGGGAAAGACCGAGCGGGAATGTGCAGCGGAGGCGATCCGTCTGGCGAGAGCAGCCGGGTATCAGAGCCTGGAGGAAGTGCAGCAGACCGGAAAGAAGCTGGAGGCAGGCGATAAGGTGTATGCCTGCGGAATGAAAAAGATGCTTGTGCTGTTTCAGATCGGCAGGAAGCCGCTGGAGGATGGCATGCGGATCCTCGGTGCTCATATTGATTCCCCGCGCCTGGACCTGAAGCAGAATCCGCTGTATGAGGATACGGAGATGGCTTACCTTGATACTCATTATTATGGTGGAGTGAAGAATTATCAGTGGGTAACAATTCCGCTTGCAATTCACGGCGTGGTCGCAAAGAAGGATGGCAGTGTCGTAGAGATCTGCATCGGTGAGAAGGAAGACGATCCGGTCGTATTTGTCTCCGATTTACTGATCCATCTGGCTGCACAGCAAATGGACAAGAAGGCAAAGGTTGTGATCGAAGGAGAGAATCTGGACATCCTGATCGGCAGCCGTCCGCTGGCAAAGACTGAAGGAGAGGATGAGGAAAAGGCAGACAAAGAGGCTGTCAAGGCAAATATTCTCGGCATTCTGAAGGAGCAGTACGGGATCGAGGAGGATGATTTCCTTTCAGCAGAGCTGGAGATCGTACCGGCAGACAAGGCAAGAGACTGCGGACTGGATCGCAGTATGATTATGGCCTATGGACAGGACGACCGCGTGTGTGCTTACACTTCTCTGGAGGCACAGCTTGCGATTCCGGTACAGGAGCGTACGACCTGCTGCCTGCTTGTAGATAAGGAAGAGATCGGAAGCGTCGGTGCGACCGGTATGCAGTCCTGTTTCTTTGAAAACACCGTCGCAGAGCTTCTGGAGTGCATGGGCGAGTACAGCGAGCTGAAGCTGCGCAGGGCACTTTCCCGCAGCCGGATGCTCTCATCTGATGTCAGCGCAGCATATGATCCATTGTTTGCATCCTGCTTTGAGAAGAAGAACAGTGCGTATTTCGGACGTGGGCTCGTATTTAATAAATATACTGGAGCACGCGGCAAGAGCGGAAGTAACGATGCAAATGCAGAGTATCTGGCAGCAATCCGCGCGATGATGGATGAGCACAATGTAGCTTTCCAGACGGCAGAGCTTGGCAAGATCGACGTCGGTGGCGGCGGAACGATTGCCTATATCACAGCGCTTTACGGCATGGAGGTCATCGACAGTGGCGTGGCAGTGCTGAACATGCATGCACCGCTGGAGGTGACGAGCAAGGCAGATGTATATGAGGCGTACAAGGGATATTGTGCGTTCTTGCAGGAGGCATAAGTTTCACATAACTCCCACTGAGTCAATTATGAATGCAGATAAGCATTTCCACGCTTCAAGTGTGTGGAACACTAAATGGTGGGTGGGGGAATGCAAAAAATGCCCGCAGTTGTGGAGAAAGGCGGCACAAAATGAAAAAGAGAATATGGATAATGGCAATGGTACTCGCGGCAGGCTTTGCGATGAGTGCATCGGCAGAGGAGACGACAGAAGCGACGACAGAAATAGCCACGGAAGCAGTGACAGGGGATGCAGCTGTAATTCGCATTGGCTCTTTAAAGGGACCGACATCTATGGGACTTGTCTCACTGATGCAGAAGGCAAAGGCCGGTGAGACGAAAGAGGCATATGATTTTACAATGGTGACGGCGGCAGATGAACTGCTCGGAAAAGTCATCAGCGGGGATCTGGATATTGCGCTCGTTCCGGCCAATGTAGCCAGCGTACTTTATAATAAGACCGAGGGCGGAGTGCAGGCGATCGATATCAATACACTCGGTGTGCTCTATGTGGTGGAGAATGGCGACCAGGTACAGTCTATTGCAGATCTGAAGGGGAAGACCCTGTATTTGACCGGCAAGGGGACGACGCCGGATTATGTCATCCAGTATCTGCTAAAGGCCAATGGTGTGACAACGGATGATGTGACACTGGAGTATAAATCGGAGGCGACAGAGGTCGTAGCAGCACTCGCAGAGGATACCGCAGCGATCGGATTGCTTCCGCAGCCGTTTGTGACCGCGGCAATGGCGCAAAATGAAAATTTGCGCGTGGCGCTGGATCTCACGGCGGAATGGGATGCGACACAGGAAGAAGGTGGAAGCCGCCTTGTGACGGGCGTAACGATCGCGAGGACGGATTTTCTTGAGGAGAATGAAGATGCGGTGAAGGATTTCCTTGCAGAGCATGAGGAGTCTGCTGCATTTACAAATGAGAATCCCGAGCAGGCAGCACAGTGGATTGCGGAGCTGGAGATCGTGGCAAAAGCGCCGATTGCACAGAAGGCAATCCCTGCGTGCAATATTACTTATATCGATGGAAAAGAGATGAAGGATGCACTTGGCGGATATTTAAGCGCATTGTACGAGCTTGAGCCGACTTCGATCGGAGGGGCGCTTCCGGCAGATGATTTTTACTACGGCGCAAAATAAAGTAATCCGCTATGGGCAGAGAAAAACAAAACCAAGTGAAATGCCGGATTCCAAAGCGGATCCGGCAGCTTCTGATTCTTCTGATCTGGCTTTTGCTATGGCAGCTTCTGGCGGAGCTGATTCACAATCGAATCCTCTTTGTCGGACCGGCAGAGGCTTTTGCGGCGCTTTTTTTGCAGTTGCCGACGACAGGGTTCTGGCGGACTGTGCTGCATTCCTCTTTTCGTATCTGCAGCGGGTATTTGCTTGCTTTTTTGCTGGGGGTGCTGTTTGGCATTCTGGCTTATAAAAAATGGTATGTAGAGGAATTTCTGGAACCGGCTGTGGCATTGCTGCAGTCAATTCCGGTTGCTTCCTTTGTCATTCTGGCACTGATCTGGATCGGGTCGAAGAATCTGGCAGTACTAATCAGCTTTGTCATTGTCTTTCCGGTTATTTACCGCAATACGCTGCAGGGCATGAAAGCGGCGGATGAGCAGCTGCTGGAGATGGCGGATGTATTCGGAATGTCCGCATGGAGCCGGTTGTGGTATGTATACCGCCCGGCGCTGCTTCCGTATTTACTGGCCGGAAGCCGGATAGCATGCGGGATGGCGTGGAAGTCCGGAGTTGCGGCGGAGGTCATCGGCGTACCGGAGCTCTCGATTGGTGAGAAGCTGTATATGGCCAAAATTTATCTGTCGACGGCTGAGCTGTTTGCGTGGACGTTTGTGGTGATCGTCGTGAGCAGACTTCTGGAACGTGCCTTTTTATGGCTGCTGGGACAGCTTTCTGCAAAGCGGATGGGAGATAGAAGAGAGCGGACCGCAAATCGAACGAAACGCCTGGAAGGGATGGCTGCAGCCGACCGGAAGCGATGGGCGGCTTCTTCTGTGAAGGTGCGGTCACTCTCCAAGGCTTACAGGGAGAAAACGGTTCTGTCTGACCTGTCGTTTTCTCTGGAAGCAGGTCAGATATACTGTCTGATGGGGACATCAGGGATCGGAAAGACGACGCTGCTGCGGATTCTGATGGGACTGGAGACGCCGGATAAGGGAAGTGCTGTACCTGAAATCCGTCCGGAATCAGCAATCAGCGCGGTATTTCAGGAAAATCGGCTGCTCGGATATGCAGATGCGCTTGACAATATCCGGATTGCCGGAGGCAGGCGCGGCCTTTGCTGTACGCCGCAGGAGGTATTACAGAATCTGATCGAGCCGGAGGCATGGCAGAAAAGAACGGAGCTTTTAAGCGGCGGTATGCAGCGGCGTGTTGCGCTTGCGCGTGCGCTTGCGGTGCGCTCCGGGTTAATTTTGATGGACGAGCCGTTCACGGGGCTGGATGAGGAGACGAAGAAGCGGACAATTCAGCAGATCTTGCAATTCCGGGCAGGGAGAACACTTCTGGTCGTGACACATCAGGAGGAGGATGTGCAGCTGCTCGGAGCGCGGGTGCTGCGGGTGAAATGGCACACCAATAAGAGTGAGACAGAAAGCGAGACCTTGGTAATCAGGTGAAAACCAGATGCCAGGGTCTTTTTGTTTTACAGGAAATTGCGTTCTGTAAAATTAAGAATGTGCTAAGATTTTTAATATTGGTAGCAATCTCTGAATGATTCATGCTATAATATGTAACATGCGGAAAGGCGTTCATGAGCAAGTAGCGAAGCTAGTACATCATACTGCAAATAACTGTACCACATAACTTGCCTGAATTTCCATCTGCGACATCAGAAAAACTTGACGTAGCCCGCTACGCCTGCGTTTTTCTTCTTTGCAGAATGAAAATTCATTCTGCGTTATTAGTCCAGTTAATTTTTGTATGCTGTACTAGGCCCTGTCAGCAGAGCTGCAGGGATGGATTGCGAATGTCCGCTTTACGTCAGGGAGTGAGACAGAAAGGAGAATGCATTTTTGCTGAAGGTTTATCGAACGAATTTACTGGAGAAGCTGGATGAGGCGCTGAAGGCGGTAGCACCGATTCTGGTGATCGTGCTGCTGCTGTGTTTTACGATTGCACCGCTTCCGACCGGGCTTTTGACGGAGTTTTTGATCGGGGCAGTGCTGCTGCTGGCCGGTATGATGTTTTTTACGCTGGGCGCAGAGCTGGCAATGACACCGATCGGAGAACGGATGGGAGCGGGGCTGACACGGTCGAGGAAGCTGTGGCTTGTGATCGGGGGTTCTTTTTTGCTGGGAGCGATCATTACGATATCAGAGCCGGATCTGCAGGTGCTTGCGGAGCAGGTGCCGTCGGTTCCGAACCGGGTGCTCATTCTGGTCATTGCCTGCGGCGTCGGAATGTTTCTTGTGGCGGCGGTGCTGCGTATGCTGTTTGGTATTCCGCTTTCGAAAATGCTGGTTGTGTGTTATCTGGCAGTGTTTGCGGTGGCCTGCTTCGTGCCAAAGGATTTTCTGGCGGTGGCATTTGATGCGGGCGGTGTGACGACCGGACCGATGACGGTTCCGTTTATCATGGCGTTCGGTATCGGTATCTCGGCCACACGAAGCGATAAGCATGCAGCAGATGACAGCTTTGGTCTGATCGCACTGTGCTCGATCGGTCCGATTCTTTCTGTGCTCATACTTGGACTGCTCTATGCGCCGGAGGGAGTATATGAGGCAGAGCCGATTGTGGCATCTGTGGATTCTGTGGAGCTGTGGCGGACATTTCTGCATGCGTTTCCGGACTATATGCGGGAGATTGCGGTAGCGATGTTTCCGATCGTTGTGTTTTTTGGCATGTTTCAGATCATTTCACTGAAGATGAACCGAAACAGCCTGGTAAGAATTTTTATTGGTCTGATCTACACCTACATCGGACTTGTCCTGTTCCTTACCGGAGTAAATGTCGGCTTTATGCCGGTCGGAACAGAGCTTGGACGGACGTTGGCTTCTTTGCCGTACCGCTGGTGTATTGTACCAATCGGTATGGTGATCGGCTATTTTATCGTTATGGCAGAGCCGGCAGTGCATGTCCTGACCCATCAGGTCGAGGAGATGACATCGGGTGCGATTCCGGCAAAGGCAATGAGCATAAGCCTTTCCGCCGGTGTGGCGATCTCACTTGGGCTGGCGATGGTGCGTGTTCTCACCGGGCTCTCGATTCTGTGGTTCCTCGTGCCGGGTTATGCAGCGGCGATCGCGATGTCCTTTTTCGTGCCGAAAATGTTCACGGCGATCGCATTTGACTCCGGTGGTGTGGCATCCGGGCCGATGACGGCGACCTTCCTGCTTCCGTTTGCGATCGGAGCATGTCAGGCAGTCGGCGGCGATATCGTGCGGGATGCATTTGGGATCGTTGCGATGGTTGCGATGACGCCACTGATTACGATACAGGTGCTGGGACTCCTTTATCGCTTTGGCGGTCAGAAAACGGCGGTGACGCAGACGACATGGGATATCCGCGGAGATTATGAGATCATTGAGCTCTGATCTGCAGGCAGGTTGATTTTGAACGCAGATAAGCATTCCCCCGCTTCAAGTGTGCGGAGCAACTGCGTTCATGAACAAGCAGCGAAGCTAGGCCCTGTCAGCAGAGCTGCAGGGATGGATTGCGAATGTCCGCTTTACGGGATGAGTGGAAGAGGTAGTTTGTAAAATAAGTGGCAGGAAGGGAAGTGCTTATGGGACGTTTATCACTGCTTATGACGGTGGTCAGTCGGAACCTTGGCGAAAAGTATCTGAAATTTTATCTGGAGCAGCAGGTCGATGTGCAGCTGGTCACACTCGGACGTGGGACTGCAAACGATGCAATGCTCGATTATTTTGGGCTGGAGAGCCATGAGAAGGCGGTGTTGTTTTCCGTCGTTGACGATCAGAAATGGGAGGAGCTAAGGGTCGGACTGCACCGGAGCATGCGCATTGATGTACCGGGAACAGGAGTCGCATTTCTGATCCCGCTTGCGAGCATCGGCGGAAGAGGCATATTTACATATCTGACCCGTACGCTGGAGACCGGGATGCCGGAGACGGGGAATACACCGGCAAATGAGAAGACTGACAGAAAACGCTTCCGTGAAAAACGGAGGACAGGAAAAAGGAAAGCAGATGAAGCAGCTGCCGGACAAAACGGGCAGTATGGAGCAGCAGAAGGGAGTGAGACGATGCCGGAATCCGCATATGAAATGATTATTGCAGTCGCAAACCAGGGCTATATCGAGCCGATTATGGAGGCTGCCCGCAGCGCCGGTGCAGGCGGTGGTACCGTCATTCACGCAAAAGGCACCGGAATGGAAGGAATGGGGAAATTTTTCGGTGTGTCGCTTGCAGCGGAAAAAGAAATGATCTTCATTGTGACAGAACGCGGACAGAAGCAGGCTATTATGCGTGCAATCATGGAAAAAGCAGGGATGGAGTCGAAGGCACGGACATTTTTATTTTCCGTACCGGTCGACGAAGTAGCAGGGCTGGATACGTCATCCAGATAAAGTTTTAACGTGAGAGCGTAAAAAAGAATTGCCAAATGGTTTTCACTAGTGTATAATACGTTCGAATGTGTGATACTAATTTACATTTTTAATCTTTAGCAAGGGGGCTAAAATCATGTCTTACACAGAAGAGATCTACAACCGCGTTGTAGCACAGAACCCGGGAGAGCCGGAGTTTCATCAGGCAGTAAAGGAAGTACTGGATTCGCTGAAGCTTGTCATCGATGCAAACGAGGAGAAATATCGTGCAGTCAGCCTGCTCGAGCGTCTCGTTGAGCCGGAGCGTATTATTTCCTTCAAGGTTCCGTGGGTAGATGATAATGGTAAGGTTCAGGTAAATAAAGGCTACCGTGTACAGTTCAACAGCGCAATCGGACCGTACAAGGGAGGTTTGAGATTCCATCCGTCAGTTAATCAGGGCATTCTGAAGTTTCTTGGCTTTGAGCAGACTTTCAAAAACTCTCTGACCGGACTGCCGATCGGCGGCGGCAAGGGTGGTTCCAACTTTGATCCGAAGGGTAAATCAGACCGTGAGGTAATGGCATTTTGTCAGAGCTTTATGACAGAGCTTTCCAAGTATATCGGCGCTGACCAGGATGTACCGGCAGGTGATATCGGAGTAGGCGGAAGAGAGATCGGCTACCTGTATGGACAGTATAAGAGAGTGACCGGACTGTATGAGGGCGTGCTCACCGGTAAGGGACTTACCTGGGGCGGATCTCTTGTTCGTACACAGGCGACCGGTTATGGCCTTATTTATATTCTGGATGCAATGCTCAAGGATCACAGCATGGAGCTGGCAGGAAAGACCGTTGTTGTATCCGGTTCCGGAAACGTTGCGATTTATGCAGTTGAGAAGGCACAGCAGCTCGGCGCAAAGGTTGTAGCAATGAGCGATTCCAATGGATACATTTATGATGCAGAGGGTATCCGGCTCGATGTCGTAAAGGAGATCAAGGAAGTACGCCGCGGCAGAATCAAAGAGTATGCTGCAGCTGTTCCGGGATCTGTATATACCGAGGGCAAGGGTATCTGGAGTGTGAAGTGCGACATCGCTCTTCCGTGCGCTACCCAGAATGAACTGAATCTGGATGATGCGAAGACCTTAAAGGCAAACGGCTGTGCAGTCATCGCAGAGGGCGCAAATATGCCGACGACCCGTGAGGCAACGGATTTCATCCTTGACAGCGATATGCTCTTCCTGCCGGGCAAGGCATCCAACGCAGGCGGCGTAGGTACGTCCGCACTGGAGATGTGCCAGAACAGCATGCGTATGAGCTGGACCTTCGAGGAAGTGGACGAGAAGCTGAAGCATATGATGAACGACATCTATGCAAAGATTTCTGACGCTGCAAAGCGTTACGGCGTAGAGGGCAACTACGTAACAGGCGCGAATATCGCAGGCTTTGAGAAGGTTGCGGATGCTATGATCGCACAGGGGACTGCTCTGTAAGTAAAATAATCGGACTTTTACGTGTGAATTTTTGAAGCCGGGGTGACATGGTCTGCCACCCTGGCTTCGGTGTGTTATAAGGATACCGGTAGCTGCCTGTGACTGGCGGCCTGAGTGGAAAGAGAGAGGAAAATGGGGGAACGGAGCAAATGGCGCGTGGGATTTCTTTTATGTGCGATGCTTTTGCTGCTTGGCGTTGTGCCGGTGCAGGCGGCCGCAAAGAAGAATCTTGCGAAAGCAAACATTAAGCTGGGAACGACCAGCTATACTTATAATGGAAAAAAACGGACACCAAAGGTGACGGTAAAATATGGAAAAAAGACTTTAAAAAAGAACCGTGATTATACAGTGAGCTACCGTAATAATCAGTATACCGGAAAAGCGACGGTGCAGATTAAAGGGAAAGGCAGTTATCAGGGCACAAGAAAACTGAGCTTTACGATTCGGGCCGGGAAAATGATCACTGTGAAGCTGAACAGCTGCGGCGGGGAGGCGCTGCAGTCATTGGAACGGCCACATGGTGGAACGTATGGTGCTTTGCCGGAACCGGTGAAGGAGGGGTATTCTTTTCAGGGCTGGTATACGGCAAAAAGCGGCGGAAAGCAGGTCAATTCCGGCACAAGGGTCATTGGAAAGAAGAACCGTACTCTTTATGCACACTGGCTGAAGGGCAGCAACACGGAAATTGTATGGAAGGCATTGCGCAGGGCAGGCTATTCGGAGCAGGCGACGGCTGGTATTATCGGTAATCTGATGTTTGAGTCCGGAGGCTATCCGGATGATATTAAAACAAATGCGGTTGAGTATAAAAGCGGCGAGGGCATCGGGATGGTACAGTGGTCGTACGTGCGCAAAACGCGTTTCCGGCAGTATCTCAGATCGCATGGTGAGAGCTGGCCGAGCCACAATATCAGCCTGCAGATTTCCTATATGCTCTATGAGCTGGAGCACGGAGAATGGGCGTGGATCGGAATCAGCCAAAAATATGGTGCAAAGTACGATGTGACCTTGCAGGAATTTAAACAATGCAGGGACGTCGCATTTGCCACGCGCGCGTTTTGTGCAAAATTTGAGCGATGCCATTATAAGGATGCACATTTAAAGGAGCGCACAGCCGGAGCAAAATGGGCATATCAGAAGTATCATAGTCAGTGAAATATCAGAAAGATTTATCCCGGGCGCTTTCGGAAGTTCTGAAAGCGCTCATTTTTGCATAAATATAGAATATCTGCAGTGTTTTGTGTGTCATACAGGCAGGGACGGGCGCACATCATGGCGGAAAAATCAGAAAATGCAGGAGAGAGGATGGATCAGATATGCCGGAATACAGACGTTTTATTGCTTATTTTTATGAGTACATAGATGGGAAAAAACAGAAAAATGCCGGGTTTGCAAAGGTCGAGCTGAGAAACGGAATGTGGCGCATTCTGTTTCGGCTGAATACGGAGACAGAACCATTGCGGCCGGTGCGGGCTTATGGATTTGTGCGTGAGCAGGGATGGCAGCTGGGACTGTATATGGGCAGCATGCGACCCGGAATGGTGCGAATGGAGGAATGGGCCTATCGTGCCGATATCCCTGTCTGGCAGGGAAAATATGGCTTTGCGTCGCTTGCAGGGATCTGGATTCAGAATGAGGATGGAAGAAGGTATGTGACAGTGTGGGATGATGAGCCGGTTTTTACGGATCGGTTTGTGCTTGCGCTGCCAAAGGAGGCCGTGAATACAGAAAATAAAAAGGAGAAATCAGAGCAGATCACAGAGTGGGAAACGGAAAGCATACACGAAAAGCAGACGGAAGAAAACAGCGATGAGAAGAATGAAACAGAACGACAAATACACGCAGCAGAGATATCTGAAGCGTGGGAGAAGGAAAAGGATTCAGTCGCGGATGAAGATCAGGTAGAAATGGTTGATGCGGAGGATACAGACAATTTAGGAGGGCATGCAGAAGCAATGCCGGAAGAGCATATAAGTGAGGAGGAGGCTGCAGCCGAAGTCTGTGAGGCATTTGAGGATGAGATGACATCAGAAGAAGTGCCGGTGCAGGAGGAGTCGCATGCATGCCGGTCATCCGGGCAGGAACAGGTGCTTGCGATGCTTTTTGCCAGCCGCCCGGTGCTGGAGCCTTTCCCGGATACAGAATTTTTGGAGTGTGTGCAGCTTCGTCCATGCGATTTGGTGCGCTTACAGCAGGCAAATTGTCGGGTGGGCAGAAATACCTTCCTGCAGCATGGACTTTACCAGTACCATCATCTGCTGCTCGCAAAAGATCAGGAAGGACATTACATCCTCGGTGTTCCGGGTGTCGTCAATGCACAGGAGCGGTACATGGCCGGAATGTTTGCATTTGACCGCTTCAAGCCCGCAAATGGATATGACCGGGGATGGCAGTTCGGATACTGGTGCAGGGAAATCTGATCAGGTCTGTTATGAGTGCAGTCGCCTGACACACCCGCTAAGACACGGCATCCGTACGGGTACTTGACGCCGGTTCGATGACGACCCGGTTTGGCAGGCAGACAATCATGCCGCCGTCTGCACCGAATGCCCCCTGTTTGATGCAGAGCTGATCCGGACAGTCCGCTTCAATCATCCGCACCTGACCATCCCGGATTTCGCAGACGTTTGTTTCGCCGATCCGGATGATCTGGTCGCAGGAGAGGTCATAGATGCCCTGTTCTCTGCCGCAAACGGTAATTTTTATGCTGTTTTTTGAAGAGGCAGTAAAGTGCCGTATGGCAAACAGTGCGCCACAGAGGAGAAATAGAAGAAACAGGAGCAACAGCTCCTTCGTTTTCTTTTTTTTCATATAGCATCGAATCCTTTCGTGAAAGTAAAGCAAGTTCAAAAGCCTTATCATGCAAGCATGAAACGCATGACCTTTTTGACCCTTGTATCATCATTATATGGAATATACGGCAGAAATGCAAATCATCTTGACAAACCGAAATCCCTCTTTTAAAATAAGGGGCAGTTGATGCAGTGAAGAAGAACAGTAGTCCGAAGGCGCTTTTCAGAGAGGGATCGGCAGGTGTGAGATCTCAGGTGGCGCGGGTGAACCGGCTTTGGAGCATCCGTATGAAAATGCGGCGTATTCCGGCGTTATCGGATGGAAAGAAGAGAACAGCAAAGCTGTTAAGAAGGGTGGTACCGCCGGAGTCTCCGGTCCCTTTTGGGGATCAGAGTGCAGGTTGCCACCTTTTTGCATTTCTGAAACCTGAACAAAAGCTTTACATTATTATAATGAATGATGGAGGAAATGAAAATGGCAAAAGACAAGAAGCTTGTAGAATCGATTACCTCGATGGATGAGGATTTCGCACAGTGGTATACGGATGTGGTAAAGAAAGCAGAGCTGTGCTCCTATACGAGCGTAAAAGGCTGCATGGCAATCAAACCGGCCGGCTATGCGATCTGGGAGAATATTCAGCATGAGCTGGATCGGCGTTTTAAAGAAACCGGTGTGGAAAATGTATATATGCCGATGCTGATTCCTGAGAGTCTGCTGCAAAAGGAGAAGGATCATGTAGAGGGCTTTGCACCGGAGGTCGCATGGGTGACCCATGGCGGACTCGAGGAGCTGCAGGAGCGCATGTGTGTCCGTCCGACCTCTGAGACACTGTTCTGTGATTTCTATGCAAATGATATTCACTCCTATCGTGATCTGCCGCGTGTGTACAACCAGTGGTGCTCCGTTATGCGCTGGGAGAAGACGACCCGTCCGTTCCTGCGCTCCAGAGAGTTTTTGTGGCAGGAGGGCCATACCGCACATGCAACGGCAGAAGAGGCAGAGGCACGCACCATCCAGATGCTGAATGTGTACGCTGATTTTTGCGAGGAAGTACTGGCAATCCCGGTTGTCCGCGGACAGAAGACAGACAAGGAAAAATTTGCCGGTGCAGAGGCAACCTATACGATCGAGTCTCTGATGCATGACGGAAAAGCGTTGCAGTCCGGTACGAGCCACAACTTCGGTGACGGCTTTGCAAAGGCTTATGGCGTACAGTTTGCAGATAAGGACAATACACTGAAGTATGTACATCAGACTTCCTGGGGTATGACGACCCGTATGATCGGTGCGATCATTATGGTACACGGTGACAACAGCGGTCTTGTACTTCCGCCGCGGATCGCTCCGACACAGATCATGATTATCCCGATCCGTCAGCAGCAGGAGGGCGTACTTGAGAAGGCAAATGAGATCAAAGCGACGCTTGCAAAAGCAGGATTGCGCGTGAAGCTGGATGATTCGGAAAAGAGTCCGGGATGGAAATTCTCCGAGCAGGAAATGCGCGGTATTCCGGTTCGTATCGAGCTCGGACCGAAGGATATCGAGGCAGGTGTGGCCGTGATCGTCCGCAGGGATACAAGAGAGAAGATCACCGCAAACATCGATGAGCTGGCAGAAAAGGTGGCAGAGGTACTGGAGACGGAGCAGCATGATATGCTGGAGCGTGCAAGAACACACAGAGAGAACCACACCTATGACGCAGTCACAAAGGAAGAATTCAAACAGATCGCAGATGAGAAGCCGGGCTTTATCCGCGCGATGTGGTGCGGCTGTCAGGAGTGCGAGGACGCGATCAAGGAAGATTTCGGAGTGACCTCCCGTTGCATCCCGTTTAAGCAGGTGAAGCTGTCAGATACGTGCGTATACTGCGGCAAGCCGGCAACGAAGATGGTATACTGGGGCAAGGCATATTAATCGAATTAAGCTGCGAAGTAGCTATTAGCGAAGCGGATTACGAATATCCGTTTTGACTTGCAGGCAGGAAAAAATCGAATAAAGTGAGAGCAGGCTCCGTCGGAATTGCTGGAAGGATCAGCGGCCGACGGGGCTTTTTTTTCTGCAGACTGCACAGAAAACAAACGGAGATGTATACGCAGGCTGAAAAAATAACGAAACAGCGGTCATTTCTGTCCTTGTAAAACGGACAAATGTAGCCTTGAGATAATATAAATTTTCGGAAAAATCTTGACAAACACAGGCAAAGTGAGTATGATTTCGTTAAGAAAACGGAGGGAACCGCTTTTAGGGCGGTTCTTTCCATTATCGGAAAACATTCAAGGAGGAGATTATTATGAAAAAAATGGTGAAAGTTGTAAGTCTTGCCTGCGCATCAGCGATGCTGGTTTCCACAACTGCATTTGCAGATGGCGATGCATTTAAGGTGGGCGGTATCGGACCGGTGACCGGCGGAGCTGCTGTTTACGGACAGGCAGTAAAGAATGCGACAGAGCTGGCAGTCAATGAGATCAATGCACTTGGCGGCGTTCAGTTCGAGTTCCAGTTTGAGGATGACGAGCATGATGCGGAGAAGTCTGTAAACGCATACAATACCCTTAAAGACTGGGGTATGCAGATGCTGCTCGGAACCGTTACCTCTGCTCCGTGTATCGCAGTTGCAGCTGAGACGGCAAATGACAATATGTTCCAGCTGACTCCGTCCGGATCTGCAGTGGAGTGTGTGGCAAATCCGAATGCATTCCGTGTATGCTTCTCAGACCCGAACCAGGGTGCTGCATCTGCGCAGTACATAGGTGAGAACAAGCTGGCTACCAAGATCGGAGTTATCTATGACAGCTCTGATGTATATTCCAGTGGTATCTATGAGAAATTCGCAGCGGAAGCTGCAAACCAGGGTCTGGAGATCGTATCAGCAGAGGCGTTTACTGCTGATAACAAGACAGACTTCAGCGTACAGCTGCAGAAGGCGAAGGATGCAGGCGCGGAGCTCGTATTCCTTCCGATCTACTATACAGAGGCTTCTCTGATCCTGACTCAGGCAAACAGCATGGGCTTTGCACCGATGTTCTTCGGATGCGATGGTTTGGACGGACTGCTTACGGTAGATGGATTTGATACCTCACTGGCAGAGGGCGTTATGCTTCTGACACCGTTTGCAGCAGATGCAGACGATGAGCAGACGAAGAATTTCGTAGCTGCTTATGAGGAAGCTTACGGCGGGACACCGATTCAGTTCGCAGCAGATGCTTATGATGGCATGTATGCGATCAAGGCAGCAGTCGAGAAGTCCGGTGTGACTCCTGATATGAGCGTTTCTGATATCTGCGACGCTATGGAGACTGCAATGACTGAGATCACAGTTGATGGACTGACCAGTAAGGGAATGACCTGGAATGCAGACGGCGAGCCGAACAAGGAGCCGAAGGCAGTCAAGATCGAGAATGGCAGTTACGTATCCATGGATAAATAAGTATCACGAATAGAGATTGCAATGGTGCAGCCGCTGCAGAATATTCTGCAGCGGCTTTTTACCAATGAGACAACTGTTCCGGCGTTCGGTCAGAGCGTGTTTGAAAATGTCTGTTCCGGAAGCTGCTTCCGGAAAAATATTTTCAAACATGCGCTGGATAGCCTGAAAACTGATATGGCTGCAGAGGGCACAATGCTTCACCGGGGCCAAAGCAGCAACTACGAATGTGAGGTGCAATATGAGCTTTCTTTCTTATTTAATAAATGGTGTCAGCCTCGGAAGTATCTATGCAATCATAGCACTCGGCTATACGATGGTATATGGTATTGCGAAGATGCTGAACTTTGCGCACGGTGATGTCATCATGATCGGCGCATTTGTAATGCTGA
>OLRQ01001458.1_pt1 | contig 18085 bp, 19 predicted proteins | sample 1671971 | NCBI WGS metagenome assembly OLRQ01 (sample SAMEA3136631, study PRJEB25190) | human gut metagenome | biome: human gut; feature: human-associated habitat; material: faeces | place: Austria | collected 2013
GCTCTGCCCCGTGTCCGCGACTTCCGCGGCATCTCCGCAGACGCGTTTGACGGCCGCGGCAACTACAGCCTTGGCCTGAAGGAGCAAATCATCTTCCCCGAAATCGAGTACGATAAGATCGAGAAGCTGCGCGGCATGAACATCGCCATCACCACCACCGCTCAGACCGACGAAGAGGCGCGCGAGCTGCTCAAGCTCTTGGGCGCACCGTTTATGAACTAAGGAGGAGTTAAAAATGGCAAAGAAATCTATGATTCTGAAGCAGCAGGCTCCTGCAAAGTTCTCCACCCGTAAGTACAACCGCTGCAAGATCTGCGGCCGTCCCCATGCTTACCTCCGCAACTACGGCATCTGCCGTATCTGCTTCCGTGAGCTGGCTTACAAGGGTCAGATCCCCGGCGTGAGGAAAGCAAGCTTCTGATTTCGCGCGATACAATCCAGCGCAAGATCAGCGCGCTTGAAAGAGCGCAAAACAAATGTTTCATACGGCGGGAGCCGATCCCTCCCGCCTGTGAATAAACAGACTGAGAATGTGAAGTTGAGCTTTAACGGCTCCTACGCAAACCGTGAAAGCGGAATGGAGCAAGCCCAGCGCATCCCCCGTCCCCTTACAAATCGAAGCCCAACGAAGTGGGTTCGATTTGTGGACGAAGACTGGGGGCGCGGATATGGAGCTTTAACGGCTCCTGCGCAAACCGTGAAAGCGGAATGGAGCAAGCCCAGCGTATCCCCCGTCCCTTTACAAATCGAAGCCCAACGAAGTGGGTTCGATTTGTGGACGAAGACTGGGGGCGCGGATATGGAGCTTTAACGGCTCCTACGCAAACCGTGAAAGCGGAATGGAGCAAGCCCAGTCTGAGGATGACGAAAGGCCATGGCCAATCAAGCATTGGCATGGAACCTCGCCGCCTGAACCGACAGCCAAAGGCTGCGGTAACTCTAATATAGGAGGAAAACCAAATGCAGATCACCGACCCCATTGCAGATATGCTTACCCGCATCCGCAACGCCGGCAGCGCTAAGCATGAAACCGTCGACATCCCCGCGTCCAAGATGAAGAAGTCCATTGCTGAGATCCTTCTCAACGAAGGCTACATCAAGAGCTTCCAGCTCATCGACGACGGCACCCAGGGTGTCATCCGCGTAACCCTCAAGTACCTGCCCGGCAAGGAAAAGGCCATCCAGGGCCTTCGCCGCGTCAGCAAGCCCGGCCTGCGCGTTTACGCCGGCGCCGACGAGCTGCCCCGCGTCCTCAAGGGACTGGGCATCGCCATCATCTCCACCTCCAAGGGCGTTATGACCGACAAGCAGGCTCGCAAAGAGCATGTTGGCGGCGAAGTCCTTGCGTTCGTATGGTAAGGAGGCTGCAGAATGTCTAGAATAGGTAGAGAACCCATCACTGTTCCCGCCGGCGTTGAAGTATCCGTCAGCGAGCACAATCACATCACCGTCAAGGGCCCGAAGGGCACTCTTGAGCGTGACCTCGTTCCTCAGATGAAGATCGACGTCGACGCAGGCGTCATCCACGTTTCCCGTCCCGACGATACCAAGGAGAACCGTTCCCTCCATGGCCTGACCAGAACTCTGGTCGACAACATGGTAGTGGGCGTGACTCACGGCTTCGAGAAGAAGCTGGAGATCAACGGCGTTGGTTACCGTGCAGCCAAGGAAGGCAAGAATCTGGTTCTGAACATCGGCTATTCCCATCAGGTTATAGTTCCCGAAACCGAGGACATCCAGATCGACGTTCCCGATGCAAACCATGTCGTTATCAAGGGTATCGACAAGCAGAAGGTCGGCCAGTTTGCAGCAGAAGTTCGTGGTAAGAGACCTCCCGAACCTTACAAGGGCAAGGGCATCAAGTACGACTACGAAGTCATCCGCCGCAAAGAAGGCAAGACCGGTGCTAAGTAAACGGAGGTGTGCCTGAATGATTAAGAGACCTGATACCAGAGGACAGCGCATCAAGCGCCACAACAGAGTACGCGGCAAGATCTCCGGCACCGCCGAGAGACCCCGTCTGTGCGTATTCCGCAGCGAAAGCAACATCTATGCCCAGATCATCGACGACGTAGCAGGAAACACCCTCGTTTCCGCTTCCTCCGTTGAGAAGGCATTTGAAGGCAACGGCGGCAACTGCGAAGCCGCAAAGAAGATCGGTGTAGCCATCGCAGAGCGCGCTCTGCAGAAGGGCATCGAAGAAGTCGTGTTCGACCGCGGCGGCTACATTTATCACGGCCGCGTGAAGGCACTGGCAGAGGGCGCCCGTGAGGGCGGCCTGAAGTTCTAAGGAAGGGGGAAAACTTATAATGGCATACAATAATGACAGAAGAGATCGTCGCAAGGACGAGGCTCCCTCCGAGTTCATCGAGAAGGTAGTTTCCCTCAACCGCGTCAGCAAGACCGTCAAGGGCGGCCGCGTTATGAAGTTCTCCGCGCTGTGCGTAGTTGGCGACGGCAAGGGCCGCGTCGGCTTCGGCCTCGGCAAGGCGAGCGAAGTTTCCGAGGCAATCCGCAAGGGTCTTGAGGATGCAAAGAAGAACATCACCGCCGTCACCCTGACCGGCACCACCATTCCCCATGAGGTCATCGGCGAGTTCGGCGCAGGCCGCGTCCTGCTCAAGCCGGCACCCGAAGGCACCGGCGTTATCGCCGGCGGCGCAGTCCGTGCAGTCGTTGAGGCAGCCGGCATCAAGAATATCCGTACCAAGTGCCTGCGCACCAACAACCCCGCGAACGTCGTCGCAGCCACTATGGAAGGCCTCAAGTCTCTGCGTGACGCGGCTCAGGTCGCGGCCGTCAGAGGCAAGACTCCTGAAGAAATTCAGGGTTAAGGAGGGCGAAACATGGCTAATCTCAGAATCAAGCTCGTCAAGAGCCTCAACGGCAGACACGATAAGCACATCGCCACTGCCTACTCCCTCGGCCTGCACAAGATCGGCAACGAGACCGTACAGCCCGACAATCCCCAGACCCGCGGCAAGATCGCCCAGATCGGCTATCTTGTCAAGGTAACCGAAGAATAAGGAGGGCAAGAGAATGTATATCAATGATCTTTCTCCCGTAGCCGGCTCCACCCATGTCGACAAGCGCAAGGGCAGAGGCCATGCCACCGGTAACGGCAAGACTGCCGGCCGTGGCCACAAGGGTCAGAAGGCTCGCTCCGGCGGCGGCACCCGCATCGGTTTTGAAGGCGGCCAGATGCCTCTGGCACGCCGCATCCCGAAGAGAGGCTTCCACAACATCTTTGCAAAGCCCCTCACCTCCGTCAACGTTGCAGCCCTCGATAAGTTCGAGGACGGCGCAGTCGTAGACGCGCAGGCACTGCTCGACGCAGGCATCATCTCCAAGTGCAAGTATGGCGTAAAGTTCCTTGGCAACGGCGAGGTTTCCAAGAAGCTGACTGTCAAAGCTGCTGCTTTCTCCGAAACCGCGAAACAGAAGATCGAGGCGGCCGGCGGAAAGGCAGAGGTGGTCTAAGTGCTTCAGACATTGCGTAATGCATGGAAGATCGAAGAGCTGCGCAAGAAGATACTCTTCACGCTGGTCATCATCCTCCTTTACCGTCTTGGCAACGCCATCCCTGTTCCTGACGTCAACATCGCCCTGCTGAATGCGTACTTTGCCCAGCAGCAGAGCACCATTCTCGGCCTGCTCGACGTTATGAGCGGCGGCGCGTTCTCGAACGCGACCATCTTCGCTCTGTCCATCCAGCCGTACATCAACGCCTCCATTATCATCCAGCTCCTGTGCATTGCGATTCCTTCGCTGGAGCGCCTGAGCAAGGAGGGCGGCGAGGAAGGCAGAAAGAAGATAGCTTCCATCACCCGTTACGCCACTGTTGCGATCGGCCTGATTCAGGGCTTCGCATACTACATGCTCATCATGAACAACAATATGCTCAACGCAGACGCTCAGGGCATCTGGTCGGCGATAGTCATCATCCTGACCTTCACCTCCGGCTCCGCGCTGATCATGTGGCTCGGTGAGCAGATCACCGAATTCGGCATCGGCAACGGCATCTCCATGATCCTGTTTGCAAGCATCATTTCCCGCCTCCCGACCAGTCTCATCACCACCGTGCGCAACATCACCGCCGGAAATCTCCAGTGGTGGCTCGCACTGCTGATGCTCATCGGCGCGATCGCGATGATCGTCCTCATCGTTTACGTCAACGATGCGGAGCGCAGGATCCCCGTTCAGTATGCCAAGAGAGTTGTCGGACGCAAGATGTACGGCGGCCAGAGCACTCACCTCCCCATGAAGGTGAACATGTCCGGCGTTATGCCCATCATCTTCGCTCAGTCCATCGCCTCGCTGCCCGCAACCGTTGCGGCGCTGTTTGCAGGCAAGACTGACGGCTGGGTCAACACCTGGTTCGCCAACAACTCCATCCCCTACGCGATAATCTACTTCCTGCTGATAATCTTCTTCGCATACTTCTACTCCACCATTCAGTTCAACCCCGTGGAAGTTGCGAATAACCTGAAGAAGAACGGCGGGTACATCCCCGGCTTCCGTCCCGGCAAGCCGACCAGCGAGTTCATCCAGAAGGTTCTGAACAAGATCACCCTGTTCGGCGCGATCTATCTGGGCATCATCGCTATCGTACCCATCCTGATCTCCCACTTCAGCAATGCCGCGGCTCTCACCGGCCTGTCCCTCGGCGGCACCTCCATTATCATAGTTGTCGGCGTCGCGCTTGAGACCGTCCGCGCTCTCGAGGCCCAGATGCTTATGCGCAACTACAAGGGCTTCCTGTCCTGATAAAAGGAGTAAGGCTATGAGACTTATACTTTTGGGCGCTCCCGGCGCCGGCAAAGGTACTCAGGCTGAGATTTTGAGCAGGCTGCTCAATGTCCCGACCATTTCCACAGGCAATATCCTGCGGGCTGCCATGAAGAATGGCACGCCCGTGGGACTTCAGGCGAAGGCTTATGTCGAGTCCGGCAAGCTCGTTCCCGACGATGTCATCATCGGCATCATCGAGGAGCGCCTCGCCCAGCCCGACTGCGCCAACGGCTACATTCTTGACGGCGTGCCCCGCACCATCCCCCAGGCTGAGGCCATGGAGGCAAAGGGCATCGGCGTCGACTGCGCTCTCTCCATCGAGGTGGAGGACGACGTGATCGTGCGCCGCATGGGCGGCCGCCGTACTTGCAGGGATTGCAGCCAGACCTTCCATGTGGAGAACAATCCCCCCAAGGTCGAAGGCGTCTGCGATTTCTGCGGCGGCGAGCTGACCATCCGCAAGGATGACGCTCCCGAAACGGTCATGGCGCGTCTGGAGACCTACCATAAGGAAACCGAGCCGCTCAAGGCTTTCTATGAAGCCCGCGGCAAGCTGAAGTCCGTGGAGAACCAGCCGAGCATTGAAGCAACAACGGCCGCGATCACCAAGGCTCTGGGTATCTGACGATGGCTGAAACAATTACTATCAAGTCTGTCAGAGACATTGAGCTGATGCGTCAGGCCGGCAAGATCACCGCCGCCGCGCGCTCCATCGCGCGGCAGGCAGTGGCCGACGGCGTGACCACAAAGCAGATAGACAAACATGTGCATGACTTCATCGTCAAGAGCGGCGCTTACCCGACCTTCCTCAATTACTGCGGATTTCCGGCCAGCGCCTGCATCTCGGTAAACGAAGAGATCATACACGGTATCCCCGGCAAGAGAGTGATCCGAAACGGCGACATCGTGTCCCTCGACCTCGGCGCCACCTATAAGGGCTTCGTCGGCGACTGCGCCGGCACCTACCCCTGCGGTGAGATAAGCGAAGAGGCGAGAAAGCTCATCGAGGTTACGAGACAGAGCTTCTTTGAGGGCATAAAGTTCGCCAAGGAGGGCTACCGCATCTCCGATATAGGCGCGGCGGTGCAGGATTACGTGGAGAGCCACGGCTATTCTGTCGTCCGCGATTATGTCGGCCACGGTGTGGGGCGCAAGCTCCATGAGGCACCCGAGGTTCCGAACTACCGGCCTGACCGGCACTCCGGCCACCGTCCCGATCCGCGCCTTGTGCGCGGCATGACGATAGCGGTCGAGCCCATGGTCAATATCGGCGGATACGAAGTGAAGGAAATGCCCAACGGCTGGACGGTCGTCACCGCGGACGGCTCCCTCTCGGCTCACTATGAAAATACCATCCTCATCACAGATGGCGAGCCGGAAATACTCACAATGGCAGAGGATATTTGACAGAACGTCAACACCGAACTTTGGAGGAAAATTACTTTGGCAAAAGACGATGTAATCGAACTTGAGGGCACGGTCGTAGAATCCCTGCCCAACACCATGTTCCAGGTGGATATCGGCAACGGTCACACCATACTGGCTCACATTTCCGGAAAGCTCCGGATGAACTTTATCAAGATCCTCCCCGGTGACAAGGTCACGGTGCAGATGTCTCCCTATGACGTCACCCGCGGCAGGATCACCTGGAGAAGCAAGTAGGAGGTATAACAAATGAAAGTAAGACCTTCCGTGAAGCCCATGTGCGAGAAGTGCAAGATAATCAAGCGCAAGGGTAAAGTCATGGTCATCTGCGAGAACCCGAAGCACAAGCAGCGTCAGGGCTAAGCAGATCGGGGCGCAGCCCCGCATCAACTCAGCGACAAGGTTAAAAGCCTGTCCTTATAAACAACATCCGCATCAAACGGGGGACTCCCCTCCGGCGGGAACAAGTCTCCGTGTTAAAGAATGCGGAACAATTATTCGAAAGGATGATCGTATAATATGGCACGTATAGCCGGCGTTGACCTGCCCAAGGACAAGAGAATCGAGATCGGTCTCACCTATGTCTACGGTATCGGCAGAACCAGCGCAAACAAGATTCTCGAGGCAACCGGAATTAACCCCGACACCAGAGTCAAAGACCTCACCGAAGAGGAAGAAGCAAAGCTGCGTGAGTGCATCGACCACCACTACATCGTGGAGGGCGACCTGCGCCGCCAGACCGCGCTTGATATCAAGCGCCTGACCGAGATCGGCTGCTACCGCGGCATGCGTCATCGCCGCGGCCTGCCCGTACGCGGCCAGCGCAGCAAGACCAACGCTCGTACCCGCAAGGGTCCGAAACGCACCATCGCAAATAAGAAGAAGTAAGGAGGGATATGAATTATGGCTGCTAACAACGCAAAGAAGAAAGTCAGAACCCGCAGAAGAGAGCGCAAGAACATTGAAAAGGGTCAGGTTCATATCAGCTCTTCCTTCAACAACACCATGGTCACCATAACCGATACTCAGGGCAACGCCATTTCCTGGGCGTCCGCCGGCGGACTCGGTTTCCGTGGCAGCAAGAAGTCTACCCCCTTCGCCGCACAGACCGCAGCTGAGACTGCCGCAAAGGCAGCCATGGAGCACGGCCTCAAGACCGTCGAAGTGTTTGTCAAGGGCCCCGGCTCCGGCCGTGAGGCTGCAATTCGCGCCCTGCAGACCGCAGGTCTCGAAGTGACGATGATCAAGGACGTTACCCCCATCCCCCACAATGGCTGCCGTCCTCCGAAACGTCGCCGCGTCTAATTGAAGGAGGGTACAGATAATGGCAAAGAATACACAGCCCGTTGTAAAGCGTGCAAAGGCTCTGGGCGTTACCCCGGCATCTCTGGGTTACACCGGCAAGAGCAAGATCGACACCATACGCAACCCCAAAGCTCAGGTCCGCAGGAAGCAGAGCGAGTACGGTATGCAGCTCAACGAGAAGCAGAAGGTCAAGTTCATCTACGGCGTGCTGGAGAAGCAGTTCCGTCTCTACTATGAGAGAGCCGAGAAGATGCCCGGCATCACCGGTGAGAACCTCCTCGCCATCCTTGAGCAGCGCCTTGACAACGTCGTTTTCCGTCTTGGCTTCGGCATGACCCGCCGCGAGGCTCGTCAGCTCGTCAACCACGGTCACGTCACCGTCAATGGCCGCAAGGTCAATATCCCCAGCTATCAGGTCAAGCCCGGCATGGTCATTTCTCTCACCGAGAAGGGCAAGTCGATGCAGAAGATCAAGGAAAATATTGAGGATAACGCTTTCCGCGCCGCTCCCAAGTGGATCGAGTATGACAAGAATAATCTGACGGCAAAGATCATTGCAGTTCCCGCACGCGAGGACATTGATATGCCCATCGAAGAGCGCCTCATCGTCGAGTTGTACTCCAAGTAATAAAGACACCCTCAAATTGGTAAGCTGAATCACCGCATGTGCCGCAAGTGGCACAAGACTTAAAAGGAGGGTTATAAAACACTTATGATCGAAATTAAAAAGCCGCGCATTGAGTGCATCGAAACACCCGCAGACAGCTCGTACGGCAAGTACGTTATAGAGCCTCTGGAACGCGGCTACGGAACAACACTTGGTAACTCTCTTCGCAGGGTACTCCTGTCATCTCTCCCCGGTACCGCCTGCACCAGCATCAAGATCGCAGGCGTACAGCATGAGTTTTCCACTATCCCCGGTGTGAAGGAGGACGTGACCGAGATCGTCCTCAATGTCAAGAGCATCATAGCGCTTCTGCATTCTACCGGCCCCAAGACCGTGTACATTGAAGCCTCCGGCGAGGGCGTAGTCACCGCCGGCGACATCAAGGCGGACGCGGAGGTGGAGATACTCAATCCTGAGCAGCCCATTGCGACCCTTGGTCCCGACGGCGCGCTGAACATGGAGCTGGTTCTGGATCACGGCAGAGGCTATGTCTCCGCCGCGCAGAACAAGACTCCGCAGACGCCCATCGGCACTATTCCGGTAGACTCCATCTACACTCCTGTCCTCAAGGTCAACTACACTGTCGAGAACACCCGTGTCGGCAATCAGACCGACTTTGACAAGCTGACCATCGAGGTCTGGACGGACAAGACCATGGCTGCCCGCGATGCTCTCTCTCTGGGTGCAAAGATACTCTGCGACCACTTCACTCTCTTCACGGATCTGTCCGACACTATCGGCAGCAACTCCACTGTTGTTGAGAAGGTAGAGAAGGAACCGGACACCGTGCTCAAGATGACAATCGAAGAGCTGGATCTGTCCGTGAGGAGCTTTAACTGCCTCAAACGCGCAAATATCAATACCGTTGAGGATCTGGTCAGCAAGACTCAGGATGAGATGATCAAGGTCCGCAACCTCGGCCGCAAGTCCCTTGAAGAAGTCGAGCACAAGCTGACTATGATGGGACTGTCACTGGCGGACGAGGACAATCAGTAAGCTCTCAAGAAGGAGGAAATGCAATTATGCCCGGAACCAGAAAGCTCGGCAAGGCGACCGACGCCCGTATGGCAATGCTCCGTCAGCAGGTCACTGATCTTCTTGATCTTGGCCGCATGGAGACCACCGTTACCCGCGCCAAGGAGATCGCCCCGATGGCCGAGAAGATGATAACTCTTGGCAAGGCAAAGGATCTGGCGTCCTACCGTCAGGCACTGGCCTTCATCACCCGCGAGGATGTCGCCAAGAAGGTATTCGATGAGATCGCCCCGAAGTACGCGGAGCGCAACGGCGGCTACACCCGCATCACCCGCATCGGCACCCGCCGCGGCGACGCAGCGGAAGTCGCAGTCATCGAGCTCGTCTGATATCAACCGCAATGAATACGCAGAAAGCGAAAGCTTTCTGCGTATTTTTTCGTTGGGGAGGGGAGAAGAGAGAAGTGTGCCGCACCAACTTGGCGCCCCTTCTAGGGGAGCTGGCGGCGTACGCCGCCTGAGGGGTCGCCAGTCTTAATCAACTGCCATTAGGGAAAAGACAAGGCGTTGCTTAGATTTCCCTCCCCCCATCAAAACTCCTTCAGAAAAAAATTGCTTTCTTCTTCCGTTCCTGTTATAATCTGTATTCGTAGAACTCTGCGCATTTTTCGGGGGAGATTACGCCGATGAGATCAGGAAAAGCGAGCCTCATGGAGCGTGTGGCCGCGTTCATTGTAGACAAACGAAACATCATTTTTCTCATATACATCGCCGCAGCGGTGTTCTGCATCTTTTCATCCGGCTGGGTGGAGGTCAGCGACAGCCTGACCAAATATCTCCCGGAGAGCACCGAGACGCAGATCGGTCTCGAACTCATGGACGATGAGTTCACGACCTTCGGCACCGCGCGCATCGTCGTCGAGAACGTGAGCTACGAGCAGGCGGAGAAGATCTGCGCCGATATCGAGCGCGTGCCCGGCGTCAAGGAGGTCGCGTTTGACGACAGTCCGGAGCATTACAACGAGGCCGCCGCGCTCTTTTCCGTCACCTTTGACGGCGAAAACGATGACGAGGTCAGCGTCCTCGCCATGGACACCCTGCGCGACATGCTCAGCGTCTACGACCTCTACGTCAACACCGAGGTCGGCAACCCCCTCAAAGCGATAATCAACCGCGAGCTGCTCATCGTTGACGGCATCGCGGCGCTCATAATCGTCGTCGTGCTGCTGCTCACCTCGAAAACCTACGCTGAAATTCCGGTGCTGCTGATAACTTTCGGCGCGGCGGCACTGCTGAACATGGGCACGAACTACATGATGGGGGAGATATCTTTCGTCACCGACTCCGTCGCCATCGTCCTCCAGCTCGCCATGGCCATCGACTACGCCATCATCCTCTGCCACCGGTACATGGAGGAGCACGAAAACAAGGCCGCGCGCGAGGCGGCCATCGCCGCGCTCAGTAAGGCCATTCCGGAGATCTCCGCCAGCAGCCTCACGACCGTGTCCGGCCTCCTTGCGCTGACCTTCATGCAGTACCGGCTGGGCTACGACATCGGCGTCGTGATGATAAAGGCGATCATTCTCAGCCTGTGCTCGGTGTTCCTGCTGATGCCCGGCCTGCTCGTGACCTTCTCCGGCCTCATCGACCGGACGCACCACCGCAGCTTCATCCCGAAGGTCAGCTGGCTCGGCCGCTTCGCGTATAAGACGCGCTTCGTGATGCCGCCCGTGTTTGCGATTTTGCTCGTGCTGGGCTTCGTGTTCTCCGGCCGCGTCAACTACGTCTATTCGCACAATTCGGTGGACTCCATCCGCCATAACGAAAACCAGATCGCCTACCAGCGCATCGAGGAGCTGTTCGGCATCGACAACCAGATGGCCATCATCGTCCCCGCCGGGGACTACGGCAGGGAAGCGAAGCTCATCTCCGAGGTCGAGGAGCTGAGCCGCACCGTCAGCATCACGGGGCTTGCCAACATCAAGGCCACCGACGAATACTACCTGACCTCAGAGCTGACGCCGCGCCAGTTCGCGGAGCTTGCCGACCTCGACTATGAGGTCGCGCAGGTGCTGTACACGGGCTACGCGATGGACATAAACGAGTACGGCCAGGTCGTCACCAATCTTGAAAATTACGCTGTCCCGCTGCTGGACATGTTCTGCTACCTCTGCGACAAGCGCGACGAGGTCGAGGTCAACATTCCGGCGGACACCGAGGAGCGGCTGGACGAGCTTGAGCAGCAGATAAACGACGCAAAGCTCCAGCTCAAAAGCGATAACTGGAGCCGCATCGTCCTCTATGCCGACATCCCGACCGAGGGCGAGGAGAGCTATAACTACCTCGAGATTATCCACGGCATCACCGCACGCTACTATGACGAAGCCTACGTCGTCGGCGATACGACGAGCTGCAAGGATCTGCGCACCTCGTTTGAAAAGGATAACCTGCTGATAAGCGTGCTGTCGATCGTGTTCGTCATCTCGGTGCTGCTGTTCACCTTTAAGTCCGCGGGGCTGCCGGTGCTGCTCATCCTGGTCATTCAGGGCAGTATCTGGATAAACTTCTCCGTACCATATCTTCTTGGGGATAACCTGTTTTTCCTTACATATCTTATAATAAGCGCCATCCAGATGGGCGCGAACATCGACTACGCCATTGTCATTTCAAGCCGCTTCATGGAGCTGCGCGAGTCGCTGCCGCTGAAGAAGGCCATCGTCGAGTCGATGAACCTCGCCTTCCCGACCATCGTCACCTCGGGCACGATGCTCGCCTCGGCGGGACTCATCATCGGCCTTGTCACCTCGGACGAGACGGTCTCCGCCATCGGCGTGTACCTCGGCATGGGCACCGCGATATCCATCATGCTCGTGCTGTTCGTCCTGCCGCAGATACTCCTGCTGGGCGACATTCTGATCCGCAAAACCAAGTTCACCATATCCCGCGGCGCGGAAGCAACCACGCACACGGGCATAATCCGCATCAACGGCCGCGTGCGGGGGACGCTGGACGGCATCGTGGACGCGGAGATACACGGCGTTTTCAAGGGTACGCTCAACGCGGTCATCGACATGGGCAGCGTTGAGGAACTACCGGAAATCATCATACCGGAGCCGGATCGCGGCGGAGGAGAGGAACAATGAAGAAGAAAAGAGTAATGGCGCTGCTGCTGGCCGTGCTGCTCGCGGCGGGCATCGCGATACCCGCGGCCGCGGCGGACAATCAGGTCATACATATCGTGACCGCGGAGGATCTGCGCACCTTCGCGCGCAACTGTCAGCTGGACAGCTATTCCGTGGGTCTGTCCGTCCTGCTGGACGAGGATATCGACATGGGCGGCGAGGCGATACAGCCGATCCCGTCCTTCTCCGGCGCGTTCAACGGCAACGGCCACAGCATCACGAACTTCACCCTTGCGACCGACGGCTCGCATCAGGGCTTCTTCCGCTATATCGAGGAGGGCGCACGGGTCATAAATCTCAAGCTCTCCGGCACGATAACGCCGGACGGCACGCGTGAGAACGTCGGCGGCATCGCGGGCACGAACCGCGGCACCATTACCGGCTGCGCCTTTGACGGCACGGTCTCCGGTCTTACGAATGTCGGCGGCATTGCGGGCGAGAACTACGGCACCGTCAAGAACTGCACCGTCACCGGCAAGGTCACGGGCAAGCGCTATACCGGCGGCGTCGTCGGCTTCAATAACGGCACCATAGACTCCGCGTACAACCACGCCGAGGTCAACACCAGCATCACCGCCAGCGAGCTGGAGCTTGACAGCCTCAGTCTCATGGACATGACCAGCCTTGACCTCACCTCCGCGAACGACGCCAACGTCGTCTCCGACAGCGGCGGCATCGTCGGCGGCAGCGTAGGGCTTATCTACAACAGCGTCAACTACGGCACCATCGGCTACCAGCACTACGGCTATAACGTCGGCGGCGTCGCGGGGCGGCAGTCGGGCTACATGGAGGGCTGCGAGAACCACGGCCGCGTCTACGGCCGCAAGGACGTGGGCGGCATCGTCGGCCAGATGGAGCCGTATATGGAGCTTGCCCTGTCCGAGGATCTGGCGACCGAGCTTCAGACCCTGCATGACCTCGTGACCGTGACTCTGAGCGACACGAATATACAGAACGACGATGTCAACGCCGCGCTCACGCGGATGCAGAGCAACGCCTATTCCGCGGCGCAGGGCGCGTCGAACCTCGCCGACCACCTCGGCGGCGTTGCGGATACCGCCATCGACTCGACGAATGAGATACTCAACCGCATCGACTATTCGATCAAGGCCATGGAGCCGATAATGTCCGACCTGAACCAGGCGGCGGTCAACTTCTCCCTCGGCATGCAGCACATGGACAACGCCATGGATAACCTCGAGATGGACAGCGCCACTCTCGGCGAGCTGCACACGAATCTCGACCAGATGTCCGATTCTCTGGAGCGCATCAACGTGGAGCTGGAGTATCTGGCGTATATCGCCTCGGCGTATTTCAATAAGAAGGGCGACGGCGAGGTCGACCTCGACCAGCTCCGCCCGGATAATTCCGACGAGATAAAGGACAAGTACGGCTACGACTATGACCTTGACGCCGGCAGCTCTTCCGCCAAGCTCAAGAAGGCGCTGGTACAGGTCATCTCCGACCTCATCATGGACACCGCCAAGCTCTCCAAGGCGACGAGCAAGGTGCTCACCATCCTCGACGACTACTACCTCACCCCGATATATGACACCGACGGCGACGGCATCCCCGACCAGAGCCGCCTTGAGTACGCCAATGACGAGGGCGGCATGGCGCGCGACAACTTCACCGCCGCCTCCAATTACCTCGCCAGCGCTACCGGCGGGCTTGACGAGCTGAATCAGTACCTCGCCTCGCTCGACAAGGTGCAGTTCCCGAACCTCGGCAGCAAGTATTATGACTATTCCGACGAGCTGTTCAACGGCCTGACCGGCGTCGCGGGCAGCATGAGCGACCTGAACGTCGCCATGGATTCGACCTCCGACACCCTGACGTTGAACCTCATGCGCGTCAACGACCAGTTCAACGTCGTCATGCAGCTGCTGGCAAACGCCCTCAGCGGCAATATCGAGAACAACGTCTATGACGACGTGTCCGAGCCGGATAACGATGAGAGCATCGAGGGCAAGCTCTCCGGCTGCGTCAACTACGGCGAGGTCAGCGGCGACCTTGACGTCGGCGGCATCGCCGGCTCCATGGCCATCGAGTTCGAAGCCGACGTGGAGGGCGACGTCACCAGCGGCCTGAGCGTCACGCGCATCCTCTCCAAGACCTATATGATAAAGTGCGTTGCCCGCCGCTGCGTCAACCGCGGCGCGGTTACGGCGAAGAAGAATAACGTCGGCGGCATTGCGGGCGTCACCGAGATGGGCACGATAATCGACTGCGAGGGCTACGGCAGCGTCGAGAGCAGCACCGGCGGCTATGTCGGCGGCATCGTCGGGTATTCCTACACCAATGTCCGCGACAGCTACGCCATGTGCAATATCGCGGGCGCGGAGTACGTCGGCGGCATCGCGGGCTACGGCACCGAGATAACCGATTGCCATTCGCTCGTCGGCGTCACGGGCGCGACGGCCTGCGGCGGCGCGATCGCGGGCTACGCCGATATGAACGGCGAGGGCGTCGTGGACGGCAACAGCTTCGTGCATGAGACGCTCGGCGCGATCGACGGCATCAGCTATAACGGCCGCGCCACGCCGATAAGCTATGAGCAGCTGCTCGCCGTGCCCGGCATACCGGACGAGTTCAGGACCCTGACCCTGCGCTTCGTCGCGGACGGGGAGACGGTCAAGGAGCTGAGCTTCAGCTACGGCGATTCGATAGACGAGAGCGAGATCCCCGCCGTGCCGGAGAAGGACGGCTACAGCGGCCATTGGGCGGATTACGATTACAGCGCATTGTATTTCAGCGACGTCATCGAAGCCGAGTACAGCTATAAGCGCGCGACGCTCGCCGTCGAGAATACCCGCGCGGGCTCGCCGATGTCAATAGTGCTCGTCGAGGGCAGCTTCAACGATGGCTCGCAGGCCATGCTCAACGAGTACGTGGGCGACGATCCGCATACCGACGGCACGGTGCTCGAAAAGTGGGTGCTCCGCATCGACGATATGGACGAGGACACCGCGGCCGGCAGCTATTCGGTGCGCTTCCTGCGTCCGGAGCTGGAACGCAGGTCGCATAAGCTGGAGATCTACACCTTTGACGGCACGGACTGGACACGTGTGTCCACCCGCAGCAGCGGCAGCTATACGGTGTTCGACTGCAATTCCGATACGGTCGTGTTCGCCGCGGTCGAGACGCGCGGCACACCGGTGTGGGTGTGGGTCGGCGTCGGCGTCCTCGCCGCCGCAGCCGTCGGAGCGTTCGTAGTCCTCCGCCGCAAGAAGACGAAAGTGAAGGACGAAGAAACCGCCCGAGCGGGAAGCGAAGGAAAGAGTTAAGTAATAAGTAATATGAAAAACACAGGGCGGCACCGTCCGCCCTGTGTTTTTCATAAGTTGCATTCTCTTTTACCCATTGGCAATTAATAAAGCCCGGCGACCCCTCAGTCGGTCTTACGACTACCCAGTGCGCACATGGGGGGCGCCGGGCTTAGACAAGCAGCAGAGTCAGACTTTGCCGTAGTTTTGACACTGGCGCCCCCTCAGGCGTTCCGAGCCAGCTCTCCCTAAAGGGAGAGCTGGCCGATTTCCGCCCCCATTACGCATTGAACTCCGATGGTGACATCGGAGTTCAATGCGTCGACAAAGTTCGACGCTTTGAAAACTTAATCAGGAGTATTTTTGAATACTCCTGATTAAGCTCGGATTGAACGCAGAAAGGGGACTCCCGTCCCCTCTCTGCACTCTCCTCATGCAATTTTATACACTGCCGACAGCTTTGTCTACAGTCTGAGCGCCCCGGAGGGGCGCCAAGTATATCCAGCGAAAAACATATTTTTACGCAAATTGCACAAAAATTATCCCCCCGGGGGGCTTGCTAGACAATATTATTCATGATATGCTCATTCCAACATCTTTAATCCGGTATCTTATTACCGAAATATGCAATATCGCCGCATTCGCTTATGCTGCGAACTCCCCTTTCGCAGCGGCGGTGCGGCGGTATTGCATAAAATTTTGTTAAAGAGAGAGGAAGAGTCAAATTGAAAAAATCCCTGAGAAGCATCCTTGCATTCCTGCTTGCCATCACGACCATATTCGCGCTGGCCGCCTGCGGGAACAGCGCCGCCCCCTCCACCGGAGACGCAAGCACCCAGCCCTCCAATAACGCCGCCCCTGCCGAAAACAGCGCAGAGGCTCCCGCCCACAAGGACGAGGTCATAATCGGCTTCAACGCTGTCCCCTCCAACTTCGACCCCCTCAACGGCTTCTCCAACGGTGTTCAGATGCTCTACGCAGCACTCGTCCAGACCAACGCCAAGATGGAGGTCGTTGCAGACCTCGCCACCGACTACAGCATCAGTGACGACGCTCTGACCTACACCTTCAATCTCCGTGACGGCGCACTCTTTGCCGACGGTACTCCCATCACCGCCGAGGACGTGGTATTCAGCTTTGAGACCTGTCAGGCAAACCCCAGCGGCACCGACCTCTCCCGCATGGAGAGCATCACCGCTGACGGCAATGTCATCACCATCCAGCTCAGCAAGCCCGACTCCACCTTCATCCTCACCGTCTGCAACGTCGGCATCGTTCCCAAGGCCGCATACGGCGACAGCTTTGCCACCAATCCCGTCTCCTCCGGCCCCTACTGCCTCGTTCAGTACGACGTTGACCAGCAGTTCATCCTTGAGGCCAACAAGAACTACTACGGCGCAGCCCCCGGCATCAGCCGCGTTGTGTTTATAAAGATGGCTGACCCCGACACCCGCCTTATGGCAGCCCAGTCCGGTCAGGTCGATATCACTCTGACCTCCGCAGTTGTCGCCGCGAATAACTCCATCCCCGGATACTATCTGCTTGAGGAAAAGACCGTTGACAACTTTGGTCTTGCACTGCCCTACATCCCCAGACAGGCCGAGAACAATGAGTACGGCTACCCGGTAGGCAACGACTTCACCGCCGATATCAACGTCCGCAAGGCTATAGCATACGGCATCGACCGTCAGAGAGTCTGCGACGAGGCTCTTAGCGGCTACGGCGTTCCCGCATACTCCGAGAATGACGGTATGCCCTGGTACAACCCCGAAAGCGAAATCGAATATGACCTCGAATACGCTCAGAAGCTCCTGACCGATGCCGGCTGGGTCGATACCGACGGTGACGGCATCCGCGAGAAGGACGGCGTGAAGGCCTCCACCACCTTCCTGTACTCCGCAGGCGACGATGTCCGTCAGACCATCGCCATGGCAGTCAGCAACCAGATACTCGAAAACCTCGGCATTGAGATGATAGTTGAGGGCGTAAGCTGGGACGAGCTCCCCGCCCGTATGTACTCCGAGCCTCTGGTTCTCGCATGGGGCTCCTCCAACCCCAAGACCAGCTACAAGCTCTATCACTCCTCCAACGCCGGTAAGGACGACTGGTATAACCCCGAAAACTTCTCCAATAAGACCGTTGACGGCTACCTTGATGCAGCCCTCTCCGCAAAGAGCCTTGAGGAGGCCATTCCCTTCTGGCAGAAGGCTCAGTGGGACGGCGAGACCGGTACCTCCATGCGCGGCGAGTGCTCCTACATCTTCGTGCTGAACAAGACCCACGTCTACTGGGCACGCGAGGGACTGGACACCGGCATACAGAAGATACACGCTCACGGCGACGCATGGCCTCTCGTCCAGAATATCGCAGAGTGGACCTGGACCAAGTAATCGGTCTGCTCAAACAAGATATAAGCGTTCCGAACACAAAGCAATAATTATATTCTTGAGTATTCGGCTCGGACAAACCGAGCCG